>JACCDX010377709.1_pt1 | contig 16437 bp, 14 predicted proteins | sample 7449681 | NCBI WGS metagenome assembly JACCDX01 (sample SAMN15323450, study PRJNA562643) | freshwater metagenome | isolation source: river surface water | place: USA:Blue River Watershed | collected 2017-08-18 | reverse complement strand
TGGTTAGCGGTGTCCTACCATCCGAGCCAATTCCGCACTACTTCCACGTCCGATCCTTGGGGTCCGGAGCATTCTTGGTCCAAAGCAATGGGCCTTCGCAGCCCTGCACCTCAATGACCACCGAAGAAGCTCCGCCAAAGTAGGTCGTGAGCTGCTTGCGCCACGTGCGGAAGCGTTCCAGTTCAAACTGGCTGCAGGGCAGCGTCAGCACGGTGATGGTCGTGCCGTCGATCACGACGATGGAGGGGTCGGCGTGGGGCAGCGTTTTGGCATCGCGACCGGGCTTTACCGCGTTGTGGTCAATAAAGTCGGGCATCCATCGCTTCATCGCCCAATTCAAGTCGTCGAGGGTTTCAAACTCAAACACGCGGATGTGGGCGTTCAGCTTGGTGGATCGCCCGAGGTTGTCTTCGCTTTTTTCTTTGGCTTCGAGTTTGAAGTGGGTCTGGTACGCGGGTTCTTCTTTTTCGAGAGCCCCGAGGCTTTCGCCTTGAAGGTTGAGTGTCTTGACGGCGTAGGAGGCGGCTAGTTCGGACTGAAAGCCCTTGATGCGCTGCTGCAGGTCGCTAGATTGGGCTGCTGCGCTCAGTGATGCTGCGAGAAATGTGAGAAATAATCCGAATCGATACATACTGCAAACATACGCGCGGCACGATTTAGGTATTTTTGGCCTTGTGAAGTCGATATTCCTAGCGCTGTTCGTCGCCAGTGCGCCCCTACTTACTGCCCAAATCGTCAATGTTGAGGCGATGCGTGGCCCTGCGGAACAGGACACCACCCAAGACATTCACGGTAGAGTAGACGGTGGATTTTACCTCGGCGGTACACAGGCGCTGCTACTTAAACTCAACGGATCGGTCAATGCCACCCGCCGGGTTGGGGACCACGTTTGGTACGGTATTGCCAGCGCCAACTGGGCGACGCGCCTGGGCGACAGCAAGTTTGACTTCGAGCGAAACGGCATGCTGCACGTTCGCTACAACCGCATCTACAACGAGAAAATCACCGCCGAGTACTTCGCGGAGTGGCAAAGCAATCTTCCGATGCGCATTGCGCGCCGATTTAATGTGGGCGGAGGTCCGCGCTACACCGCCATTTCTGCACCGGGCGTCAAGCTGTACATCAACCCCTTGCTGATGTATGAGTACGACGTAGAGTCGTTTTCGGCCAAAACAGACCACGCGCTGCGCCTCAATACCTATGTGAGCCTCGATCGGCAGTGGGACCAGTGGCGATGGACTACGGTGGCCTACTACCAGCCCCGGTTTGGGCGATTTGAGGACATTCGAGCGATGATTAACTCACGGCTTTCGGCGCCGCTGAGGCCTGATTTGAGCCTCGTCGTGATCGGACAATTAAACTACGATGCCTACCCAGCGGGAACCGACGTACCCCAATTCACGTTATACAGCACGACGGGCCTGAGTTGGAAGTTCTAGCTGACACGGCACGTTGTTTGGTACAAGCGGCGTTATGGCAAAAACAAAATCATCGGAAGCGTTCCGGCGCCTCTTTTCCCTGCTGCAGTGGGACCGAAAGGACATCCTGCGCATTCTTTCTTTTGCCGTACTGAGCGGGGCATTCAGCCTAATGCTGCCCCTTGGCGTTCAGGCGCTTGTGGGGCAATTGATGGGCGGTCGGTTATCGTCAACCTGGGTCATACTCACGGTGTTGGTCGTGGTTTCAAGCCTGTTCATGGGCTTGTTCGGACTTTTTCAAATGCGCCTGTCAGAATGGGTTCAGCAGCGGCTTTTCGTGCGCAGCGCCACCTACTTCATGTCGGTTATGCCGCGCGAAATCCCAGAAGAGGATCAAAAGTCCTGGTACGAACGGGTTCACCGTTTTTTTGACACGCTAACGATCCAAAAGGAGCTTCCTAAAATCTTAGTTACAGCCTCAGCGGCCCTGCTGCAATTGCTCTTTGGCTTTTTGCTTTTGGTCCTCTACGACTTCATGTTCGTCGCGGTCTCTTTTCTGATTTTGGGCATTGCGGGTTTGATGATTCGATTTGGCTTTTCGCGCGGACTTGGATACAGTATCGACGAGAGCTCCGAGAAGTACCGCATTGTAGACCAAATCGAGAGCTTTGCCCGCGAGCGCTCCAGCAATCCGGGCTCGAACCCACCGTACCGCGACGTGTCACGCCTTCTTGTAGGCTACCTGCGAAGCCGCCAGGACCACTTCAGGGTAGTCTACCGTATGAACTCGATCATGGTCGGTCTGCGCTTGGCGTTTACCGCCCTGCTTTTGATTGCTGGCGGATGGCTCGTGGTCGATCGAAGCGTGTCTATTGGCCAATTCGTTGCCGTAGAAATCATCTTTTTGACCATCTTGACGAGCCTCGAGAAGCTGGTTTCGAGTGCGGAATCCCTTTTCGACATGCTCACGTCGGTGGTGAAGCTCGACAAGGCATTTTGGACTCGAGACCTCAGGCCCCAGTCGTTCAGTGACTTTGACATCGAGCACGCAGCCGACATTCCCGAAGAACTTCGCCAAATTTGTATGGAAACTCGGGCCACCGACCAGTGGGTGCGCCCGCGCCGTTGGATTGTCGGCGTGTCCTTTTTTGTCGTTTTGTCGTTCTTCTTGCCTTGGACCCAAACGGTGGCTACCGAAGGCAATTTGGTTTTTGACGACCCCATGGACCGCATGATGCCCTTGGCCATGGCCGAAGACGGGCGCTTGGCTGCATGGCGAGTGCGCGAGGGCGACGCGGTGAAGCAAGGCGATACGCTGGCACTCCTCGAAGAGACCAAGACTGAGTACATGGATCCTAACGTGCTCAGCAACACGGTGTTGGGTCGCGACGCCAAGTCGAACGCAGTTGATGGCTACAGCCAAAAAATGCAGGCCTTGGAGGTTCAAATTCAGCAGGCCCAAGCGGCCATGCCGCTCCAAATTGCGGCTGCTTGGCGCAAGGTCCGCGCCGACAGCGCTAAGTACCAGGCCGCCGCCCTTGAGGCCCGTTATACATCCTTGCAGGCCCAGCGTGCCGACAGCCTGTACCGCTGGGGTGCGCTCAGCCGACTGGAGTGGGAACAGCGCCAGACGAAAGCCCAAGAAGCCCGCTCCAAGGCAGAATTCACCGAACAAGATTGGCAGTCGTCGCGCCTTAGTGCGCGCAGTAAATCGGCGGAATGGCAAGAAAAGGTGGCCAAGCTTCGCAGCGAACGTGCCTCTGCCGCCGCCGACATGGCTTCGGCTCAAGACGCCTTGGCTGACGCCGAAATTAAGGTGGGTGGAGTACAGGGTCGCCAGCGTAACCGCGCCCTATTGGCTCCGCGCGATGGATTCGTGGTGCAGCTGAGCTACGTGGCACCGGGCGCCTCGGTGAAAAAGGACCAGCCCCTGCTGTACCTGGCGCCCGAAGGGGCCCCGGTTGTGGTGATGTCCAAAGTGCGCCCATTTGACGTGCCGCTGCTTTCGGTCGGAGACTCGGCGCTCTGTGCCCTCGACGGCTGGCCTATTCTGCAAATCCCGGGCTGGCCGCGCTCGAGTGTAGGCTTGTTTTCGGCCAAAATTCGCTACATCGCCTCGCAGTCCGACGCCGACGGGATGTTTGCTGTGGTCCTCGAGCCAACCGAAAAATGGCCGACCAACGCCCGCCCTGGCACGCACGTGACCGCCACGTTGCTGCTTAACGACGTGCCCATGTGGTTCGAGCTCTGGCGCCAGTTTAACGGATTCCCGGCCAACGGACCAGGCGAGTCCAAACCCGCTTCTGCGCCATGATGCGGACCCTCGGACTTTGGATCGCACTCACTCCGGCAGCGCTTGGGCAAGTCGTTCCATGGAACGAATTTATTGGAACGGTACGGGACCGATCGGTAGACGTGCGCGTTGCCCAAGCCAAGGTGCGTGAAGCCCAAGCGAAACGCATGGCCGCATTTGCCGCATTTGAGCCCCGAATCGACCTTTCAAGTGAAGGGAAAGACTACGGGAACGACCTTCAGTACCGACTCGATCGGGCCGAAGCTCGCGTGGGTTTACCGGGAGGAATTGACCTGGTCGGAGGGGCGTCTCAAGCCACCGGCGCCTTCATCAATCCCGAGCGAAAAACCCCCACCGAGGGATTGGCCAACTTCGGAATTTCGGCTCCGCTCGGGGGTGCCCTGATTTTTAGCGACCGGCAGTACGCGTGGGGTGCGGCGAGCCGTGATCTTGAACTAGAAGAAGCCAAGCTGGACCGCGTCCAGAGAAAGGTCACGCTCGATGCCGTGAAAGCCTATACGTTTTGGCAGGCCCAAAGCGAAGTGCAGTCTGCTGTAGATGACGCCCTGGCCGTGGCCGCGGAACGCCTTCGGCTCGTGCGCGAAGCCTTTCGCCTTGGTGAGCGCAGCGAAATGGACACGCTCGAGGCCTACCTGTCGTGGGTGGACCGGCGGGCCGACGCTGCCAAGCAGCAGAACCTCAGTGCGGCGGCGGTTGCCGACGTGGAGCGCCTTCTTCGCGGAGCCGAGGACATTTCGGTGAACGTGCGTGGTGCGCGCCCGGAGGAGCGGCCTGTGATCCTCGGCTTAAATGCCGAATTGAGCATAGCTGGCCCCGGAGCGCAGAATGTTCCCGAGCTGGCGATGGCGGGTGCTGCGCTGCGCCGCGAACGCTTGGCCACGACCACGGCTTGGGCTCAGTGGCTGCCGGCCCCCTACGTGGATTACCGAATGATCCAGTGGGGCGGAAGCGCCTGGAACCCCGAATCCGTGCAGTGGAAGGTTGGCCTGGCGGTGCCGTTGTTTAACCAAAAAGCCCGCGCCGATTTAGCCGGCGCCCAAGCGCGCCTCCGGGCCGCGCAGGCCAACGCGACCTCTACCCAAAATGCCGTGGAGGTACTGCGCACCCAACTCGCGCAGCAGGTCCAAGCGTTGGATTCCGAACTAAAGGCCCTCACGGCATCTGAAACCGCCGCCTACGCGCTGCTTCAGCAGGAGCGCCGCCGCTTTGCCCTTGGTGAAAGTACCATGTTCATCTTGGCAACCCGCGAAACCAAGTACCTCGAGGCCGTGCAAAAACGCACGTTGGCCTCGGCCAAACTTCAGTCGGTGGAAGCCGAGCGCCGCCTGCTTACCAGCCCATCTCTGTAGGCTGCGAGCGCGTCAGCCACGACAAAACTGGACCCGCCCACATAAATAGCTTGAAAACCGTCGCTTTTGGCTTGGTTAATGCCTTCGGCGACGCTGCGGCACGTGGTCACGGCGCAGCCCTGTGCACGGAGCTGGTCGGTCCAAACGCTGGCATCTAGCGCGCGCGGAATCGCCGGCGCACACGCATAAATCGGGCAATCCATCGGCAGGGACCGCAGCAGCTCGCTCGTGTCTTTGTCGTTCACGACGCCGAGTACCATCGCGGCCCGCTTTCCGGTACGTTCGCGGTTCCACTGGGCCATCGCTTTTACCCAACCGTGTCCGTTGTGGGCGGAATCTGCCACGACGTAGGGGCGGCCTTCTTCCAACACATCCCAGCGACCGCGCAACCCAGTATTGGCCACCACCTTGCGGAGTCCGCGCTTTAGGGCAGACTCTGGCACGCGGAACCCGCTGTGGCGTAGGGCAAGTACCGCCACCCTTACATTCTGTTCTTGGTAGTCGCCCAGCAAATCGGTCGGAACCACCGGCACCGACGCATCGGCCAAGAACAGGGAGGTTCCCTTTTCACCGGCAACTTCGCGAAACACCTGGAGCACCTCGAGATCAAATTCGCCAAGCACCACGGGAATGCCCCGCTTGAAAATCCCTGCCTTTTCGCGGGCGATGCTGGCGCGATCGGGCCCGAGAAAGGCCATGTGGTCAAGGCCGATGCTGGTCACCACCGAAACGCGCGGCACGACGACGTTGGTAGCGTCCAGGCGTCCGCCCATGCCGACTTCAACGACGGCCACGTCGACGCGGGCATCCCGAAATGCGGCGAAGGCCATTCCTACCGTGGCTTCAAAAAAACTCAGTTCCAGTTCGACAATGTCGGAACGGTGCGCCTCGACAAAATCGGCGACCCATCGTTCGGGAATGAGGCGTCCGCCCACGCGAAAGCGCTCCCGTAAATCGAGCATGTGGGGCGAGGTGTGCAACCCCACCACGAGGCCGGACTCCTGGAGCACACTTGCCATCATGTGGCAGGTTGAACCCTTGCCGTTTGTGCCGGCAACATGAATGCTGGGGTAGGCATTCTGGGGGTTGCCCAGCCGGTCCAGCCAAGCGACGGTTTTGCTGAGGTCAAGCCGGTACGAGGCGGGCGTGCCGCCTTGGCGCTGGAACATGGGGAGCCGCTGGACCAACCAGTCACAGGCAGCCTCGTAGCGATCCACGGCTTACGTGCGTTGGAAGTTGTAGCGAATCGTTCCGACCTGCAGCTCCAGCGCCGACGGGTCGCCCTGCCAGCGGGTTTTCAACGCTGCTTCTTCGGCGCGGCGAATGAGGCACTCCTCCGACGTAGTGGAGCCCTTTTGGCCTTGTCCGTCTGCGCGCTTCACGACACCGTTGCGGTCTACATACACTTTCACCACGACAATACCTTCTCCGTCGCAGTCGTAGCGTGGCTTCGGACGCTCAAGGGCGGATCGGGTACCCAATTGGTAGTTGCCGCCACCGGATCCTCCGGTGCCGTTGCCGTCGCCCGAGCCGTTGGGTGAACCTTGGTCTCCACCGCCGGTGGTGCTGCCTTGACCGCTGCCGGTGCCTCCGGCCGTTCCTCCGGGTTTGCCGAAGCCTTTGAGGCGGTTAGCAAGCTCGTTGGATGGTTTCGGGGCTTGCTCCGCAGGCTTTTCTACGCTGCGTTGCACCTTGGTTTCTTTAGGTTTTTCAGAGGAAACTGAAGGAGCATCAACCAATTCTTGGGTCACCACTTCGGATTCAGCCGAAACGGGTTCGGAGGCAGCGGGGGCGTCGGAACCTTCGGGCGCCGCCACGTCGTCGCCCGCGCCGTCAAGCGAGTTCCCAAAACTCACGGGAATGCCGTACTCCGGGGCGGGATCTTGGTAAGCCAGTCCAAAAAACGCAAAAAGCACCAGCAGCACCGCGTGCACCGAAAACGTCGTTACCAAGGCTTTCTGGCGGTCTTTTTTATCGTGCTTTTGCTGGCTCATGATCCGAAAATCAGCGGATTAGCGCGGGTCGGTTGCGAGCACCAACTTTAATCGGTTGCGGTAGGCAATGTCCATGATGCGCACCGTTTCGCCGGTGGGTACCGACTCATCTGTGCGAAGGATCACCACAACCTCAGGGTTTTGGCTAGCCAAGGTTAGCAATTGGGTCTCTACTTGATCCATGGCAACGATGGTCTCGTTGACACTGACCTGAAGTTCTTTGTTGATCGTTACCGTGATCGAGGCCTTGTTGACGCTTTGAGCCTTGCTCTTAGGCAATATAACGTCGAGCGCACTGCTGGTGACCAAGGTCGAAGTGAGCATGAAAAAGATCAGGAGCAGAAACACGAGGTCCGTCATGGACGACATGCTGAACTCGGCGCTGACCTTGCTGCGGCTGCGTAAATTCATGGCTACAGCGGTTCGTGAAGGAGGTCCAGGAATTCGGTCGCGTTGACCTCCATTTTGTAAATCACCGATTCAACACGCATCACGAGGTAGTTGTAGGCGAAGTAGGCGATGATACCGACAATGAGGCCCGCCACGGTGGTGGTGAGGGCTACGTAGATACCTTCGGCAAGCATGTCAACCTGAACACCGGCCCCGGCGTTCGCCATTTCGCGGAACGAGAGGATCATACCGATTACCGTTCCGAGGAAGCCAAGCATTGGTGCTCCACCCGCGATCGTCGCGAGGTACGGCATGTTGCGCTCGAGTTGCTGAATTTCAAGCTTTCCCTGATTTTCAATGGAAGCGGAGATGTCTTGAAGCGGTTTGCCAATGCGCTTGATACCCTTGGCAATCATTCGGGCCACCGGGGTATCGCTTCGCTCGCAGGTGTTGAGCGCAGACTGCATGTTACCGGCCGAAATGAAGTCTTTGATGTCGCGCATGAACTTGTCGTCGAGTTTGCTTGCGCGCTGCACGGCGAGGTAGCGGTCGACAAATAAGTAGACCATGAGCACCGATAGGGCGAGCATGGTTCCCATAATTAACTGACCACCGATGCCGCCTGAGAACATCAGATCCATCACGGTCATCGTTTTTTCAGCAGCAACAGGTTCCGCAGCCACGGCGCTCGTGGCGGCGTCTGCGGGCATTTCGATTTGAAGAAAAGGCACGTTCATAGGGTACTAAATTCCGAAGACTTCGGAACAAATACAGTGCCGAAGCTCATAAGTTATCAACCGAGGATGATCCAGCGCTGTACCGCGTACACCGCGATGCCCGCTAGATAGCCTAATAGGGCGAGAAATGAGATTTTTTTGAGGTACCAACCAAAGGGGATCTTTTCAAGGCCCATCACCGCAACGCCTGCAGCGGAACCGATGATGAGAATGGAGCCACCGGTTCCGGCAGTGAACGCCAGGTACTTCCAAAAGAAATCGTCTTGAGCAAAAAAAGTTCCCGGCACCATGTCGTACATGCCCATGGCTGCAGCAACGAGCGGAACATTGTCAATGATGGCACTGAGTACTCCGATAATGCCGCCCACGAGGTAAACACCCATTTCGGTGGTCGTGTCGAAGGTGTGGTCTAGGCCCGTGGCGAGGTCCTTGAGCTGCCCCGCGGTTTGGAGGCTGGCTACGGCGAGGAGGATTCCGAGGAAGAACAGCACCGACGGGGTGTCGATGCGGCGAATTACGCCTAAAATACCCAGTTCTTGACGCGCTTCATCGTTTTTGCCACGGTGCATCAGGTCGGTCACCACCCACAGTACCGCGAGGCTAAGCATCATTCCCATAAACGGCGGTAAGTGCGTTACGGTTTTAAACACGGGAACAAATAGCAGGCCACCGATACCAAAAATCAAGGCCGCTGATTTCTCGCGCGCACTCACTTTTCCGTGCGCATTTTGTTCGGAGAATTCGGGGCGCTGAATTTCACCTTTTAGGGTGAACGACAAGTACACCAACGGAGCGAGCAGTACCGCTATGGAGGGTAAGAAAATGTAGGAAATTAGATTGCCGGTAGACACGAAACCGCCGATCCAAAGCATGGTCGTCGTGACGTCGCCAATCGGACTCCAGGCGCCTCCGGCGTTGGCTGCGATGATGACTATTCCGCCAAAAATCCAGCGCATTTGTTGGTCGTTCACGAGTTTGCGAACCAACGAAACCATGACAATGGCCGTGGTGAGGTTGTCGAGCACCGACGATAAGAAAAACGTCAACCAGCCTAGGGTCCAAAGCAACGCCACGGGTTTGGTGGTGCGAATGCGGTCGGTGATCACCGTAAATCCCTGGTGGGCATCAACCACTTCGACGATGGTCATAGCTCCAAGAAGAAAGAACAAAATGGAGGCAATCTCGCTGAAATGCGCTAAAAGTTCGTGCTCAACATGGTGCAGTTCGGCGCCACCTAAGATGTACACGGTCCAAAGTACGACTCCGGTTATCAATGCTGATGCGGCCTTGTCGATTTTGATGCTGTGCTCGAATGCGATGGCCGCGTAGCCGAGCACAAATAAGGCAATCATTAAGGTGTACATGGGTAGGAGTTTATTCGGGTACCAATTTAGGGGCGAACGGTTAAGAAACGGTGTGACTTAGGTTAGGTTTTCGGCAGCCTTACCGAAAATCGTTCCGTCGCAACCGTCGCTTTGACCGCCAGCGTAGCTCGCGAGTACGTTGGGTTCGTCGCGCAGCCGCAGCAGTCCGAGGTACGCGAAGGCGAGGGCTTCTTTGGCCTCTAAGGTTTGGTTTTCGGCTACAGTCCAAGTCCACTCAGGGGCGTGCTCGTAGATTCGCCGAATCAGGTCGGTATTGTAGGCGCCACCTCCACTCAGGAGTGCTGGTCCTTGGGGCGCTTGGGCTGTGCGCAGACCGTGGGCGATGCTCCAAGCGATGTGGTCTGCAGCCGTGGCCAAGGCGTCTTCGGTCTTTTGGGGGCGTGATGCGTTGAAGGCCGGCCAGAATTCGCGGTCCATCCATTCTCGTCCCAGGCTTTTGGGGAAGGGGGCGGCGTAGTAGGCGAGTTGGCTGGCGCGCGGAGCGCGCTGCTGGTTAGCTAGTTGGCTGGTTGGCTGGTTGGATGGCGCGGCCTGGCCCGAGGCGGCGTAGCGGCCTTCGGGGTCGTAGTCCAGGCCGAGTTCTTGGGCTAGCGGGTTGAGTAGGCCGTTGCAGGGGCCTAGGTCGCCGGCGCGGCGCAGCCCGCCGGCGTCGGTCCACGAGGCGTTCGAGAAGCCGCCCAAGTTGACGCAGACCGCGAAGTCGGCGAAGAGGTCTCGGTCGGCGAGGGGAACAAGCGGCGCGCCTTGGCCGCCGCGGGCGACAGATGCGCTGCGAAAATCACCAACGACCGGAATCGGACTGGTGGCAAATACCGAGGGTTCATGCCCAATTTGCACCGTGATACCTTGGGCAGGGTCGTGTTCTACGGTGTGGCCGTGGTGGGCGACAGCTTGGGCTCCAAAATGGTGCCGACGGTCAAAATCAGCCCATTGTGCTTGGCACCACGCGGCAAAATCGAGGCTGGTTTGGTTGCGCGCGCGGCCTCGGTCGCGGTAGGCCTCGGTGAGGCGTTCAGGCCACGGGGTTCCGCGGTACGAGACTGTTTCAAAGGCCAGAATGCGGTACTGCCACCGGCCGTTGGTGCGCACCAATTCAGCGGCACACAGGTCGAGTCCGTCCAGTGAAGTACCCGACATGACCCCCAGAATTCTAAAGGGCCCATTTTGATTCCAATTTGCGTTGTGCACCGAACAAAGGTGGGGCTTACCGATGTTATTTTTGCACCAATAACCTTTGATACCATGCATTTTCAGCTTACCGAGGAACACCTCATGATTCAGCAGGCCGCGCGCGATTTTGCGCAGGCGGAACTGCTTCCCGGCGTCATCGAACGCGACGACCACCAAAAGTTTCCGGCAGATGCGGTGCGCAAAATGGGCGAGCTCGGATTTATGGGTATGATGGTCGCCCCAGAATACCAGGGCAGCGGAATGGATACTGTTTCGTATGTGCTGGCGATGGAAGAGATTTCAAAAATCGACGCTTCGGCATCGGTGGCCATGAGTGTCAACAACTCATTGGTTTGCTGGGGCTTAGAGAAATTCGGCACCCCGGAGCAAAAAGAAAAGTACCTCAAACCTTTGGCGTCAGGCGAAATCATCGGCGCGTTTTGCTTGAGCGAGCCTGAGGCGGGTTCTGACGCGACGTCCCAGAAGACGACGGCCGTAGATATGGGCGACCATTACCTGTTGAACGGCACCAAAAACTGGATTACCAACGGAAATTCCGCCAGCGTATACCTCGTGATTGCGCAAACCGACGTAGCTAAGGGCCACCGTGGAATCAACGCGTTAATCGTAGAAAAAGGCATGCCTGGTTTTATCGTCGGCAAGAAAGAAGACAAGATGGGCATTCGCGGCAGCGACACCCACTCGCTGATGTTTACCGACGTGAAGGTTCCGAAGGAAAACCGTATTGGCGAAGACGGATTTGGATTCAAGTTCGCCATGAAAACCTTGAGCGGCGGACGCATCGGCATTGCCGCCCAAGCCCTGGGTATCGCGAGCGGAGCCCTCGAGCTGGCCGCTAAGTACGCCACCGAGCGCAAGTCGTTTGGTAAGCCCATCGGCGAGCACCAAGGCGTGGCGTTCAAGCTGGCCGACATGGCGACCAAGGTCGAGGCTGCACGCCTTTTGGTGCTGAAGTCTGCGTGGCTCAAGGACCAAGGCATGCCGTTCGACAAAGAATCGGCCATGGCTAAGCTGTACGCGTCAGAGGTGGCGATGGAAGTCACCACCGAAGCGGTTCAAATTCACGGCGGATACGGCTTCGTGAAAGAGTACCACGTGGAGCGCCTGATGCGCGACGCCAAGATTACCCAGATTTACGAGGGAACGAGCGAGATTCAGCGCATCGTTATCTCGCGCGCAGTGCTCAACGAGGCGGCGGGAATCTAAGTGGTCTCTTTGCGCTCCGGCGCCGTTTAAAAAAGAAAACCCCGGGCGCTCGCCCGGGGTTTTTTGTTGGGATTGCGTTGGGCAGAACTTACTTCTTGGCCGCTGCGTCCTCTTTGGGTTCTGGCTTTGGGAGCTTGTTGAGGTATTCGGCAAGCTTCGACGTGTAGTCCAAGGCATCGCTGCCGTACAGCACGTTGGTTTCGTAGATCAGCACGAGGTCGATTTGCTCTTCGCCTTTCATGGCTTCGATGGCCTTGTCTACTTGCTCCTTCACGGTTTCGTTGATAGCCAGTTCCATTTGCTGCAGTTCGCCGCCCTTTTGCTGCTCAAGCATTTGGTAGCTGTTCTGCACGCGCTGAAAGTCCATTTGGGCGCGCTCGAGTTCGACCTTGCTCAGGCTTGGCGCTGCACGCTGAAGCACGTCGTATTCGGCTTGCAGGTTCTGCTGCTGGCGGACTAATTCTGCCTCGGCCTTTTTGGCGGCGTCTTCGTACTTCGCCGACATTTCTTTATGGTACTCATAAAGGTTGACAAGGCTGTCGAGGCGCACGTACACGATGCGCGCACCGCCTTCGCTTACGGGGGCGGAACCGTTGGATTGGCAAGACATCGCGCCGAGGGCCAGCACGGCCGCGGCAGAAAGGGCAAGTAGTTTGTTCATGGCCGTGAAGATAGAATTAAAAATGCTCGGCGGCGACGCGCTCAATGAGGGAATCGTCGGCAAGGGCAGGAAGGGTCACGCGGAGCCCTTGGCTGCGCTCCAGCTCGCGGCGAATCGCGGTGAGCGCCTCGGCGTTGCGGGCCCAAGCGCGCCGGGCGATGCCGTTGTTGACGTCATAAAAAAGCATGCGCTCGAGCTTCGTGTCGGCCTCGGCGCTGCCGTCGAGCAGCATGCCAAATCCGCCGTTGATGACCTCGCCCCAACCCACGCCGCCGCCGTTGTGCAGCGAAACCCAGGTTGCGCCGCGAAAGCTGTCGCCGATGGCATTGTGGACGGCCATGTCGGCGGTAAAGCGCGATCCGTCGTAAATGTTCGACGTTTCGCGGTAGGGCGAGTCGGTTCCGCTCACGTCGTGGTGGTCGCGTCCGAGGACCACCGGCCCAAGTTCGCCCCGGCCAATGGCCAGGTTGAAGGCCCGCGCGATCGCGATGCGGCCCACGCTGTCGGCATAAAGAATGCGCGCTTGGGAACCCACCACGAGGCGGTTGGCCTCGGCCTGCTCGATCCAGCGCAGGTTGTCTTCCATCTGCAGGCGGATGTCGTCGGGCGCTTCGTCGGCCAGTGAGCGGAGTACGTCGGCCGCAATGCGGTCGGTGGTGCGCAGGTCGTTGGCGGAACCGCTGGCGCAAACCCAGCGGAACGGGCCAAAGCCGTAGTCAAAGCACATCGGCCCGAGGATGTCCTGAACGTAGCTCGGGTAGCTGAAGTCCAACCCGTTCTCGGCCAGGACGTCGGCGCCGGCGCGGCTGGATTCCAGCAAAAACGCGTTTCCGTAGTCAAAAAAGTACATGCCGCGGGCGTGCAGCGTGTTGACGGCCGCGACGTGGCGGCGCAGCGTGGCTTGAACTTCAGACTTAAATCGCTCCGGATCCTCGGCCATGAGGCGGTTGGACGCTTCGTAGCTGTAGCCCTGGGGGTAGTAGCCGCCCGCCCAGGGGTTGTGCAGCGAGGTTTGGTCCGAGCCCAGGTCGACGTGCACGTTGCGGGCGACAAGGCGCTCCCAGAGGTCCACGGTGTTGCCTACAAAGGCGATCGACGTGTTGCCCTGAACGGCTTGGGCCGCCAGCGCGAGGTCGATAGCCTCGTCCGCCGAGTAGGTCAGGCGGTCCACCCAACCCTGAGCGTGGCGCTTTTCTGCGGCGGCCGGGTTGATTTCGCTGGTGATGCTGACGAGCCCGGCGATCGAGGCGGCCTTGGGCTGCGCGCCGCTCATTCCGCCCAGTCCGGCGGTGACAAATAGCTTGCCCTCGAGCGGACCTTTGGTGAACTTGCGCGCCGCGTTCATGACGGTGATCGTGGTTCCGTGCACGATGCCCTGGGGGCCGATGTACATGTAGCTGCCGGCGGTCATTTGGCCGTACTGGCTGACGCCGAGGGCGTTAAACTTCTCCCAGTCGTCGGGCTTCGAGTAGTTCGGGATGACCATGCCGTTGGTCACTACCACGCGCGGAGCCTGCGGCGACGACGGAAAAAGCCCTTGGGGGTGCCCCGAATGCATGTGCAGCGTTTGGTCCTCGGTCATCGTCGCGAGGTACTGCATCGTGAGCAGGTACTGCGCCCAGTTTTGGAAGACGGCGCCGTTGCCGCCGTAGGTGATGAGTTCGTAGGGGTGCTGGGCCACCGCGGGGTCCAGGTTGTTTTGGATCATCAGCATGATGGCGGCGGCCTGCGGCGTGCGGGCGGGGTAGTCGCCAATGGGCCGGGCGGGCATCGCGTAGGTCGGGCGAAAGCGGTACATGTAAAGTCGCCCGTAGCGGCGAAGCTCCTCGGCGAATTCAGGGGCTAAAACCTCGTGGTGGCGCGGGTCGAAGTAGCGCAGTGCGTTGCGCAGCGCCAGCTTTTTTTCGTCGAAACTCAGAATGTCCTTGCGCACCGGTGCGTGCGAAACGTGGGGGTCGTAACCGGGGTGGGCGGGGAGTTCCGCCGGGATTCCGGCCAGAATAGATTCAGCGAAGGAGTGCATGGCGCAAAGGTCGGTCAAAACGATCTTTGGCAAATGCGATTGTGGCCTGTGCTCCTTGTTTTTGCGACCGCGTGCTCGGCGCTAAAAGTGACCCTTGACATGAGTCCGCACTATGCCCAGCAGCTTATTGCGCTGATTGAGGCTGAGGAGCTTCAGCGCTTTGATCGGGGCGCGAAGCGGTACGCACAGGCCAGGGCTTCCAAGTAAGGGTCCAGCGAGCTTGCTCCCCGTCGTCCTCGCGCAGCGTCCAAAGGTCGCCGCCTTGGCCTCGAAGGAGTTCGGCCTGAACAAAGTCGCCCTCAACGGCCACGGGCTCCAGCCGGAAGGCGACGTTTCGGGCAAAGCGCAGGGTGTCGTCGGTGCTCACCCAGCAGGTTCCGTAGGACTTGGTGTACTGGTACTGTGGGTAGGCGCTCGTCCAGCGGTCGGCCACGGAGTCAAAGGGCGTCCAGTGGGCCAGGTAGTGGCTGCTGTCGGCCCATTGCTGCCACGTAGCCATGACGAAGGGTGCGCGGCGAATGTAGGTTTTCCAGACGCCTTGGCCCGAACCGAGGGTTTCGAGCTCGCGCTCGTCGTCGGTGAACCGAATGGAATTGCCGGCGACCGACACACAGGTGCTGTCGACGGGCGGAAGCTTCACGCCGCCGCTGGTGCGCAGGGGCGTTGCGGTGCTGTCGGGGTAGCTGATTTCGTTGCTGCGCAGGCTGCGGTTGCCGTTCCACACAAACGTCAGGGCCTCAGGAGCGCCCATGTTGGCAGCTGCCTCCTTGCCCAAGGCGATGCCGCTCTCGGGGAGCTGCGCCAAAAGGAACTCACTGGCGCTGTCGAGGCGGGTCGGGTTTTGGTTGCGGCGAAGCACTTCCTCAAGCAGCAGATCGCTCGTGGTTACCCACAAAAAATCGTCGGAACCGGCCGCAGCCCAGCCGTTGCCCTCGTACAAACTCGTTCCGTTGTAGGTGCGCACCTCGTAGGGCTGGCGAAGCTGGTTCGGGGACCAGGTTCCGCGAGGCGCGGTCAGCATCCACGAGGATCCGAATTCGCCGGTGCGGTGCATACTGAGCAGTGCGCGCCCTTCGGGCCACGAGTTCAGCGCAGAATGAATCACGCTCAGGTCGCGGAAGGCCTCGCCCAAGCTGTCGAGTATGCCAGCCTGGCGCGAAGCCACGGCCATCGACGGCACGTCGGCTACCCAAACGGCGTTGCCGGCCATGCCCGGGCCCATGGGATGGTTGCTCGTCGGTTCGGTGGCGCAGGCTGTGGCGAGTACGGCGGCGGCAACGGCCGCGACTTGGGTGCGCGCTAGGGAACGAATCGGGTTCCAGTTCATAATTCGAGGCGAAGTTGGCTTGGTTTCCATGCAAAACTACGGCGGTGCCACCCACAGGGGCCGTGGACCTCGAGCGCCGCGCGATGGCCTTGGCTTGGGTAGCCCATATTTCGGTCCCATCCGTAGTGCGGAAATTCCGTGTGCAGCGCGTGCATCAGGCGATCCCGTTCGGTTTTGGCGAAAATGGACGCGGCAGAAATGGCCGCAAACCGCGCATCGCCCTTCACTTCGCAGCGGTGCTCGACGCCCGCGTAGGGTTTAAACCGGTTGCCGTCGACCAGCAGCAGGGACGGAGCGGGGCGCAGCTGGGCAATTGCTCGGTGCATGGCCAGGTAGGTCGCCTGCAGAATATTTACCTCGTCGATTTCTTCTGGGCTGGCGCTTCCCACGGCCCAGTGCCCCTCGGGCAGCAACGCTTCGAGCTCGCCGCGCAGCCGCTCCC
>JACCDX010216824.1_pt1 | contig 16438 bp, 19 predicted proteins | sample 7449681 | NCBI WGS metagenome assembly JACCDX01 (sample SAMN15323450, study PRJNA562643) | freshwater metagenome | isolation source: river surface water | place: USA:Blue River Watershed | collected 2017-08-18 | reverse complement strand
GCTCAAGCCCAAGGCAAGATTGTTCAATGTATTGGCGCGGTGGTGGACGTCGAGTTCCCACGCGACCAAATGCCCAAGGTCTACGACGCGCTCAAGCTCGAAGGCACATCACTGACTCTGGAAGTTCAGCAGCAGCTGGGTGACGGCATCGTCCGTACCATCGCGTTGGGCTCTTCTGACGGTCTGCGTCGTGGTTTGATGGTGACTAACACTGCTGCCGGTATCACCGTGCCAGTGGGTAAAGCCACCCTCGGTCGCATCATGGACGTGTTGGGTAACCCCATCGACGAACGTGGTCCTGTTGACCAAGCGCAAACCGCTTCAATTCACCGCAAGGCCCCTGCCTATGACGAACTCAGCCCTTCGCAAGAATTGCTCGAGACCGGCATCAAGGTGATCGACTTGGTCTGTCCTTTCGCCAAAGGCGGTAAGGTCGGCTTGTTCGGTGGCGCGGGTGTGGGTAAAACCGTGAACATGATGGAACTCATCAACAACATCGCGAAAGCGCACAGCGGTTTGTCTGTGTTCGCAGGTGTGGGTGAACGTACCCGTGAAGGTAACGACTTCTATCACGAGATGGCCGACTCTGGCGTTGTGAACTTGGAAAACTTGGGCGAGTCCAAAGTGGCCATGGTTTACGGTCAGATGAACGAACCCCCCGGCAACCGTTTGCGCGTGGCGTTGACAGGTTTGACCATCGCCGAATCTTTCCGTGACGAAGGTCGTGACGTGTTGTTCTTCGTGGACAACATCTACCGTTACACCTTGGCCGGTACCGAAGTGTCTGCGTTGCTGGGTCGTATGCCTTCTGCTGTGGGTTACCAACCTACACTGGCTGAAGAAATGGGCCGCTTACAAGAGCGTATTACTTCCACCAAAGTGGGCTCCATCACGTCGATCCAAGCCGTTTACGTGCCGGCCGATGACTTGACCGACCCATCTCCCGCCACCACCTTCGCTCACTTGGACTCCACCGTTGTGTTGTCTCGTGACATCGCCGCTTTGGGTATCTACCCTGCGGTTGATCCACTCGACTCTACCAGCCGTCAATTGGACCCCTTGGTTGTGGGTGAAGAGCACTACTCCACAGCGCGCGCTGTGCAAGGTACGCTGCAACGCTACAAAGAATTGCGTGACATCATCGCGATTTTGGGCATGGACGAATTGGCTCCTGAAGACAAGCTGGCTGTGGCCCGCGCTCGTAAGATCCAACGTTTCTTGTCTCAGCCTTTCCACGTTGCTGAAGTGTTCACGGGTTCTCCCGGTAAGTACGTGACCTTGGCTGAAACCATCCGTGGTTTCAAGATGATTGTGAACGGTGAGTGCGATCACTTGCCAGAACAAGCCTTCTACATGGTCGGTACCATCGACGAAGTGTTCGAAAAAGCTAAGAAGATCTGAGAGATCCTATGAGTACCATCCACGTAGATGTTGTCAGCGCAGAAGAGTCCATCTTCTCCGGCGAAGCCACCTTTGTGGCTTTGCCAGGCGAGGCGGGCGAGCTCGGTATTTATCCGCGCCACACGCCGCTGATTTCACGCATCCGTCCAGGTTCGGTGCGCATCCACACGGCTGATGGTGGGGAAGAGTTTGTTTTCGTAGCAGGTGGCATTCTTGAAGTGCAACCCGACTGCGTCACCGTCATGTCTGACACCGCTGTGCGCGGTAAAGACATGGATGAAGAAAAAGCAAACGCAGCCAAACTCGCAGCTGAAGAAGCCGTTAAGAACGCAAAATCAGAAGTCGATGTTGCCCGCGCTCGTTCAGAGCTGGCCATCTTGGCTGCTGAATTGTCGGCCTTGCGCCGCTACCGCGCTCACAAGTAATTGCTGTGCGCGTCAGCGTTCAAAAGCCCCCACCTCACGGTCGGGGCTTTTTTATTGCCCAAAATAAGTGGACAATTTGCATCCATGCCTAAAGCCAAACTTCAAGCGGCCACTGTCGGTGGGACTGCCGATGCGATTGAAAATCAATTTTACGAAGCGCTGCAAACAGGCGACATTGAAAAACTGATGAGCTGCTGGGCCGATGAAGATGACATCGTGTGCGTGCACCCAGGTGGCCCCCGCTTGATTGGCAGTGCCAGTATCCGAGCCGCCTTTGAGGCCATGTTTGCCAACGGCACCATTGCCGCACGCCCAGAGCACATTTGCAAAGTTGAGTCTCTTACCAGTGCCATGCACAACGTGATTGAGCGCGTGGCTTTGCTCACCACCGATGGCACACAAGAAGCGGTGGTGGTTGCCACCAATGTGTACCAGCGTACCGCCCAAGGGTGGCGCATGGTGGCGCATCACGCCAGCCCAGGCACAGCGCCTACACATGCAGAAGCACACGAAGCGCCACAGGTTCTACATTGATTTGGGATTACCACGCGCCTTGGTGGCTACCCGGCGGAAACGTACAGACGATTTACTCAGCCAAGTTTGCGCGCCGTTATACAGGCGCTAAACCCTGCTGGAGGCGCGAGCGTTGGGACACGCCAGATGGCGACTTTGTCGATGTGGATTGGCGCAGTGATGACGTCTTGCTGCCAGAAGATGCCCCACTGCTGGTGCTCTTTCACGGTCTAGAAGGTTCATCAAGCAGCCACTATGCCGAGGCTTTTGCGCAAGAAGCACAGGCGCGAGGATGGCATATGGCCATTCCGCACTTCAGGGGATGCAGCGGTGAAATTAATTGGACGCCGCGTGCCTACCATTCAGGTGATTTTGAAGAAATAGCTTGGATGCTTCGGCGCTTTCACCAGCACCACCAAGGTCCGATTTTTGCGGTTGGCATTTCACTGGGGGGTAATGCGCTCATGCGCTGGGCCGGTGAAATGGGCCACACGGCAACGCAGGTCGTGAGTAGCATTGCATCCGTGTGTTCACCCATCGATTTATGGGCAAGCGGCCATGCCATTGATACTGGTTTTAATAAAGCTGTTTATGCGCGGATGTTTCTAGCCACCATGAAGCCGCGCGCCATGCAAAAACTAGAACAATATCCGGGGCTGTTTGATCCGCAAGAGTTGATGGCAGCAAAAACCCTTTACGCATTTGACGATGTGTTCACCGCGCCGCTGCATGGGTTCAGGGGTACTGACGACTACTGGAATCGCGCCAGTGCTAAGCCGGGTTTGTCACTGGTTCAAGTCCCTGCGTTGGTGTTGAATGCCCGCAACGACCCATTCATTCCTGCCAGCTGCTTGCCGACTCAGGACCATGTCAGCGATCATGTCACCCTTTGGCAGCCAAAAACGGGCGGGCATGTCGGGTTTGCTTCGGGCGCATTTCCTGGTGACCTGAAAGAAATGCCTTGGGCCGTGACGGAATGGATGACACAACATGGATGACCTCGTTCAACAAGCCATGGCCAAATGGCCCAATGTGCCCGACTGCTACGGTTGGTTGGGGTTGGACGCCCGTGGCGATTGGTACATGCGGGATGACCAAACCCAAGCTTTGGGCACCTTTACCCAAAGCAAAGGCTCACGCCTGCAACATGAAAAGCTCATCGCATTCATTGGCCGAAACTACGCCTGCGATCAGCAAGGGCGGTGGTATTTTCAAAACGGGCCACAACGTGTGTATGTAGAGCTAGAAGCAACGCCTTGGGTTTGGCGTTTGCAGCCCGACGGCACGATTCAAGCGCACACGGGCATGCCTGTGCGCATGCAGCGTTGCATCGTGGATGAGTTTGGGCGCTTGTACCTCGACACAGAGCAAGGGTTTGGCTTGCTTCACACCCAAGACGTATTGCAAGCCGCCGACTTGATCGAGGCTGGCTTATGGGTGCCGCAAGAGGTGACCGTCAGCGAGTTGCCCAAACGCTTTGGCTATGTGCGCAGTCCGCAGCAAAGTGCCATGTCCAAGTGAAGACGTAAAAAAACCGGCTGAAGAGCCGGTTTTTTTGTAAGAAGTCAAAGCTTATTTGCCTTCGGGCTTCTTAGGTTCTGTGAACTTAGCACCACCGGCGTTGGCCATGTAAACCACGCCACGGCCGATTTCGAAATCTTCAAAATCACCGCCGCCTTGAGGGCCCATGGCGCCTTTGCCTTTCAGCGCAGAAGTCAACAGCGCATCGTAACCCTTGCCAATGCGAGCACCCCATGCGCCAGCGTCACCAAACTTAGGCGCGCCAGCTGCACCTGTGGCGTGACAAGCAGAGCATTGAGCCTTGAACACGTCTTCACCGCTGCGAGCCGCACGGTTGGCATCTTTGATCTCAACTGCGCCCACTTTTTGAATGCGAGCGGCAACAGCCTCTGGTTCGTTGGAAGAGCCAGCTTGAGGTTTGTTGCCGGAAGTCACATAGGCCACCAAGCCAATGATGATGAACACAGGCAGCACAAAAGAGTACAAGACAGCCAGCAAAAGCTGCTTCGGAGTTTTGATAGGACCGGTGTGGTCTTCTTCGTGGTGTTGGTTGCTCATTTTTAAATCCTGTAGGGAGGGGCTCTAGAACTGAGGGAAATTATAGCGGTGCGCCTACAATGCCAAGTCACAAAAGCGCGGCTGTAGCTCAGTGGATAGAGTATTGGCCTCCGAAGCCAAGGGTCGTGGGTTCGATCCCCGCCAGCCGCACCACCTTTTACTCAGACGAAGCGTGTTTCAACGCCAGCGCTCGGTCATACAAAGCGTTCTTGGCCTCGCCGCTGATTTCCGCCGCTACCTTTACGGCTGTTTTCAGCGGCAGCGCTTGCATCAAGATTTTCAGTAGGCGGTCGTTGTCAGAGTCCGCGGCGCGTTCTTGCGCGTGGGCATGTACCACCAACGCGAATTCACCGCGGGTGCGCTGCGCATTGCCTTGTAGCCATCCCGCCAAATCTTGGGCGGCCATCGTGGCAATTTCTTCAAACTGTTTGGTCAGCTCACGGCCCACCGTCACGGAGCGTTCACCTAGCACGCCTAAAGCGGTGGCGAGTGCTTCGATGCGGTGCGGGGCTTCCAGCAGCACTTGGGTGCGAGGCTCTTGGGCCAGCTCCTCCACCGCGTGTCCACGCTCGGTGGCTTTGGATGGCAAGAAGCCCACAAACACAAAACCAGACGAGTCATGCGCAGGTGTGCCACACGCACTCAGCAGCGCGGTCACGCTGCTGGCGCCGGGTAAGGGCACCACGCGCAAGCCCGCGCTTTGCACCTGCCAAGCCAAACGGGCACCGGGGTCGCTCACGGCAGGTGTGCCTGCATCGCTCACGTAGGCTACGCGCTGACCGGCTTGTAGGCGACGAATGACTTCTTCGGCGGCTTCGGCTTCGTTGTGCTGATGCACCGCTAACCAGTGTGAAGATGACTTGTCGATGCCGTAGGCGCGCAGCAAAGTTTGTGAGTGGCGCGTGTCCTCACACGCCAGCGTGTCGCAAAGACTCAACACATGCAATGCACGCAAACTGATATCGGCCAAATTACCAATGGGCGTAGCCACCACATACAGCGTACCTGTTGGGTGGCTTTGGGCGGCTGCGGCAGCATGTGCGGCAGACAGAGCGGAATCAAAGTTGGTGTTCATCAAGGAGGTGCTGTGAACAAACTCAATGGTCAAAAGCAAGTGCAATCAACCACCAAGCAAAAAGGAGATGCGGCCGAAAACCGCGCGTTGCAGCATTTACAAGCCCAAGGGCTGCAACTGATGCAACGCAATTATCGAACGCCCGGACGGGGTGGTGGCGAAATAGATTTGGTCATGCGGGATAGCGATGGCACCTTGGTTTTTGTCGAAGTACGAAAACGTGGCAATACCCATCACGGCGGAGCTTTGGCTAGCATCACCTTTGTCAAACAGCGGCGCATTGTGTTTGCCGCGCGTCACTATCTGTTGAAACTGCGTCAGACACCCCCATGTCGGTTTGATGTGGTCGCTGTCGAGGGCGACGACTTGCAATGGTTCAAAGCCGCTTTTGACGCTTAAAGGTATCATTACTCCCATGCTTGAGCAACGTATCGAACAACATTTCATCGACTCTGCCGACCTGAAATACCAGGCCGCGCAAGTCTTGTCTAAACCCATCGCCGCCGCTGTGTCAGCCGTGCTGGCCAGTGTCACCAGTGGTGGCAAAGTGCTGGCGTGTGGCAACGGCGGCTCAGCCGCAGATGCACAGCATTTTGCGGCCGAGTTTGTGGGCCGTTTCGAACGCGAGCGTCCAGAGTTGGGCGCGATTGCGTTGACCACCGACAGCTCCATCCTTACTGCGGTGGCCAACGACTACAGCTACGAACAAATTTTTGCCAAGCAAGTTCGTGCCTTGGGTCAGTCGGGTGACGTGTTGTTGGCGATTACCACCAGTGGCAGCTCGCCCAACGTGTTGGCCGCCATTCAAGCGGCCCATGAGCGCGACATGACGGTGGTGGCGCTCACAGGCAAAGGCGGCGGAAAGATGGGTCAAGCCCTGCGCGAAACCGATGTACATATTTGCGTGCCACACGACCGCACCGCCCGCATTCAAGAAGTGCACCTGCTGACCATCCATTGCATTTGCGATGGTGTGGATGCGCAGTTACTGGGTGATACAGAAGGTAAAGAATGAAAAATCAAATGACAAAACTCCTGCTAATTTTGATCGCAACCGTGCAGCTGTCTGCATGTGCTCCGTTGATGTTTGGCGGTGTGGTGGGTGGTGCGATGATCGCGAGCGACCGCCGAACCACCGGTATTCAAGTAGAAGACGAGACCATCGAACAGCGCAGCGCTACAGCCATTCGTGAAAACTTTGGCAGCAAAGAGCACATCAACATCACCAGCTACAACCGTCAAGTGTTGATCACGGGTGAGGTGACCAGCGATACCGTGCGTCGTCAAGTAGAGTCATTGATTGGTCGCGTAGAAAACGTGCGCGCGGTGGTGAACGAGTTGGCCATTGGCCCAGCATCGAGTTTCAGTGATCGCTCAAGCGATGCTGTCTTGGTTGCCAAAGTCAAAGCCGCGATGGTTGATACCGAAGATGTGTTTGCTAACGTCTACAAAGTGGTGGGCGAGCGCGGCACTATCTATTTGATGGGCCGTGTGACCCAACGCGAAGCCAAGCGTGCGACGGATGTGGTGCGTGGCGTCAGTGGCGTGAAACGTGTGGTGCGCGTGTTTGAATACATCACAGAAGATGAGTTACGTGCGATGCAGCCCAAACGCAGTGATTCGCAATCCGTGGATTTGAATGTACCGAGATCCAATGCTTCTCAGCAACCAGTTGTGACGCCCATTAAATAATTGCGCATGACACATTTAAAAAGCCCCGCATGCGGGGCTTTTTTGTGGGCGATCTGATTTAGCGCAAACGCTTGATCAAGCTGGATGTGTCCCAACGGTTGCCGCCCATTTTTTGTACGTCACCGTAGAACTGGTCGACCATTTGCGTCACCGGCAGCACAGCGCCGTTGCGCTTGGCTTCGTCAAACACGAGACCCAAATCTTTGCGCATCCAATCCACCGCGAAGCCGAAATCAAACTTGTCGGCCACCATGGTTTTGCCACGGTTGTCCATTTGCCAGCTTTGCGCGGCACCTTTGCCAATCACGTCGAGCACGAGGTTCATGTCGAGGCCTGCTTTTTGGCCAAAGGCAATGGCTTCGCTCAAGCCTTGCACCAAGCCTGCGATACAAATCTGATTCACCATCTTGGTGAGTTGGCCCGCGCCTGGCTCGCCCATTAAGGTGAACGCGCGGGAGAAGGCCATGGCCACAGGCTTGACACGCTCAAACACAGGGGCATCGCCACCGCACATCACAGTCAACAAACCGTTTTGTGCGCCGCCTTGGCCGCCCGAGACCGGTGCGTCGATGAAGTGAATGCCGAGGTTCTTGGCGGCGGTGTAAATCTCGCGGGCCACGTCAGCAGATGCTGTGGTGTGGTCTACCAACACGGTACCCGCTTCCATGCCTGCCAACATGCCGTCCGCGCCAAACACCACCGAGCGCAAATCGTCGTCATTGCCCACACAGCAAAACACAATGCTGGCACCTTTGGCTGCTTCGCGTGGTGTCAGTGCACTCTTGGGGCCTTTGGTGGCGGCAAATTCTTTGATCCAAGCTTCGGCCTTGGCGGGTGATCGGTTGTACACCGTGACTGCGTGACCTGCGGTGGCCAAGTGACCGGCCATGGGGTAGCCCATCACGCCCATACCGATGAAGGCGACGTGAGTAGAAGCAGTGGATTCGTAAGTTTTGGCGTTGATGCTAGACATGGTTGTTTCAAAAAGGGTTGAGCTGCGTTGAATCATAGGGGCTAGGCGCAACCCTGTGTGTCACGCAGGGAACCCTAGGGTGACTTAAGCGATTCGCCCTTGGTGGCGAGCGTCTTGCACGGCTTGTGCCATGGTTTGCATGCCTTGCGCGGCACCTGTTTGCAAGGCACTTTGCATTTGCGCGGTTTTACCCTCGCGAATGAGATGGCGAATGGCGGGTGTGGCGACCATTGTTTCAAAGACCGCAACGCGACCATCGCCGCTTGGCGTGGGGCACAGCGTTTGCGATACCACCCCCACCAGCGCATCGCTGAGTTGGGTGCGTACCAAGGCTTTTTCGTGAGCATCAAACACATCCACCATGCGCTCGACCGTGGCAGCAGCGCTGCGCGTGTGCAGGCTGGCCAGCACCAAGTGCCCGGTTTCGGCGGCGGTGAGGGCAAGACGAATGGTTTCTAGGTCGCGCAGCTCGCCCACCAAGATCACATCTGGGTCTTCGCGCAAGGCTGCGCGTAACGCGTGCGCAAAGGTTTGGCTGTGTATCCCCATTTCTCGCTGGGTAATCAGGCATTGATCGCTGATGTGTACAAACTCAATCGGATCTTCAAGCGTCACGATGTGTTGTTGGGTGTGCGTGTTCAGGTGTTGCACCATGGCCGCCAAGGTGGTGGATTTGCCAGAGCCTGTTGGGCCGGTCACCAGCAGCAAACCCACGCGCGTGAGCAATTCGGGAATCGCGGGCGGTGTGTGCAAGGCCATCAGCGTGGGCGTACCGCTAGGGACGTGCCGCATCACTGCGCCGCAGCCGTGCTGTTGCATGAAGGCGTTGGCACGAAAACGTCCCAGCTCGGGCACAGCAAACGCAAAATCTACCTCATGGCCTTGGTTGAATTGCGCGTGTTGGACTTCGTCCATCAAGGGCGTCAGCATCATGCTTAGTGCCTCGTGAGTCAGCGCATAGTGTGCTGGCGTGGTCGCCTCAAGTGTGACCAACACACCGTGCTGACGCACCATCGGTGCATGTCCTGCCGACAAGTGCAAATCAGAGGCTTGCAGCGCCACCGCTTGGGTGAGGAGTTGGTTCAAAGTCAGTGCTGTGTTGGGCATGCCGCTCTCCTTGTTAAAGTTGCACCCAAGATGAATACGCCAGACCACGTGCTACACGACAAACTCCACGCGGTGCAAGCCCGCATTGCAGCGGCCTGTGCTGCGAGTCACCGTCCTGCGAATGCGGTGCAACTATTGGCAGTTTCTAAAACGTTCAGCGCTGACGATGTGCGCCAAGTGGCGGCCTGTGGTCAGCGCGATTTTGGGGAAAACTACATCCAAGAAGGGGTAGACAAAATCACCGCTTTGCAAGGTGTCGCACCCCCTTTGGTGTGGCATTGCATTGGCCCCATTCAAAGTAACAAAACCAAACTGGTTGCTGAGCACTTTGACTGGGCGCACACGGTAGATCGCCTCAAAATTGCTCAACGCCTGAACGACCAACGCCCCGCCCACCTAGCGCCATTGAATGTGTGCCTGCAAGTCAACATCGATGGTGGAGAAACCAAATCGGGCATTGCACCCGCTGACGTTCTGGTTCTGTCGGCTGAAGTAGCCAAGCTGCCGCATTTGGTTTTGCGTGGCCTCATGACCATCCCCGACCCCGTGGAGGGTTTTGAGCGCCAAGTGGCCGTGCATGCCAAAGCACGCGTCTTGTTTGACGAGCTGAAAGCTGCATTGAACCTGCCGCAGTTCAACACCTTGTCGATGGGCATGACGGGCGACCTAGAGGCCGCCGTCCACGCGGGTAGCACGATGGTGCGGGTGGGGACGGCGATTTTTGGCGGGCGAACTTATGCCGCTTAAAACTGTGGCAAATTAAAACCGCGGCAAATCAGGGTGCTTGATTTGTCCCGAACGCACCAACATCTTGCCGTATTCGGCACAGCGGTGCAGGGTGGGGATGACCTTGCCGGGGTTGAGTAGTCCCTTGTTGTCAAAGGCGCGCTTGACGCCGAACATCTGCTCGTTTTCTTCGGCGCTGAACTGCACGCACATGCTGTTCACCTTCTCGATGCCCACGCCGTGCTCGCCCGTCACCGTGCCGCCCATGGCCACACTGGTTTCCAAAATGTCGGCGCCAAACTGTTCGCAGCGGTGCATTTGGTCAGGGTCGTTGGCATCAAACAAAATCAGCGGATGCAAGTTGCCATCGCCTGCGTGGAACACGTTCAAGCAGCGCAGTTGGTATTTTTGTTCCATCTCTTGAATAGCTTGCAGGATGTCGGCCAAACGCTTGCGCGGGATGGTGCTGTCCATGCACATGTAGTCGGGGCTGATGCGGCCCGATGCGGGAAACGCATTTTTGCGCCCACTCCAAAACTTCATGCGTTGCGCTTCGTCGCGGCTGACGGTGATGGCGGTTGCGCCACAGCCGCGCAGCACCTCGCTCATGCGGCCAATTTCTTCTTCCACTTCTTCAGGCGTGCCGTCGCTCTCGCACAGCAAAATGGCGGCGGCGCTCAGATCGTAGTCGGCGTGGACAAAGTCTTCCACGGCGGCGGTCATAGGACCGTCCATCATCTCTAAACCTGCGGGGATGATGCCTGCGGCAATCACGGCAGCCACCGCGTCGCCCGCTTTGCGCACATCGTCAAAGCTCGCCATGATGCAGCGCGCCAGTTGTGGCTTAGGCACCAGCTTGACGGTGACTTCGGTGGTGACCGCCAACATGCCTTCGCTGCCCACGATGAGGGGCAACAAGTCGAGGCCCGGTGTGTCAAGGGCTTCGCTGCCAAACTCAATGGGTTCGCCCTCAATCGTGAAGCCTTTCACCTTGAGCACGTTGTGCACGGTGAGGCCGTATTTCAAACAATGCACGCCACCCGAGTTCTCGGCCACGTTGCCACCGATGGTGCAAGCAATTTGGCTGGATGGGTCGGGCGCGTAGTAAAGCCCGTACTGAGACACCGCTTCGCTGATGGCGAGGTTGCGCACCCCGCACTGCACCACCGCAGTTCGCGCCGTCACGTCGATGTTGAGGATTTGGTTGAACTTGGCCAGCGACAGCGTCACACCCATGGTGTGTGGCATCGCGCCACCTGACAGGCCTGTGCCCGCACCGCGTGCGACCACGGGCACGTCCAATGCGTAACAGGTCTTGAGCACGGCTTGCACTTGGTCCACTGTCTCGGGCAAGGCCACACACATGGGGCGTGCACGGTAGGCGGTGAGGCCGTCGCACTCATAAGGCACGGTGTCCTCGGTGGTGTAGAGCAGGGCGTGCTGGGGCAGCACTTGCAGCAGGGCTTGCACGACTTGCGCTTGGCGTTCGGCGCGAGCCATGGTGTTTTGCTGGTCAGAGGTGAGTGGTGCGTTCATGTTTGGCACTTTACGGCAAAACTTAGGGTTGGCGTGTGAAGAAAGTTACAGCGTGCTTTGAAATGGTTTTGCGCCTTTAGTTTCACTCGCTGCCTTACGGTGTGAGCGGCACAAACTGCGGCTTACATCGCTTCGCGACGAATGGCGCCGCAATTTGCACCGCTTACCCCGCAACGAAAACCAACAGAGGCTTAAGGAACAGCCTTCTTCAGCCAGTCAGCAAACGCCGCACATTCCCATCGGTCCATCGCCCCCGTGCGCCAACACAGGTAGTGACCATGCGGGCTAGGCACTTGACGCGGGAAGATGCGCACCAGCGTGCCGTTTTCCAGCCACGGCGCACCCAGCTTCAAGCGCACCAAGCCCACACCCAAGCCCTGCGCTGCGGCATCGCACATCAGGCCGATGTCGTTGAAGCTGCTGCCGTCAATTGGCTCAGGCCAGTCTTGGTCGTGCGCTGCAAACCACGTGCGCCAAGGCTCCAAGGGGCTGCGCAACAAGGTGGCGTCGGCCAAGTCTTCGGGGGTCTCAAACGGGCCGTGTTCGCGGATGTAGGCGGGTGAGGCCATGGGCGTCACGTCGTCTTTCATGATGCACACATGCTCCACATCGGCGTAGCGGCCAGTGCCAAAACGGATGGTGAGGTCGGCGTCTTCGGCCACCACGTCCAACAGGGGAATGCTCACTTGCAGGGTGAGGTCAATCTCTGGGTACGCATCGGCAAACTGGCGCAAACGCGGCATCAAGATGGAGCGGGCAAAGGTGGGCGTCACGGCCAAGCGCAGTTTGCGTTTACCAGGGGTGGCGCTGCCGTCTTTGCCAGGGAAGCGTTCCAGAATGGCCAAGCCTTCACGCACATGGGCCAAGTATTCGCTGCCTTCGGTGGTGAGCGAAAAGTCAGCGCGGCCAAAGAGCTTGACGCCCAGCAACTGCTCTAGCTGCTTGACGCGGTGGCTCACCGCGCTGGGGGTCACGCATTGCTCTTCAGCGGCTTGGGTGACCGAACGCAACCGCGCCAACGCCTCAAACGTAAGCAAGCACTGGATGGGCGGGATGCGGCTGGTCATGGCTGTTTATTTGAAGATGACCGTCTTGTGGCCGTTCAGCAGCACGCGGTGTTCGCTGTGCCATTTCACGGCGCGGGCCAGCACCTGGCTTTCGGTGTCGCGGCCTTGAGCGGTGAAGTCTTCCACTGTTTTGCTGTGGTCCACGCGCGCCACGTCTTGCTCAATGATGGGGCCTTCGTCCAAGTCGGCGGTCACGTAGTGGGCGGTCGCACCAATGAGTTTGACGCCACGGTCATGCGCTTGGTAATACGGCTTAGCGCCCTTGAAGCTGGGCAAAAAGCTGTGGTGAATGTTGATGGCACGACCCGCCAGTTTTTTGCACAAGTCGTCGCTCAAGATTTGCATGTAGCGGGCCAGTACCACCAGTTCGGCGCCTTCGGCCTCAATCACCTCATAGGCTTTGGCCTCGGCTTGCGCTTTGGTGGCCGCAGTGACGGGGATGTGGTGGAACGGCACGTTATAGCTGGCCGCCAGTTGGTAGAAGTCGCGGTGGTTGCTCACGATGGCGCGAATGTCCACGGGCAATAGGCCGCTCTTCCAACGGAACAGTAAGTCGTTCAAACAATGACCTTCTTTGCTCACCATCAACACAGTGCGCATAGGTTGTGTTGTGTCGTGCAACGACCACTTCATGTCAAAGCCCGTGGCAAAGGCGGCAAGCTGCGTACGCAACGCGTCTTGCTGCACGGCATCGCACGCGAACTGCACGCGCATGAAGAACAGACCGGTGTCATGGTCGTTGTATTGAGCGGCCTCTTCGATGTTGCCTTTGCGTTCCAGCAAAAAGCCAGACACGGCGTGCACGATGCCCTGGCGGTCGGGGCAAGACAAATTAAGGATGTATGCAGTCATGTGCGCAATTGTAGGTAGGACTGGGCATGAAAAAGGGCGCTTGAAGCGCCCTAGGTGTCGTGTGGGTAGCAGTCTCAGTGCACCACGACTGGGTTTTGGGCCAACTCGGCGTAGCCAGCCAAGGTGTCTTCTACCTCTTCTTGGGTAGGGGCGTTTTCTTGCCAAGCGCGCAAATGGGCTTGGAACTGCTCAGCCCACGAGCCTTCGAGGTAAATTTCTTTGCCTGAGCGCTTGTCCACGATTTCAAAACCGTGGCGGGCCAAAGCAGGCACGTCGGGACGGACAGGCACCAACGCGTCATCCACCTGCAGGTGCATGACCGAATACGTGTCGGAGTTGTAGAGCATGTCCATAGGAATCTTTCGGCGGAAAACGAATTGCATCTAAGCATATCGGATTCAAAAAGCCAAATTCAAGGGGCGGGTTTTTCGGTTTTGCTCAAAAGTTGGTCCACAAAGTCGCCATTGGTGTTGGTGATGCGCAAACGCACGGGCAAATAGCCCAACGTGGGGGCAAACCACAGCTCAATTTGCTGGTCAAACTCGCGGCGCGGCTTGCGGTTGAGTTTGATGGCGCTGATGTCACCGAACGGCAATTGCAACATTTCTGCTTTTTCCACCAAGAACTGCCACACCTCGGCTTCGCGCTGCGACACGGTTTGGAACGACAGCATGGTGCCCGGCGGGAAGCGGGTGGGGTCGGCGGCCAGCAGGCTGCTGAGCTGCAACACCACGCTCAAGCGGTCTTGTGCGCCTTTGAGCAGCGGCGCATCCGGTGAATTCGCGCTGAAGCTGATGATGCCTTTGTCGCGCTGAAAGTGCGCCGCCAGTTCGCTGCGGGTCTTGTCACCAAAACGGATGGGCATGAGACCTTCCGCACCCAATGTGCCTTTGCTTGTTTGCACACGTGATCCAAGAAACAGGGCGCTGACCTCTAAGCGGGCTTCGTACTCTTTGCCGTTTTGTGCCCAGTTCAACTCTGCTGTGGCCCAGTAGTTAAAGCCCTTGGCTTGGCCTTGGACCTGATATTTCAAAAACGCCGAGTCTGGCGCTTTGAAGGCGGCGACATCGGTCATCCCCTCGCTGCCCGCACGTTTGTAAGGTGGCAAGTCCACGCCGGTGGCGCTGCGTGCGGGCAGACTGACGGGGGCGGTGAGGTCGTGGCCGAAGTCGTCAAACTTCAAAGGCTTGGCGCTTTCGGTGGGTTCTGCTGGCGCTTCGGCATTCGGGGCTGCGACAGGCTTGGCTGGCTGCGGCTGTTTAGGTTTAGGAACTTGGGGCGCACGCGGTGCGGCTACTTCAATTTGACGCGTGATCAAAGCCTGCGCGCGCAGGGGTGTGCCAGATTCAGGCGTGAACCACAGCGGCAGGCCCGCCAACAGCCACAGGTGCAACAGCAACACGCCCACCACCAACAGCGCCGCATGTTGACGTTGCAAATGGATGGGACTAACTGGCAGGGCACGTGCGTGCATGGGGACGAAGCGAACTTTCATAGAATCGTGGCATGAAATTAGCCACCTACAAAGACGGTACACGCGACGGCCAATTGGTGGTCGTCGCGCGTGACTTGAGCACCGCGCATTATGCGACGGGCATTGCCACCCGCATGCAGCAAGCGCTGGACGATTGGGGCTTCATCGCCCCGCAGCTGCAAGACTTGTATGAAACCCTCAACAACGGCAAAGCGCGCCATGCTTTTCCGTTTGACCCCGCCTTGTGCATGGCTCCGCTGCCCCGCGCTTACCAACGTTTGACGGGCGCCGCGTACGCCAGCCACGCCATTTTGTTGGGTGAAGGCGATGGTGACTTGCGCGTGCATCAAGCCGCCAGCGATGCGATGTTGGGTGCGCACGACCGCGTGGTGTGTGTCAGCGAAAACTTAGGCGTGGATTTTTCTGCCGAAATTGCCGTCATCACCGGCGACGTGCCCATTGGCGCATCCGCAGACGATGCATTGGAAGCGGCTCGTTTGGTCATGCTGTCCAACGACATCACGTTGCGCCACGTCGCGCAGGCTGTGCAAAGCCAGCCCGCACCGGCGTTCAGCCCTGTGGCTGTGACGCTCGACGAGTTGGGCGATGCATGGGACAACGGCTGTTTGCACCTCACCGTGCAAGTGACATGGAATGGCCGCAAGGTGGGTATGTGCGATGCAGGTACAGACATGACTTATGGGTTTGGACAGCTGTTGGCACACGCCTGCAAAACACGCGCGTTGCGTGCGGGCACCATCGTGAGCAGCGGCACCATCAGCAATGCAGGCTTTGAGAAAAACGGTCAAACCGAATGGCCCAAGGGCTACAGCTGCATCGCTGAAAAGCGCGCCATGGAAACCGTGTTGGATGGCAAGGCCACCACCGATTACATGAAGTTCTCCGACACCGTGCGCATCGAAGCCAAAGGCAAAGATGGCCAAAGCGTGTTTGGCACCATCGAGCAAGAGTTGACCTCGCTAGACGCTTAAACAACCGCTTCGCCAAAACAAAAAGCCCGCTGCTGTCGCGGGCTTTTTGTTGTCGGCCATACACGTGGCTGAAGGCTTACTTCAGGTGTGCTGGGTCTGCGGCCATGTTGTCAAACTTCTTGAAGTATTGGCGCGCCATAGCCACCACTTGTGCATCGGTGGGGTGGTCGCTTGCCACGCTGTCCACCACGTTCACGTGGGCGTGGTGTTGTTTGCACCAGTCACGGAACTCGTCGCGCGCTTTGCCCGGTCCGGTGACCAGCACTTCGTGTGTGCCTTCCAGGGCTTTGGCAATGTCGGCATACATCGTGGCCGTGTCGTTTTGCTTGCCTTGGTGTTTGTGGTGCGTGCGTGATTTGACGCGTTGGCTCTCCACGTGCTCACGGTCAAACATCAATACGTGGGCTTCTTGGTGGTCCATCCAAACAACGGCGTGAAAAGTGGTCATGTGTTTCTTCTTTCTCTCTTAGTGGTGGTTGTGTTCAGCTTTTTCTTGGCAGCCAATGCAGCGCGCTGCTTCGGGTGC
>JACCDX010418140.1_pt1 | contig 16443 bp, 15 predicted proteins | sample 7449681 | NCBI WGS metagenome assembly JACCDX01 (sample SAMN15323450, study PRJNA562643) | freshwater metagenome | isolation source: river surface water | place: USA:Blue River Watershed | collected 2017-08-18 | reverse complement strand
CTTATCCATCCAGGATTTGCTTTGAGGACTGTGCTTTGCCCCACCAGCATCAGTCAGTGTTTCGAATTCACGCAACAAATCTTTCTGTTTTTCTGTCAGCTTGATGGGCGTTTCAATCAGCACATGACAGAAAAGGTCGCCGGGAAATCCCGAGCGAACGCCCTTGATTCCTTTACCACGCAAGCGGAAAGTTTTACCGGTTTGCGTTCCTTCAGGCACGGTAAATGAGACTTTGCCTGAGAGCGTGGGAACTTCAATATCGCCCCCGAGTGCGGCTTTTGCATAGGAAATCGGCATTTCGCAATGCAAATCATCACCGTCACGCTGAAAAACAGCATGCTGTTTGATATGTATTTCAACATACAAATCGCCGGGAGGACCGCCGTTCATACCAGGCTCGCCATTACCCGTGGAACGTATGCGCATCCCGTCATCAATGCCTGCCGGTATTTTGACTTCCAGCGTTTTGTTACGTTTGATTCGTCCTGAACCACTGCAGGTCGTGCAAGGATCGGGAATCACCTTACCCGTGCCATGGCACTTGGGACAGGTCTGCTGAATACTGAAAAACCCCTGCTGCATCCGAACCTGCCCGTGACCACCGCAGGTACCGCAGGTGGTCGGTGACGTGCCGGGCTTGGCACCGGAACCATGACAGGTATCGCATTCGTCCCAGGACGGCACACGGATGGTGGTGTCAAAGCCATTGGCGGCCTGCTCCAGCGTGATGTCGAGGTTGTAACGCAGATCGGCACCGCGATAAACCTGTGCGCCACCGCGCGCACGACCAGCACCACCGCCAAAAATGTCGCCGAAGATATCGCCGAAGGCATCCGAAAAACCACCAGCACCGCCGAAACCCGCTCCGCCTCCGCCGCCAACGTTGGGATCTACGCCTGCATGACCAAAACGATCATAGGCTTCACGCTTCTGCGGGTCAGAAAGCATTTCGTAAGCCTCTTTGGCTTCCTTGAATTTATCCTCGGCGCCCTTGCTGTCCGGATTGCGATCCGGATGAAATTTCATTGCCAGCTTGCGATAAGCCTTCTTGATCTCTTCATCAGAGGCATTTTTCGCCACACCGAGTATTTCGTAAAAATCGCGTTTAGCCATCGTTGGTTGTCCTGAGTACGACGTCGGCCCTGATTATTTCGGCAGAACCTCACAAGCAAAAAACCGGGCAGGCGGCTTTGAAGCCATGCCAGCCCGGCAAAACCCGCACAGCAACGCCGTGCGGAACAGAGGGGGTTATTTGTCTTTGACTTCCTTGAAGTCCGCATCAACCACGTCATCTTCGGCTGGCTTGGCATCAGCGCCGGCACCGCCCTGCGCTCCTTCACCGGGGGCGGAAGCCTGTTGCGCCTGCATATCAGCGTACATTTTTTCACCCAGCTTTTGCGCAGCCGTCGACAGCGCAGTGACTTTGGCATCAATCGCAGCCTTGTCAGTGCCTTTCAGCGCTTCTTCCAGATCCTTGATGGCGGCCTCGATTTTGTCCTTCTCCGCGGCATCGAGCTTGTCGCCATGCTCGGTCAGCGCTTTGCGCGTGGAGTGCACCAGCGAGTCACCCTGATTGTGAGCTTCTGCCAGTTCTTTCAGACGCTGATCTTCGGCGGCATTCGCTTCAGCATCACGCACCATGCGCTGGATTTCTTCTTCGGTCAGGCCGGAATTGGCCTTGATCGTGATCTTGTTTTCTTTACCCGAGGCCTTGTCTTTAGCACCCACATGCAAAATACCGTTGGCGTCAATATCGAAAGTGACTTCGATTTGCGGCGTGCCACGTGAGGCCGGCGGAATGCCTTCCAGATTGAACTCACCCAGACCTTTGTTACCGACAGCCATTTCCCGCTCGCCCTGGAACACCTTGATGGTGACGGCGGGCTGATTATCTTCGGCCGTCGAGAACACCTGACTGAACTTGGTCGGGATGGTCGTATTTTTCTTGATCATCTTGGTCATCACACCGCCCAGGGTTTCGATACCCAGCGAAAGCGGTGTCACATCCAGCAACAGCAGGTCTTTGCGATCACCTGAGAGTACCGAGCCCTGGATGGCAGCACCAACAGCGACCGCTTCATCGGGGTTAACATCCTTGCGCGGCTCTTTGCCAAAGAACTCTTTGACCTTTTCCTGTACCTTCGGCATGCGGGTCATACCACCGACGAGGATGATGTCATCGATATCGGATACTTTGACGCCAGCGTCTGCAATCGCGATACGGCAAGGCTCGATCGTGTTGGCAATCAGTTCCTCAACCAGCGACTCCAGCTTCGCGCGGGTGATTTTCAGATTCAGGTGCATTGGCGCACCGTTGGCCATCGCGATATAAGGCTCGTTAATTTCGGTCTGCTGTGACGAGGACAATTCGATCTTTGCACGCTCAGCCGAAGCCTTGATACGCTGCAGCGCGATCGGATCCTTGGCCAGATCCAGTCCGTTGATTTTCTTAAACTCTTCGATGATGTAGTCAATCAGACGCTGATCGAAGTCTTCACCGCCGAGGAAGGTATCGCCATTGGTGGAGAGCACTTCAAACTGCATTTCACCGTCAACATCCGCGATTTCAATAATGGACACGTCGAAAGTACCGCCACCCAGGTCGTAGACAGCGATCTTGCGATCACCCTTGCCGCTCTTGTCCAGGCCGAACGCGAGCGCTGCCGCTGTCGGCTCGTTGATGATGCGCTTGACATCCAGACCCGCGATACGGCCGGCGTCTTTGGTGGCCTGACGCTGTGCATCATTGAAATAGGCGGGCACCGTAATGACTGCCTCGGTCACTTCCTCGCCGAGATAATCTTCGGCAGTCTTTTTCATCTTGCGCAGCACTTCGGCAGAAATCTGTGGCGGCGCCAGCTTTTTGTCGCGCACGGCAATCCAGGCGTCACCGTTATCGGCCTTCATGATTTCATACGGCATCAGTCCGATGTCTTTCTGGACTTCCTTCTCGTCAAATTTGCGGCCGATCAGACGCTTCACCGCAAAAAGTGTGTTCCTCGGGTTGGTAACCGCCTGACGTTTCGCCGGTGCGCCGACCAGAATCTCGCCATCTTCCTGATACGCGATGATCGAGGGAGTGGTACGCGCGCCCTCGGAGTTCTCGATAACCTTGGGCTGGCCGCCTTCCATGATGGCGACGCAGGAGTTGGTCGTCCCGAGGTCAATGCCAATGATCTTGCTCATGATGATGTCCCTTCAAAAACTGATTAGATAACTAAGTACGGATGAAATGCGGCGCTTTGTCGCCGTTTCAAGTCCGGTTATTGCGAAACGGTGACCAGTGCGGGGCGCAGCAGGCGGTCGGAAATCATGTAGCCCTTTTGCAGCACGCTCACAATCGTGTTCGCTTCTTGTTCTGCAGCGACCATCGAAATGGCCTGATGCTTCATGGGGTCGAGCTTTTCACCAGCCTGAGGATTGACTTCGACCAGACGATTGCGCTCGAACGCGCCGGAGAGCTGTCTGAGCGTCATTTCCACGCCTTCCTTGAGCGATTCAATCGAGGGCGTTTCGATTTTCAGCGCCATTTCCAGACTGTCTTTCACCGGCAGAAGGGCCTCGGCAAAACTCTCCACCGCAAATTTATGCGCTTTGGAAATGTCCTCCTGAGCCCGGCGGCGGGTATTTTCCGCATCGGCCTTCGCCCGCAGAAAAGCATCCTGCGCTTCGGCCAGTTTGGCCTCGACCTCAGCGAGCTGGCTGGCCAGGTCTGGCGTTTCCGCGCCAGCCGGCTCGGCGGCCTTCTCTGCTGCGGCAGGCTCGCTAACGGGATCCGATGTCCCGGGATTAGCCTGCTCATTCGGGTGGTTTTCACCTTGACTCATAAAATCTCCAGCTGTTTCAATGGCTTGGGTGGGCTGGCCTCATCGATACCGAGGGCTTTGGCACACCTTGAATAACAACACGCCGGATATGGGGATAGCCTGAGGCTTTTCAAGGCAGGCGACACGCGATCCTGAAAAAAAATCGGGGGCCCGCTGGCCCCCTTTGCGCTGACAACAGCGGCCTCTAGTCTTCGGCACCCAATGTAAGTGCCCACTGTCGTCCGATCTCTGCATCAGCCTGACGCGCCTGCCGGGCTGATGGCGAACTGACGGTTGGCCATCCTCCTAAATGCTGTTCGACCACCGAGCTCATCGCTTCTATCCACTGAGGATCCTCGTTCAGGCAGGGAATGTAATGAAACGCGGTACCCCCGGCGGCCAGAAAATCAGCGCGCGCCTCCATCGATATTTCTTCCAGGGTTTCCAGGCAGTCACTGGTAAAGCCGGGGCACATCACATCAACGCGCCCCACGCCCTCCTCAGCCAGCTTTTCCAGCGTCGGGGCGGTGTAGGGCTGCAACCATTCAGCCTTGCCGAAGCGGGACTGGAAGGTCACCAGATAATCATCCTTGCCGAGGCCCAGCTTACCGGCCACCAGACGCGCCGTCTTGTAGCACTCGCAGTGGTAAGGATCACCGAGTAACAGCGTGCGCTTGGGCACGCCATGGAAGCTCATCACCAGCTTGTCGGGGCGGCCGTGCTGCGCCCAGTGCGCGCGTACAGTGGCCGCCAGCGCTTCGACGTAGCCATCATGATCGTGATAATGCTTGATGACCCGCAGCTCAGGCGTATTGCGCACCCGGGTGTAATGGCTGTACACCGTGTCAAAAATCGATGCGGTCGTGGTACCCGAATATTGCGGATACGCAGGCAAAACCAGAAGACGGTCACAGCCTTCGGCTTTGAGCTGATCCAGTACAGTGGGCAGACCGGGGTTCCCGTAACGCATGGCATACACCACACGCACATCATGACCGCGCGCGGTCAGCGATTGCTGCAAGAGTTCGGCCTGTCGCTCAGTATGGATCTTGAGCGGCGAGCCCTCGTCGGTCCAGATGGACGCGTACTTTTCCGCCGACTGACGGGACCGAAACGGCAAGATGATCCCGTTCAGAATGACCCACCAGATGAACCGGGGAATTTCCACAATGCGCGGATCGGACAGAAATTCCTTCAGGTACACACGCACGGCCGCCGGCGTGGGCGCATCGGGCGTACCAAGATTGGCGAGGATCACAGCGGTCTTGCTGACGGTGCCGTGACGATAGGAGGGTTCCGGGTTGAAGCCCATTCGGGTAATGCCTTTCTGATTTTTGCAGCTAATTGGGAATTGAAACCGTCTCAGGATGCCAGCAGCTCGCGGGCATGTTTGCGCGTGGTGGCGGTGATTTCCAGGCCGCCGAGCATGCGTGCGATTTCTTCAACGCGGTCGCTCGCCGACAGTCTTTCGATGCGCGAGACAGTGCGACCGTCGGGTATCGTACCCTTACTGACCTGAAAATGCTGGGAGGCCTGGCTGGCGACCTGTGGCAGGTGGGTGACGCACAGCACCTGACGATCTTGTCCGAGGCGTTTGAGCAGCCGGCCCACCACCTCGGCGACGCCGCCGCCGATGCCGCTGTCCACCTCGTCAAAAATCAGCGTGGGTGTGGCGGTGGCACTGGAGGCGATGACGGAAATCGCCAGCGCGATACGCGCCAGCTCACCGCCGGATGCGACTTTGGCCAGAGCGCGCGGCGTCGTACCGGCATGACCCGCGACCAGAAATTCCACCTGCTCCAGACCATGCACCGCCGGCTCGCACGCTGGCAAGGCAATATCGAAACGACCGCCCGACATCGACAAATCCTGCATCGCGGCGGTCACCGCTTCCGACAGTGATTTGGCCGCCCGGGTGCGCGCCTTGCTCAGCTTGGTGGCCAGGGCGCGGTAAGCGTCAGCCAGCTTTTGTTCTTGCGCACGCATCGCCTCAAGATCCGTGGCATCGGCCAGTTGCGCCAGACGCTCTGACAGATGCGCGTGAGTGTCAGGCAAATCCTCAGGAGACACCTGAAATTTGCGCGCCGTGCCATGAATAGCTTCCAGACGCGCCTCCACCGTGCGCAAGCGTTCGGGATCAAGCTCGATGCGGCCGAGATAATCATTGAGCGCATACACCGCCTCCTGCAGCTGAATGCGCGCGGGCTCCAGTGCATCGAGCACGGGCTGAAGTTTGTCATCGATGTCGACCAGCTTGCCGAGTTTTTGCTCGATAGCGCTGACCTGGGAGAGCACTGGCGAAGAATCGCTCTCGGAGAGAACACTGACTGCCTGCTGGGCACCCTCAATCAGACTGGCTGCATGAGAGAGACGGCTGTGTTCGTTGCTGATATCCGTCCACTCGCCGGGCCGCACGGCGAGTTTTTCAAGTTCGCCGACCTGCCACTCCAGACGCTCGCGCTCCAGCAGCACCTGTTTTGCATCGCGCTCGAATTCCTCTCGCTGCCGCACCACGGATCGCCAGCTGCGATAAGCCGCGGCAACCGCCCGGGCATCCTCGTGCAAGCCCGCATGGGCGTCCAGCAGCAGCCGTTGCGCATCGGCTTTGAGTAGCGACTGGTGCGCATGCTGGCCGTGAATATCTACCAGCATTTCACCCAGCTCACGCAGTTGCGTGACAGTGGCGGTGATGCCATTGATGAAGGCTTTGGATCGGCCACCGTTATCAATCACCCGCCGCAATAGCAGCACGCCGTCGTCACCGGTCAGCGCATTTTGCTCCAGCCATTCGCCCACTGCCGCTTCGAAAGAGCCTGCGAATTCGGCAGTGATATCGGCACGCGCAGCGCCTTCGCGCACCACACTCGCATCAGCGCGACCACCCAGTGCCAGCGTTAGGGCATCGATCAGAATGGATTTACCCGCACCTGTTTCACCGGTGAATACAGAGAAGCCGGACGAGAGATCAATCTCTATCGCATCGACGATCACGAAATCACGAATAGCCAGAGTGCGCAGCATGGTGTGGATGAATGGGGTCGGAATGTGGAGAATCAGGCCGACCAGCAGAAAACTGATCGACCGAAGCGCGTCATTTTAGCTGACCGAGCACGGAAGGATATTCATTCCAATGCAGTTTCTCGCGCAGGGTGTCGAAATAATTCCATCCCTCATGATGCAGGAAGGTCACGGCGTGGGCCGAGCGCCGGATGAGCACACGGTCATGCTGATGCAGACTGGCCAGCGATTGCATATCGAAATTGACACTACTCTCACCGCTGCTGACGAGTTCGATGCTGATTTCATGGTTATCCGACAGCACGATCGGCCGGTTTGACAACGCATGCGGTGCGATTGGAACCATCACCACCCCTCCGAGTTCTGGCTGCAGGATCGGGCCGCCTGCTGCCAGCGCATAGGCAGTCGAACCGGTCGGCGTGGACACGATCAGACCATCCGAGCGCTGGTTGTACATGAAATGTCCATCCACTTCGACGCGCAGCTCGACCATCCCGGCACCTGCACCACGCGAGACAACCACGTCATTGAATGCGAGACCATGAAAAATGGGCTGACCATCGCGCAGCACCACGCCCTCGATCAGAGTACGTCGCTCGGAAGTGAGTTTGCCGTCCAGAATCTCTGCCAGCACCGACAACATGTGCTCCGACGGGATGTCGGTCATGAAGCCTAGCCTTCCCTGATTTACACCGATCAGCGGTATGTCGTAGGCAGCGAGCTGGCGCGCAATGCCCAACATCGTGCCATCGCCACCGACTACGATCGCAAGATCGGCGCGTTTGCCAATCTGCTCCGGCGTTACGGACAATGCCTCAGGACGCTGAATATCCCGTGCCGTTTCGTCTTCAAAGACCACACGATGTCCGCGATCTTCCAGAAAACCGGCCAGCTCCAGTACGGAGCCCATGCTGCTCGACTCGCCGTGTTTGCCAATGATCGCAATGGTGCGAAAGCGGCTGGGTGTGGTTGTGCTGAAATTCGACATGCCCGGGATTAGACCATAATTGTCGGTCTGAATAAATCGCTGGAAATCATCATGGACTCGTCCTCTCGCGAACCCCTGCGCGCATTGCTGTTCGATCTCGACGACACGTTGTGGCCGATTACGCCGGTAATTGAACGTGCAGAGAGGCTCATGTTCGATTGGCTGCAAGAGCAGGTGCCGCAGGTCACCGCGCGTTACACGATTGCCTCGATGCGCCAGCGTCGGACCGAACTGATGGCGACCCATCCTCGCTTTCGTGTCGACTTATGGGCGCTGCGTCATGCCGCACTGACCGAGGCCTTTCTTGCCTGCGGGGCTGATACGGCGCACATTGATGCAGCGATGGCGGTATTCACCACCGCCCGCAACGAGGTGACGCTTTTCGATGATGTCGCGATCTGTCTGCCACGGCTGGCCGAGCGAATCACACTGGGTTCGCTGACCAATGGCGCGGCCGATTTGCAGCAGATCGGACTGAATCAGCACTTCGCCGTGTCACTGGCCGCGCATCAGATCGGGCGCGCCAAGCCCGATCCGGTCGTTTTTCACAGCGCCTGCGAGGCCCTGGGTCTGCCACCGTCGCAGGTCGCTTATGTCGGAGATGACTTGCGGCTTGATGTCGAAGGTGCCCAGAAGGCCGGGCTGGCCGGGATCTGGATCAACCGGCATGGCGAAACCCCATCTGCCGAGCACTCGCACATTCAGCCCGATGCTTCGGTCAGCTCGCTGCATGAACTGGAACAATGGCTGCAATTGCGCAGCACGATTCTTTAACATCGCTGGCACACAAGGCTGGCTGTCGCTAGAATAGAACACATGCAACTCGATATTCGCGCACAAACACTGCTAAAAGCACTGGTTGAACGCTACATAGCTGATGGTCAACCCGTCGGCTCTCGCGCTCTGGCAAAGATTTCCGGTCTGGACCTCTCGCCGGCGACGATACGCAACATCATGTCCGATCTCGAAGAGCTCGGCCTGGTCGCCAGTCCTCATACCTCAGCCGGACGGGTACCTACCCCTCGCGGTTACCGGCTCTTTGTCGACAGCCTGCTCACCGTCCAGAGCATTGATGAAAGCTCGGTAGAGTCGCGGTTTCAGGCAGGCGTACCTTCACAAAAAATCATCGCCAGTGCAGCGCAGGTGCTGTCATCGCTGTCGCAATTCGCCGGTGTTGTGCTGACGCCCAAGCGGGAAATGCACTTTCAGCAAATCGAATTTCTGAGATTGTCCGAGAAACGCATCCTGCTGGTGATCGTCGCGCCGGACGGCGATGTGCAGAACCGGCTGATGCTGACCGACATTGACTACACCCCGACCCAGCTGGTGCAGGCTGCCAACTACATCAATCAGCACTACGCCGGCTTGTCTTTTGATGACGTGCGCATTCGACTCAAGGATGAACTCAGGCAGCTGCAAAGCGACATGACGCGCCTGATGCAGGCTGCCGTTGAAGTGGGCAGTGATGCAATGACCAGTGGCGGTGAAGATATCGTGATTTCAGGCGAACGCAACCTGCTGTCCGTTGAAGATTTGTCATCGAACATGAGCTCGCTGCGCAAACTCTTCGATATCTTCGAGCAGAAAACCACGCTGACCGCGCTGCTGGACATGTCCAGCAAGGCCACCGGTGTACAGATTTTCATCGGTGGCGAATCGCAACTGATGCCACTGGAATCCATGAGCGTAGTGACTGCACCCTATGAAGCGAACGGCAAGATCGTCGGGACCCTGGGCGTGATCGGACCCACCCGCATGGCCTACGAGCGCGTGATTCCTATTGTGGACATCACCGCCCGCCTGCTGTCAAACGCGCTGTCGCACCCCTGACCCCGCGAGTCACGCCGTTCAGTTACGGTGCGGACAATCCTGCTTCATGCAATTGCCATACAGCGCCAGTGCGTGCTCGGACAGTTTGAAGCCTCTTTCTTCTGCGATGCGTTGCTGGCGTTTTTCAATTTCTTCGTCAAAGAACTCTTCCACCAGACCGCAATCAAGGCAGACCAGATGGTCATGGTGCGAGCCTTCATTGAGCTCGAACACGGCCTTGCCGGACTCGAAGTGATTACGGCTCAGCAGACCGGCCTGCTCAAATTGCGTGAGCACACGGTAAACGGTTGCCAGACCGACATCAAGGTTTTCGGCCAGCAGCAGCTTGTAAACATCCTCGGCGGACAAGTGGCGCACCGCACTGCCTTGGAAAATTTCCAGGATTTTCAGTCGGGGCAGCGTAGCCTTCAATCCACTGGATTTCAGGTTGGCGGGGTTAGTCGGCATGATTTCGCTTCAGGTAAGGTGAACTGCTTTATCATATAGCGTTTTGGCTTATTTGCTTAATTCACCCACTGATCACCATGATTCTGCTGTCCTCGCGTCCAATGAAAGGCCTGCTGCCAGTGGCGTTGGCCGCCCTGTGCCTGAGCGGCTGCTCCTCGGTCAGCAAGCTGTGGACAACGACGCCCGCAGCCACCGAGGCCACCACCGAAAACAGCGGCATCGTACAGACTGTTCAAAAATCGAAGCTATTCGGTGTGGTGCCGGTCTACCGCCCCGATGTTCAGCAGGGTAATTTCATTTCCAGAGAAATGATCGCCCAGCTGAAGGTGGGCATGACCCCTGAACAAGTGCGCTTCATTCTCGGCACCCCGCTACTGACCGACTTATTTCACGAGACCCGCTGGGATTACCCGTTCCGAATCAAAAAGGGCGATGGTGAAATCACCAGCAGCCGCGTTGTGGTTTTTTTCAAAGAAGGCCGCGTCTCGCATTTCGAGGGCGGCGATCTGCCTGAAGAAAAAGACTACCTCCTCCGCATCGCAGGCCCGCAAAACAAATAACGATCTCTGAAGCTATCCGTCTGATGAATGCTATGAAAATCGCCGTTGCCGGCGCATCCGGTCGCATGGGCCGCATGCTGATTGAAGCCATTACCGCCGACGCTGACGCCACACTTGCAGGCGCACTCGACATCCCCGGCGCACCGAGCCTCGGCAGCGACGCCGCTGCATTTCTCGGACAACCCTCAGGCGTACTGATTGAAGCCGACCTGGCACGCGGACTGGCTGATAGCGGGTATCTGATCGACTTCACCCGTCCGGAGGGCACGCTGCATCATCTGGCGTACTGCGCCGAGCACGGCATCAAAATGATCATCGGCACAACCGGTTTTGACGATGCCGGCAAAGCTGCCATAGCCGCCGCCGCCAAAAAAACAGCGATCGTCTTCTCACCCAACATGAGTGTCGGCGTGAACGTCACCATGAAGCTGCTGGAACTGGCGGCGAAAAGCTTTTCGCATGGCTATGACATCGAAATCATCGAAGCACATCACCGTCACAAAGTGGACGCGCCCTCCGGCACAGCGCTGAAAATGGGCGAGGTCATCGCCGATGCGCTCGGTCGTGATCTGGACAAAGTCGGTGTGTTTGCGCGGGAAGGCGTGACCGGCGAACGAGAGCCGTCATCGATAGGCTTTGCCACCATCCGTGGCGGCGATATTGTCGGTGACCACACCGTGCTGTTTGCCGGTATCGGCGAGCGTATCGAGATCACCCACAAATCTTCCAGTCGCGTGACTTACGCGCATGGCAGTTTGCGTGCGGCGCGTTTCCTGCAGGACAAAGCCACGGGACTGTACGACATGCATGACGTACTGGGTCTGCGCTAGCCGCACGCCAGCCCGTAACGCTGTCATCCATGACCATCCGACGCTCCGGTATTGCCGCCGCCATCGCAGTCACGCTGCATGGGCTGCTGCTGGTCTTGCTGGTGTCTGGCGTGATCGAAATTGAGCACACAGAAACCGAAGTGCCTCCCGTGGTAGTGCAACTGATCGAGCCGCCCAAACCGCTGGAACCACCTCCCAGGCCCGAGCCGCCGAAACCGATACCACCGAAGCCGGAACCGCCGAAACCACTGCCACCCAAGCCGGAACCACCGAGGCCTGAGCCAGTGCAGCCACGCCCGCCCGCTCCGGCACCCGCACCGACACCACCTGCGCCCGCCCCCACGCCTGCACCGGCGCCCGTACCCGCACCGACACCTGTACCGACACCCGCACCGACACCTGCTCCGGCGCCCGAGCCGGCACCCAGACCAGCGCCGCCCGCGCCAGCGCCACCTGCGCCACCCGCACCGACTGCGCCCTCAAAAACCGGCGTCAGTATCCCGGCCACCTACAGCGCGACAAATATAAAGCCAGCCTATCCGTCGATGTCCAAGCGCCTTAACGAACAGGGCACTGTGATTTTGCGGGTACTGGTCAAAAGCGACGGCACGGCTGGCAACGTCGAAGTAAAATCCTCCAGTGGTTTTCCACGGCTGGATCAGGCGGCGATCGATGCCGTGCAAACCTGGCGCTTCAATCCCGCCACCGTCGACGGTAAAGCCGTCGAAGAGTGGTATCAGGTGCCCATTACCCTTAAACTGCAGAACTGATTTCCGCAGGCTTTCTGAGAATCCCGAATGAACGACACACTCAACCCGAACCTCGGCTTTGCGCATTACTGGGCTCAAGGCGACGCCATCACTCACACAGTTGCCTACCTGCTGCTGCTGATGTCGATCGCCAGCTGGTACTACATCCTGTCAAAGGCCTGGGCCTCCTGGCGCATACGCCGCAGCGCGAATGCTGTTGAGCATTTTTGGGATGCACCCAGTATGGAAGACGCGATCACAGCGCTGAGCCACGCCGACACTGAGCAGGTTTACGCACCGCTGGCGTCCCACGCGGTCGAAGCGGTCAGCGTGAAAGCCAACAGTGCCTCGCTCAATGCCAGCGTTGACCCCGGCGAACTGGTCACCCGCACCCTGCGCCAGCAAATCAACCGTGTCTCCTCGCGGCTCGAAAGCGGACTGACATTGCTGGCCTCGGTGGGCTCAACTGCGCCTTTCATCGGCCTGTTCGGCACAGTCTGGGGCATTTATCATGCGCTGGCGGCGGTCTCGGCATCAGGCACGATTCAGATCGACAAAGTCGCCGGTCCGGTCGGCGAAGCGCTGATCATGACCGCGATCGGTCTGGTCGTGGCGATTCCGGCCGTGCTGGGCTATAACGCGTTTACCCGGGTGAACCGGATCACGCTGTCCGAGCTGGATGCCTTCGCGCATGACCTGCACGCTCATCTGACGACCGGCTCACGCATCAGCACCCGACGCAAAAAAGCCGAACCCACCCAATAAAAGGCGCAACTCATCATGGCATTCGGCGGATTCAACGAGAGCAATCATCAGGCACCGATGGCGGACATCAACGTGACACCGATGGTGGATGTTATGCTGGTTTTGCTGGTGATTTTCATTATCACGGCACCCCTCTTCACGCACGCGATCAAGCTCGATTTGCCGAATGCGCCCTCACAGGCGGCACCGGAAAAACCGGAAACCATCACACTGGCGATCAATGCTGAAGGCAAGCTGTTCTGGAACAACGCCCCCGTCACGCAGGATGAGCTGGCTACACGCTTTCAAACCGCCTCGCAAAAGAAACCGCAGCCAGAATTGCATCTGAGAGCCGACAAATCGACCCGTTATGAAACCATCGCTCAGGTGATGGCGTCCGCTCAGGGTAACGGCATGACCAAGATCGGCTTCGTGACCGAGCCCAAAGCCAGCAGGTAAGGACCGCAGTCTGCCGGAGGCGCCGGCACCGGAGGGTTATGTCGGCCCTATGGCGACCTCAAATTCGCAGCAAGCGACGTTAAACCGGCGCGCCACCCTCAAAACCATCGTCCCTGCCCCACCCCTGGGGCATCATTTCCCCCATGCCCAGCCGGTATAATGTCGGGCTCTGCCTACACTGACTCCTCTCCCGACATGCAAGACAAATACAGCCCCGCCGAAGTTGAACAATCGGCGCAGGAACACTGGCGCAAGATCAACGCTTATCAGGTCACTGAGCATGCGCGCGATGCGCAGGGCAAGGAAAAAAAGAAGTTCTACGCCTGCTCGATGCTGCCCTACCCGTCCGGCAAGCTGCACATGGGCCATGTGCGCAATTACACCATCAACGACGTCATGGCGCGTCAGTTGCGCATGAAGGGTTACAACGTCCTGATGCCCATGGGCTGGGATGCGTTCGGCATGCCGGCTGAAAATGCGGCGATGGCCAATGGCGTGCCGCCCGCGCAATGGACCTACTCGAACATCGAGTACATGAAGACCCAGATGCAGTCCATGGGTCTGGCGATCGACTGGTCGCGCGAGATGGCCGCGTGCAGTCCGGACTACTACCGCTGGAACCAGTGGATGTTCCTGAAGATGCTGGAGAAAGGCATCATCTATAAAAAAACCGGTACGGTGAACTGGGATCCGATTGATCAGACCGTTCTGGCCAATGAACAGGTGATCGACGGTCGCGGCTGGCGCTCGGGCGCTGTGATCGAGAAACGCGAAATACCGATGTACTACGCGCGCATCACCGATTATGCGGAAGAGCTGCTCGATCATGTCGAGAACAAACTGTCCGGCTGGCCTGAGCGTGTGCGCATCATGCAGGCCAACTGGATCGGCAAATCGACCGGTGTGCGCTTCGCTTTCCCGCATCAGATCAGGGATGCCAGCGGCCAGCTGATCAATGACGGCAAAATGTGGGTGTTCACGACGCGCGCTGACACCATCATGGGCGTGACCTTTTGCGCGGTCGCACCTGAGCATCCGCTCGCCACGCACGCCGCGCAATCGAACCCCGCACTGGCTGCCTTCATCGCCGAATGCAAGCAGGGCAGCGTGATCGAAGCCGACATGGCCACCATGGAGAAGAAAGGCATGCCCACCGGCCTTACCGTCACGCATCCGCTAACTGGCAAAGCCGTGGATGTCTGGGTCGGGAATTATGTGCTGATCACCTACGGTGATGGCGCGGTGATGGGTGTGCCCGCGCATGACGAGCGTGATTTTGCGTTTGCGAAAAAATACGAGCTGCCTATCGAAGCCGTGGTCGCCGTCGAAGGCCAGACCTACAGCACCGATGCCTGGCAAGAGTGGTACGCGGACAAAACCCAGGGACGTTGCATCAACTCCGGCAAGTACGATGGCCTCGGCTATCAGGCGGCCGTTGATGCGGTGGCGGCTGACCTCGCCGCGCAAAGTCTGGGCGAGAAAAAAATCACCTACCGCCTGCGTGACTGGGGTATTTCGCGCCAGCGTTACTGGGGCACACCGATACCGATCATCCATTGCCCTGACTGCGGCGATGTGCCAGTGCCCGAGAAAGATCTGCCGGTCGTGCTGCCCGAAGATTGCGTGCCCGATGGCTCCGGCAATCCACTCAACAAGCATGAAAAATTCCTGAAGGTTGATTGCCCGAGCTGCGGCAAGCCTGCACGCCGCGAAACCGACACGATGGATACCTTCGTCGATTCGTCCTGGTATTACATGCGCTACTGCTCTCCCGGCAGCGACAAGGCAATGGTTGATGACCGCAATGATTACTGGATGCCGATGGACCAGTACATCGGCGGGATTGAACACGCGGTGCTGCACCTGCTGTATGCACGGTTCTGGACCAAGGTCATGCGCGACTTCGGCCTGGTTAAATTCGATGAACCTTTCGTGAACCTGCTCACGCAGGGCATGGTGCTGAACGAAACCTATTATCGTGAAGACACCGCCGGCAAAAAAACCTGGTTCAATCCGGAGGAGGTGGCGTTGAATCTGGACGAAAAAGGCCGCCCGGTGTCTGCAACGCTCAAGAGCGACGGTCAGCCAGTACAGATTGGCGGCACGGAAAAAATGTCGAAGTCCAAAAACAATGGCATCGATCCGCAAGCCATCATCGATGAACACGGCGCCGATACCGCGCGTCTGTTCACTATGTTTGCCTCGCCACCGGAGCAGACACTCGAATGGTCCGGCTCGGGCGTGGAAGGTGCGCACCGCTTCCTGCGCCGCGTCTGGGCGTATGCACACACGCATGCGCAAGGTTTGGACCTGTCCGGCAAACCTGGCGCAGCCACACCCGCCATTCAGACACTGCGCCGCGAAATGCACAAAGTATTGCAGCAGGCAGACCATGACTACCGACGTGTACAGTACAACACGGTGGTATCGGCCTGCATGAAGATGATGAATCTACTGGAGAGCGCAAAGCTGGATGACAGCGCCGATGCCCGCAAAGCGATTGGTGAATGCTTCGGCATTTTCCTGCGTGTGCTCTACCCGGTCGCACCGCACATCACCCACACGCTCTGGCAGCATCTGGGATACGCGGGTTTAATGGGTGATATCCTCGACGCGCCCTGGCCGGAAGTTGACAGCGCGGCACTGGAGCAGGCCGAGATCGAGCTGATGGTGCAGGTCAATGGCAAGCTTCGTGGCAGCATCACCGTGGCCCGCGATGCCGACAAGGCCAGTATCGAAGCCGCTGCGCTGGCCAGCGAGCAGGTACAAAAACATGTGGCCGGCACGCCCAAGAAAATTATCATCGTGCCCGGCAAGCTGGTGAATATCGTCGCCTGAGGAGACTGGCATGGCCCCGAATCGTCGTCTGTTGGTGTCCACTCTGTCTGCGCTTCTATTGAGCAGCCTGTCCGGATGCGGCTTCCATCTACGGGGCTCGACACCCGATTCGAGGCTCTCCTTCGATTCCGTGTATCTGGAAGCCCCGCGCGGCACGCCACTGGAACGCGAGCT
>JACCDX010894525.1_pt1 | contig 16451 bp, 20 predicted proteins | sample 7449681 | NCBI WGS metagenome assembly JACCDX01 (sample SAMN15323450, study PRJNA562643) | freshwater metagenome | isolation source: river surface water | place: USA:Blue River Watershed | collected 2017-08-18 | reverse complement strand
GCATCTGTATCCAGAACGTCGTCATCGATGCCAAGTTCCTTGCCACCAGGAATCAAAAAGCGATCGTCGAAACCAAATGAGTTCTTGGCATGGAAAAACTTTTGCTTCCATTCATTCTTCCACTTGGTGTCGAAATCTTCGCTTCCAGTGTGCATGCGCTTCGCTGCCCACTTCGGTTGGTAAGGACCGATGAAGAAATTCATCGTGCGCGAACCAGTTGCCTTGCGGTAGAGTTCGAGCAATGCTTCCTGCATCTGGTTGCGCTGATCATCGTTATACTTGACTGTAACATTCGCGCCAGTTTTTGCATCCTGGAGTGTCAGGTTGTAAGCATTGTAACGCGAATAACGGTCACCAACAGTCACGCTGTCATCACCATCACCATCGGTCAGGAACACGGTGTTCAGGACTTCAACGCGATGCTTAGCACGGAACTGGTCAGCAATCGTGCGAGCAGCAACGATTGATTCTTCGAGGGGAGTCGAAGCAAGACTCATGAAGTCAGGCAACCGATAATAGACTTCATTGCGGTTGCGGTACGAACCGCGATTGTCATACGCTGCAGCGCACAGCAGCAGGTTGCGAACCATACGATTGAAAATACCAGCAGAGCAGTTGCTGTTCATAAACTGCAGAAGGAAGAAAGAACTATAGTGGTTAATCGCAACTGAACGTTCATCCTTACTAGCGGAACGATTGTCCATCATCTTACGAGCAGCAGGATATGCTTCAGCAACCATGGCGGTATTCGTAAAACCGTAGACTTCGAACGGGATACGAACCTTACGGCAGAACATCATCAGAGTTACCAACTGCTCAATGGTTCCCTTCATGTTGGCGCTCATAGAACCCGACATATCGAGGAACAGAATCATACCATGGTTCTTGCCATCAGGAACAACCGTGTTACGAGCGAACAGATCTTCGCTAATCTTGTGCGCCCAAACGCGATCGACGTCAAGACGACCAGTCTTCGAAACAGAGGCACGAGCAAACTGCGATGCCTTGCGCTTCATTTCAAATTCCTGAACCATCAGGTTGATATACTTTTGGTTCTTGTTACGGAAGTCGGTGAACAATTCGGTTGCTTGTGCTTCGGCATCAAGTTTAACGCTGAGCCAGCGATCGCTATAGACCGTCGGCGACATGTTATCCAGCATCCAATTCATAGGAACGACATAATTGCGAGGATCGAGTTCGCGAAGAACACCGTAGACATACGGACGAGACTTCGCATCAATGAAGGTATCTTCCATGCTACGGAAGTGGTTGTCAGTCATCGACGAAGGATCTTCGTCGTAGGTCGGTTCAGAAGGGATGCTCGACGAACCAGGAACCTTTTCGCCACGAGCATCACCAGCACGATCGGAATCAGCATCATCCGATTTCTTTTCACCAGCAGGGGCAGAGGACTTGTTGTTGTCTTCAGCATCGGCGTCATCCGAATTCTCATCGTCTTGCTGACCATCAGAAGAGGGCGAGGAAGGAGCAGGAACATTAACCGAGATCTGCTCACCCTGACCATCAGAGTCTTCATCACCTTCACCAGTGATGTCGGACAGAGCATCCATCAGATCGTCAAGGTCAAAGTCAGGTTCAGGTTCAGACTTCGCGAGTTCGTAGAGTTCGGCAGCGAGAGCAGCGACATCGTCCCAAGTCTTCATCGCATCGATACGAGCAATATACTTCTGCTCATCTTCCGAGAACTGAACGTTCAGGAAAGGACCAACCTTGTAGTGCAGGTTGATACGATCAATGAGACGCAACTTGCTGAGGTCACGACCTTCAACGCCGAAGAAGTTCTTGTCGAACAGTTCCTGATAACCAGCGAAGAAGTTCTTACGAATACCAGGAAACTTGTCCTTAATCATACGCTCGATACGAGCATCTTCAAGGACGTTGAGGAACGACTTGATGCCCATACCACGAGCATCGATCTCACCATGCCAACCCTGAGCAGGAGTGTAGAGAGCATGACCGACTTCGTGACCAATCAGCAGGTCATAGAGGTCAGTCGACATGTCCTTCCAGATCGGGAGAATGAGAGTGCGGTTCTTAAGATCGAACATCGCGGTCGAAACCTGTTGGTGTTCAACACGAAGGTTCTCGGTAGCGAGCAACTTAGCAAGCGTAGACTTATGATTATTATTCACAACAGCACCTCATCATCAATTTATATAACCATTCTACCGCAAAATGCGATAAAAGGCAAGCCCTAAAATTGCTTTTTTGTGAAATTAATTACAGCGGACGATGCGCTTCTCATAGTAATCGCCATATCTATCGATGCCGCTGGTAAAAACTTCACGGCAAGTTTGGCGACGATAGTGGTAGTTATATTCGCGATCATAGACTTCACGGTCAACTGCACGGTCATCGCGTCGATTGCTGTTTGCTGCAGCACCAAGGATGAATGCACCTACGCCGATAGCGATCGCCTCACCAGTACTGATACGCGAACGATTTTCGCGATGCTCCCAACGATTTCCATCGCGGTGACGTGCCTCAGCAGCAACGGGCATAGCAAGAACACTAACAGCAACCAAACCAGAAACAATAGTCTTAATCATCAACTTTCTCCTTATTATTCCATTCTACTAAATTTTGAATGAAAAGTCAAGCCCTAATATTTCGTCATCGTTCCATCATGATGAGCGAGATATGCCTCGAACTTTACATTAGGGTATTCTTTTGCAAGACCCTTCAGCATTTCCAAGTTCGAGATGGCATCGTCGAACAGACGAACACGAGCGTATTTGCCTGTATCGAGATATTGTTTGATGTAGATTTTCTTGCCTTCCGCAGAGTTCGGAGCATTGAGATTACCAGCACGGTGAACGTGGATATCGTCAATGTCGATGCCTTGCTTACGGAAGGTATCTAAGAACATGTCACGGTCATCGAAGTCGGCACGAGCAGTGATAACAATCATCTTGCTACCCTTTGCCTTGACGTTCTTGTGAATTGCGATTAGTTTACGGATCGCCTTAGCAATCGGTTCGGAGGTGTCGCGGAAGTGGCGCGCATCTCGGAATTCGCGGAAGTCGTAGGACTCACCAGCACCCAACTTGTAGGTGTTAAATTGTTGGTTAGAAAGTTTGCGAACGATCTCGCCACCCTTCATAACATAGATGAGTGCTTTCGTGTTGAAGAGGGTCTCGTCAATATCCCAAATGGTCAGACCAGCACCCTCTTCACGTTCGAACAAATAATCTTTAAAACCAATCATACAATCAGTATACCTGTCTTTTTAGAAAAAGTCAAGCCTATTTATTGTTCTGCGGTTTTCTTTTTTGTCTTTTTAGCAGGTTTCTGTGGTTCTTCTTCCTTGTTCTGCACCCCGACACGATGCTCAAGACGCTTCGCAACCTCCTCAGCATCCAACCAGATGTCCTTGTTATCAAGCATCGACTTAATTTCTTCAGTCGTCAGGAAGTCCTTGTAGAACGAGGTGAACAGTTTCTCAGACCAAGAACGGAAGTGCGTAATTTGGTCATACATTTCACCACCCTTCCCGATGGTTCCACTCGAGTAGTTATGGAACATGAACATGGTATGGTCAGAGAGTTCGTAGCGATCGCCGCTGAGGAAAACCAGAGTGGCAGCACTCATACAAATACCTTCAACGGAGCAGACGATGGTCGCATTCGATTCCTGAATCGCACGGACCAACTGCATAGCAGAGAATAGGTCGCCGCCTTCGCTGTTAATACGAATGTAAATTATATCGGTCTCACCTGCTGCTCGCAGGATTTGAAACCATTCAACGTATTCTTCTGCGGGTTTAATCTCGCCGCACAGATAGAACGTTACTGCAGTTGCTACTGGTTGTGTAAAGAATTTTGGTTTTTGAGGAGCATGTTCATACTCGTTCATAATATCTCGTGATCGCGGTGATCTTGTCAATTTGGTTATCAATGATTGGTGTCCTATTCGGCCAGTGGATGTATTCCTTTTCAGGATTTTTCATCAAATTATAAAGGAGAGGCAGAATTAGATCTTCTACCTCTTTGAGTTTCGTAGCAACATCTGCTTCAACTAGTGCTTTGAATTGTGCAAGTTGTTGTTCAGTATCCATGCCAAGCAATCTCGATTCGAGATCGTAGAGTTTCGCCATAATCTCATCTTTGAGATCGCCAGCATCTATTTTCTGAGAACTATATGGTTCTTGGACGTGAATTACAGTTTCGGTTGGATCTTCGAACGTAAATCCGAAATCATACGTTTTGTTTGACATATTTTCTGATGTACCTTTTTGCTCGTTTGTTTAGAGATTTGAGTGCCATATCGAGTTTCAACTGCGATACATGGTCAGAGAAATTCAAACCTTCCATGTGATCGAATTCATGCTGGGCAATTCGTGCCTGCAATCCAATGAAAGTTTCAACAACATGTGTCCCGTCGACTGTTTGGTAAGAGAGTGTAACTTCCTTTGGACGTCTAACACTCAACCACAATCCAGGATATGATAAGCATCCCTCCTTAGCAAGTTCCGTTTCCTTGGAGACTGAGATTACTCGAGGATTAAAAACATTCTTGCGAGTGTTATCATCAGAACCCATTACAAAAACCTTGGCATCAATTCCCACCTGATTGGCAGAGAGTCCAAGACCATGCAAACGACGACATTCATCCCACAAAGTATCTGCCAATTCTTGTGCATTCTGTGTTTCAAAATCAAATGCCGTTGGGATTTTCCTCAAGGCAGGGTCAGTAAATTTCAAGAGTTCCATTATACCACCATTTCACTATAATTGTTTTTCTTTTCAAACTTGATTAGACTGCGGAACTTATCGAACAGTTGATCGCCCTTGTGACTGATAACAAAGACATTCGTATCTTCGCCGATCGTATCAAGCAGAGACATAACGTAATCAGTTCCGTTGTTATCCAACGACGAATCAAATACTTCATCGAGGATCAGAAGGTTAGTCGCAACGCTGTTCTTCATCTTAGCGATTGTCCGCCATGTAAACAGAAGAGCCAAGTCAATTCTTTGTTTCTCGCCTTCTGAGAACGAAGCATAACTGAAGTCATCGCGATGACGGGACTTAATTGTTTCATCGAACTTTTCGTCAAGATTAAACTGCACGAAAAAGTCCATTGCCTGAAGATATTTATTTACCAGTTTATTGATAACTGGAAGATACTGCCGAATAATCTTAGTCTTAATACCAGTGTCCTTGAGGAGTGTCGAGACAACTTCCATGTAATGCTTTTCTTCATTCAACTTTGCCTTCTCGGTATTCTGAGAGACAACTTCCTTGGCGAGTTGCTTCAACTTATCCTTCTCAACATCAATGTCAGCAGTCTTAGTTTGAATATCATTCAGTTCCAGATTTAGTGCTTGCACCAGTCGTTGCACGATAATAATCTCGTTATTATTGTCGAGAATTTCTTTGTTCAATTCTTGGATCTTTTCGACCAGAGCATTATCTTGTGCGATAAGTTCTTCAAGTTTCGTAAATTCATCCTGAAGTTTCTGCATACCCGTAGAAAGTTCTTCGATTTTCTCCTGACGAGATGATACGATTGTTTCTTTATGGTCGTGGGCGATACCCTGACGACATGTCGGACATTCATCCGTGTCCTCGTAGAACGAAACTTCCTTTTGGAGATCGCGAAGTTGAGTAGAAAACTTGGTTTTGAATTGTTCTAATTTCTTTTGCTTGCTGGAAAGATCGCCGAGCAATGCACGAGCTTCTTCTTGTGTAATTTTCTCGCCTTCGAGCGTAGCAACAAGACTTTGGAAACTTGCAATTGACAATTCACCCTCATCAATTCGCATACAAATTTCGTCGACTCGTTTTTCTTTGTTCGCTTCTAGAGTATCAACATATTCTTTTTGAATCGTTGCCTTCTGCTTCAAGACTTCCAGTTTGTTTTCTGCTTCAGCGACTTCATCCTTCAGAGCAGTCATCTTGTCTCTGAGAACTGTATTCATCGTAGTAAAGATCTGAATGTCTAGAATGTCTTCAATAATCTCGCGACGAGTAGACGGAGGCAACTGCATAAACGGAGTAAACGATGCAGAACCGAGAATCACAATCTGAGTAAACGACTTGTAATTTAGTTTGAGAACTGATTCCTCGAGATACTTTTGGTAGTCTCGAGCAGCAGCATCCTGATTGATTACATCGCCGCTTGCATGAATTTCAAAGATGTTCGGTTTAATACCACGAACAATTTTATAATCTTTACCACCTGCCGAAAACTCTACTTCGACGAGTAGATTTTTCTTATTGATTGAATTAAGCAACTGTGGTTTATTAATGTTTCGAAAAGGTTTTCCGAACAAACCAAAGCACAATGCATCGAGCATTGTTGACTTGCCACCACCATTCTCACCAACAATCAGAGTGCTAGGCGAACGATTTAAGTAAATTTCAGTGAACGTATTACCAGTTGATAGAAGATTCTTCCATCGTATTGTTTTAAAATAAATCATACAGAAACGTGCTGTGCCTCAATATACAAAGTTCTCAGTAGGTTTTTAATCTTGTCTTTATCAAGATCGGTCGAAACAGTGTCAACGAAATCCGAAAGAACAGTCATCGTGTCCTCGATATCCATCGCTTCATCTTCCATCGCTTCGGTCTCAAACTCTGAGAAGTCTTCGATAATCTTTAGTTCGATTAGATTGCAGTCATACAACTTGTCAACAAAACGGTCAAACTTATAGAAGTCTGTTTTCTTTACGACAACTAACCGAACACAACTCCCCACAAGTGCGCTAAGATCAAGCAAACTAGGGTCGTTAGTAGTGTCATCATAGTAAATCTTATGAAAGATACGAAATGGGTTCTCATGAAACTCTACCTCATTCGTTTCCGTATCATAGAGGTGATACCCTCGTGGATCATTAAAGTCAGACCAAGTAAACTCATAGGTATTACCAAGATAAAGAATGTTGCCACTACGACTGCGATGGTGAAAATGACCAGAACAGACAAGAGGAAATCTATCAAACTCCGCAGTATCCATTCCGTGGTCATTTTTATGCCCACGATACATTTCGAAACCTGAAAACTCAAAGTGTCCAAATACTGCTTGTGCATTGCTGTTCCTTACGACTTCCATAGTCTCATTATAGTTACCCGAACAAATCCATGGCACGAGCAATAGATTCTTACCGTCCAAAATAATTTCCTGTGCGTCAGAATATGTGATAACATTTTCATATTCTCGCAGCAGAAGATCCAGCGAATTGACTTCGTTGGTGTTCTTAAAGAAAGTGTCGTGATTACCTGCGATCATATGCACGTCGATACCAAGTTCGCTTGTGCGATCGAAAAAGTATTCACGACACTTCTTCAGCGTATTAAAATTTATAAACTTTCTGCGATCGAAAACGTCGCCGAGATGGATGATTGTTTTAATCCCCTCGCGCTCTAGATGCGGAAAGAAAACTTCGGTATAAAATTTAGCGAAGAAAGCATCAAACGGAACAGAGTCCGACCTTGCGCCGAAATGCGTATCCGTGATTAGTGCAACCTTCATACTTTAACCTTCTTGTTTTTCTTCTCATATTCCTTCAAGGCAGAGTCGCAGTAATTACGAACGTTTTCTACTGCGACCATATAGTTATATCGAATATGAGCATTGGATGTTTTGTCAAGCATCGCCTCAACCATTTGTTGGACGATTGCTGGGACAGTATTTTCTCGTCCCATTTTTATCTCCTATTACTTTGCGGGAGGAGGAGTTGCCGTTGCGTTAGTGGGAACAACTTCTTCCAACTTTTCTTCAGGAGTTTCCTGAGGAACTTCATCCGAAAGACGCTTCAGAATAATCTGACCATCGCAGATCATGTAGTGCTGACCGTCGCCCAGTTTACTCGACTCGAGATAAATGCAAGCAGCATTCTGCTTCGAGATTTCCTGGACCTGATACTTATGTTCCGCTGCGGAACTAATCAACGAGTAGGCACCCGTCGCAAACAGACCACCGAAAATCAGCATCCAGTAGTTATCAGCAACCCATTTAGCAGCAGGGTTCTTCTGCACGAGGGTTTTAGCAGCGGTCAAATCAATCTTATCAGTCATTAAATTTTCCTTATTCACAAGAGAGAATACCATTCTACTCTAAATCAAGAGAAATGTCAACAGTTTTTTTGTCAAGATATTTTGGACGACGTTTCGGGAAAGCAGGTTTCTTCGGTTCGGTTGTTGTCTTATCGAACTCATCTATCATGTCCATCTGCTTCTTGACATAATCAATAAACTCGTTACCATAGTCGCCAGTATCATGGTCCTGTGTAATCAGGTCATGAACATCCAAGTTCCTCATGTATCGATACTTGGTTTGCTGTTGCCTCTTTTCTTTTTGGATTCTACGAAGAAAGGCATAGTAGGTGATTTGTGTGAAGTACGCGAAGGGATTCTTAGACTTATCAGGATCGAAGTTGTCAATGTAAGTAATGCAGTTCTCAATGCCATCGGAAATCATTTCCTCGCGATAGGTGTAGTTGATGAAGTTGCTCTTGTATGCAAGGTGATTAGCGATCTTAAGAAAACATTCGCCCAGATAATTCGGGACGCGAGGTTTAATTGTTCCTGCCTCAATGGAAGCAAGGACGCTATTTCTATACTTAGTAATCTCTTCTAAGAACGTGGCATTATCGACATAATGCACGTTGTTCTTTTTGTTCTTCTTAAATGGTTTCTTCTCTGTCATTTTATTGCTCCATCTATAGTATTCGTTATACTATAATTATTTGCCATAATCAATACTTTTTTGGATTTTTCTATTTACTAGTCACACATAATGCGGTATAACGACTATGTCGCATATGAAGAATAATATTAGTTAAGTAAGTTCTTGTCTCTGAGTATAGCTGCAGTGATTGTTTCGAGTTCCATGTCCATATCTTCGGACTGGGGATCCTCGACTACAGCAGGGGGACCCTCGACATATCTCGTATACTGATCCAGTAGGGGTTTTCGCAGAGAACAAATCGTGATAATCTCTGACTTGGGAATTAGAAAAGATTTTTCGTCTGTAATACCAATCCATGGTTTCAGGAGAAAAGTTTCTCCCATCATTTCATTTTGCATGATTGGATATGGCACAACAGCGATTGCATTTTCTATCAAGAAACTGTTGTCATCGTTTGGTCTCAACAGTCCAATGACCAATTCGCCATTATTAAATTTAATTACTCTTGGAACTTCCATCGGTTGGGATCCTCACCAGTTTGTATCTAAAACCTTCTTCATTATATAACTTGATTCGTTCTATCATATGTTGCAGGGTATAATTTTTTCGACTTTTCCAAGTCAGATCGTCGCCAATGTCGAACAAACGACAGGAGGTCTTGTCGTTACCCTTACGCAATCCTCTGCCGATCGACTGTAGATTCCTAATCCTTGATTTTGACGGAGATGCGAATATAACATTGTGCAGATTTCTTATATTTATGCCTGTAGAAAACGTGCCGTATGACGCTATGATGATAGCGTCCGATTCTTTCTCAGTAATCTCGCGAACTTTCTCACGCTGCTGCGTGTCAGTTCCACCATGAACAAAGAAAACATGTCGTCTGGCACCAACCTTGTCATTGATAAGATCGTATAGAACTGCACCGTGTTTCTCGACAAACTGGAACAGAACTAGAGTGTTGCCCTTCTGCGTAGTTGCCAGATTTTTAATGATGGTGTTTCGTTTCTGATGCGTTACCAACCAGTCCATTTCTTCCTGATAGGTATACTTTGTCAGCGCCTTCTTTTCTTCATCGGTATAATCGAGAACAAGGCAATGAATATCAAGATCCGCAACCGATCCTTGGTCCATAAGTTCTTTGGTAGAGATTACCTTGTGAACCTTGCCGAACAGACCCTCGAGAATCAACTTGTGCGTCTTTGTTCCGTCGAGAGTTCCTGTTGTTCCGATGCGGAATTTAGTTTTCGTGCACTTATTGAAGATAGATGTCAGCGACTTTGCTTTGAACAAGTGCGCTTCGTCTCCATAGATAACATCAAATTCATCAAAGAACTTTTTTGGCAACTTGTAGATCGACTGCCAAGTCGAGATAGTGATTGGATATTCGTTCGACTTCTCGAAACCTGAGTAGATTCTACCGCAATTATACGATGCTTTCCAATCAGTTTCGCTTGCGTAGTCTTGGAAGTCCTTATACATCTGCTCAACCAGAGATGTGGTAGGCACAATGATTAATTGCTTGCGACCAAACTGCTGATGATAGCGCATTAGTAGATAGATGATCAGGGATTTACCAGAGGCAGTTGGTGAGAGTAGCAGAGTGCGCCCGATGCGGATCGCATATTTGACAGCATCCAACTGATAATCTCTCGCCTCAATCGGACTTCCCTGTGAGTGTAGATTCAGAGACTCAGCAAACTCTACCAGTTCTTCGAGATTAATTGGATCGCCGATGCGCTCCATCTGAACATCCATATTATAGTCTAGACGTTCGGCAAATTCTCTTAGATATGGGAGCAGACCAACATAAAGTTCCTTGGTCCACATATTGAACAAACGTGCCTTACCATCCCATAACTTAGCACGGTAGGTTGGCATAAATCGAGCACCAGGAACCTCAAACGTGAAGTAATCGTTGAGTTCTTGCGCAATGCTGGGGTCGCATTCCACATTCAGATATACTTCGTCTTTTTTGGTAACTGTTAGATCGCTCACATTAACCCATTTGTAAATTTCGTCCACTCGATTGCAGACTTAATGTCCCATGTTCTACTATTTAGGGAGCGTAGGATTTGCTCTAATTGGTATAGAACTGCTTTGACATAATCAATCTTGTCTTGAACCTTGATTAGATCGTCATCGCATTGAAGAACATCATCCATTTCATTCTTGAGTGGTTTCAATCCTTGATATTGATTCCATCCCCATTCTTCTAGTTCTTCGCGAGTAAGTTCGCCCTTGTAGTATCTTAGTTTAGTTTTACGCATGCGAAAGTAATCTGCCTCTGCCTTGCGCAATTGCAACTTGGCATTAGTCAACAGGTTCAAATACTTTGCGTGTAGTTCTGGAGTTTTGGTAGACTCTGGTCCAAGATTCATTTGATCGATCTTGCAGTCTTTAACCCACATCTCTTGTATTTCAGATAATTTCATAATAACCTCAATGACAAATAATATAATGTATTTATAATGCCTCTACGGTGTAGTGGCGATACTTAAACGCAGCAATCCCGACCAAGAAGTCTGCTCTACCTGAACTGATGTCGAAATCTAATCCTTCAAGACTGACTGGGAAAACATCATAGTAAGTAATCTTAACATTTGGATTGTTATCAGAGTCGAGAATAAAGAAGTCTGCGTCCGAGAAGTTTCCTAGTGCACCAAGACGTTTGTCTGAGATAGCAGGAAATCTATATCGTTGTGATTCGTTCCAATTTTTATACTGGTCTCTAGACTCTGGGAACCCAAGACCAATCAACCAATTATACAATTCAAGATAGTTACTCATATTTTCTTGCACGAGGAAACGAATAACCAGATCGCCGTAAGATAGTTTATCGCCAGGATATGGGATATCGGATAGCGGTGTTGCAACTGTGGGCGATCCCATTTGAATCGCAGGGATGTTTGCTGCCTGACAAAAATATGACACGTTCGGCAGGTTGTGAATCTGGAATTTGAAACCATTTGGTTTCAGATAATCGAGATCGCTGGGTTGTTGATTGACCCAACTTGCTTCTGTAACACCAAGTTCTGTTTTTAGTACCATAGGATCCTCTTAGTTTCCTACTATTTATAATGAAAAAGGGGAGAGCATTTCTGCTCCCCCCAGTTTCTTTACAACCCTCTCTCTGATGGAGAGGTATCGATTACATAAGGTTAGTAACCTTAACGCGACGATAGTATTGGTTGCGGTTAGCAGTGAATGTATCACCGTCTGTTGTACCATTCGATTGTGTAACGAATGGGTTAGCAATCATACCGTAACGAGTCTTGAAACCAATTTTTGGTTGGAAGGTGTTAGGATCGATCGCACGAACCATTTGTAGTGGAACGTATGGGCAGTAGAAGATACCTGCGTCGTAAGCATTCGAACCCTTATAACCAACAACATAGAACTGCGATGCAGCGCCTGTGTTTGCTGAGTAAGGATCGATGAATACCTTGTAACGACCGTTCAGAGTACCAGCGAAGGTGTTGCCTGTGTCGTCTGACGACAGAGTTGGCGAACCATTAAGCGCACCACCTGTGTCAAGCATACCTGCCATTGCAAGAGCAGCAGCAACGTCTGACGAACAGATGATGAAGTTACCCTTACCACGACGGGTGTCTTGAGCGATTACGTTAGCGTCACGTTCGATGTTGAACAGAAGACCCTTGAAACGCTCAACCGACCAACGACCGTTTGAGTCAACGTCAAGGTCGAAAGTACCAGCAGTTGCAGTCGAAGCAGCACCTGTCTTAGCAACCTTGTAGATTGTGCGGATGACTTCGCGGTTGATTTCTGCCAGAATTTCCTGCGACAGGATGTTCGACAGTTCCGACTCAGCGTCAAGACCGTGAATTGCCTTGAGATCCTGTGCCAGTTCGACAGTGTATTCTGCCTTCAGCGCACGTGTCTTAGCAGTTACGGTTGTCTTCTCGATGCTGAATGCCATTTCGTTGAAGTCAGTGCCCGAAGGATCACCAAGAGCTTCAGCGTCTGCAGTAGCAATACCAGTACCTGTGGTGTAAGAACCGTCAACTGGGTTCGAACCAGCGTGAGTGCCAGTACCTGAGAAGTCAGTGTCTGCTTCGTTGAAGAGTGCTTCGGTGCCGTTCATTGCAGCGTAGCGCGACTTCATCGCGAAGATAAGACCAGTTGGACCAGTCATTGGCTGAACGCCAGCAACGTCGTATGCCATCAGATTTGGCAGAGCACGACGAACGAGCGAGATCAGGATTGGGTCGTAGCGGTCAAGATTGTCAGCACCACCTGTGGTTGCTTGAGCAATGTTGTTTGCTGCTGGTGTGGTTTCCCAAAGAGCAGCACGCTCTTCGCGAAGTGCACGCTCTTGGTTTTCAAGAACGACAGCGGTAACCGAACGCTTGTAGGCGTCCTTAATTTCACCAAGTCCTTCGTGATTGAGAACTGGTTCCCACTTCTTAGTTAATTGTTCTGAAAGAAACATTTAGTTTTCTCCTCTTAGGTGTTCAATAGATTTATTTATAAAAAATTACTTTTTAGCAGCAATCTTGTCCAGCGCCTGAACATACTTGCTTACCGTTGATCCTTCGATGAACTCGTTATCAACTCCATCGTCAAACTTCTCTTCTGAGAGAGCACGTGTCTTAGGGAAATAATTTTCCTTGATAACAGTCAACTTCTCTTCAAAGATTTCTGCATTCTCGAATTCTACATCAGCGACCAGAGACTTGAACTTTTCAGCGTCTGTCTTTGCCAGATCTTCAGCAACTACGGAGAAAACGCTTTCTTTCATAAGTTCTGTATTGGCATCGTGCAGTTCTACATTTGCAGCGATTGTCTCGTCCAGTTTCGACGATAGTTCGTCGATTTGGGCTTGCATCTCACCAAGAACATCATATTTTTCTTCGGGAACATCAATGTAATGTTCAGCGAATAGGGTCTTGAGACCGTCGATAAAATCTTCAGCGATTTCCGAACGGAGACCGTTCTCAACTGCCAGTTGATTTTCTTCGATCCAATTTTCAATTACGTAACCGAGATAGGAGTCAACCTTCTCTACGAGTTCCGACTTATACTCTTCCATCAATTCAGCAGCTTCTTCAACCAGACGGTCTTCGATGATTGCTACTTCATTGCTTACTCTTGCAACAACCATTGCTTCAAAGAGCGATGATGCCTTGTTGCGGAAATCTTCTGTGAGATCTTCATTACCGTCGAAGAGAGTTGCCAGATCGGCAGCAAAATCTTCTTCTAGATCTTCATCTTCATCGTCGAAGTCTTCTTCGTCGTCGAGATCTTCATCTTCTTCTGGATCGAATTCTTCTTGATGAACATTACCCTTCGAGTTTGCTTGATTTACAACCGAAGTTGGATCAGCAACTGTCTTGAAGTTTGGCGCATCGCCAACTGTTCCAGAATGTGACATAAGGTCATCTTGCTTCAGCGAAGATGCTTCCTTAGCGCCAGGATTTTCAGTATCCTGATCACGTTCGCCAGAAACTGTTGCATCTTGCGATGAACCCTGACGTGGATTCTTTGCATCGCCTGCAGTTTTAGCAGGGATAGAAGTGTCCTTGTTGATTCCGCCAGCGCCAAGTTCTGCTGCTTCGTCAACAACACCCTCGGATAGTTGCTTCTTAGTCAGCAACTCTCTGATTTTGTTCTCTACACTCATTTGCTTCTCCTAAAAGTCGAGATTATATGATATTTATAAAAATTTTGTTTTGCGGGAAACGCGACTTAGGAAAGATTCAAATACGCGAAGTTTCGCTTCTTCTAGTTCTTTCTTGCTCGCCTTCTTGATATAACGCTTGGTCATGTCGCATTGCTGCTCCATCCAAACACCATTCACCACAACCCATTCCTTGCCTTCCATGATACCCTGAACAAACGCATCAGGGGCAGAAGGATCTGCTACGATGTCCGCAGCAGTTGCAAGGTAGAAGTCATCTTGAACTTCGTTGATGCCTTCTTTATTTGGTTTCAGTGTTCCCATACCACGGGATGAAACACCAAGTTTCGCACCACCTTCAATCAGACCTTTGGCAATGTTACCCATCGGAGTATCCATGAGTTTTGCCTTGCCGATATAATTGTCCCCATCTTCTTTGAGAGAAACAATCATGTGAGAAACACGGTCTAGATTAATCGATGGTCCATCTGGGTGACCAAGTTCGCCTAGAGCACGGTTTGCTTTAACATATGATTCGTTGTATCTTTCGACTTCTTTCGCCATAATCTCTTTTGGATAAACACGACCGTTGCGGTTTTTGAGATTTGACTGAAGGAAGATACCTTCGATAAAGTGTGATTTCTTACCGTTTGTTTCTTCGGTAAGGATGTTGATTTCTTCAACGACTTCGGTAATAAGTTTCATTATCCTAGATCCCCTTGATTCTGGTGAGACTGTGGACCATAACCAGAGACTTTACCAAGTTCCAGAACAACTGAACCTGTGCCGCTTGAGAAGTCAACAACAATGTCTGAACCATTTTCTTCGTTATCTGACCAACCAAGGAAATCCATCTTACCTGTTCCGGAAAGATAATAGAGAACTTGACTGTTTCTAGTAACTGTAGCAGTCGAACCCACCGAGAGCGCCCAGTGAATTGCACGGATATTTGCCTTTGGTGAAGATTGGGTCTCGGTCGACTTTTTCAAGTCTGTTGCGAGGGCAACCGTGGCAGACCCAGTACCACGTACCTTAACAACACCATGAACCTGTGTTAGTTTTAGAACTGCTTTAGTTGCCATTTCTTAATCCTTACTGGTATCTTGCTTTCTTTGCATTACGCAAAATTTTGAAATCGTGTCCGTCAATCTTACCATTCTTATTAGCATCAATCTTATGTTGACTGCCCTTTAGTTCTTCAGACTTGAGTGATTTTTGCATATCACCCTTGCTTTTCTTATGCTTTGCCTTGAACTCTTTATCGCCCATTGTTTCCATATCCATGGAAAGTTCTTTCATGCGACCTTCTTCGAGTTCCAGTTCTTCAGCATGAACGTGCGTTTCTCCTCGTTTACGAAGAATCTTACCAGCAGTATTATGACCACTGCGTCTCTTGCGAAGAGTATTAGTGTCCTGACCATCCTTCGACCAGTCACCGCCACCGATTTTCATCTTGTTCTGGATGCCTACACCCTGCTTCTTCGCTTTTTCGCGATAGTTCTTGAGTGTATCTGAAGAAAGTTCGTCGATCTGCTCGACTTCTTCCTTAACACCACGGTCTGCTTCCAACTTGGCAGCGATTGCCATCTGACGACGCTTCTCTGCGCTCTTACCCTTAAACTGAGGAGCATCTGAATCCTGGAAGTCCTTGATAACATCGCCCATTTTTGCCTTGGCGACGTTGAGTCTTTCCATTAAATCCTTAAATCTCAGCATCGTCTTCTCCTGAAATATCTTCTAGTGTATCGTCTTCAGAATCATCTTCAACTGCTTCGTCGCCAAGATCATCTTCACCACCATTAAAAATATTGGTTGCGATTTCTTGTCTATAAGCATCCAGAGCATTACCTGCTTTAACGTCCATAATGTCATTAAAAACTTGTTCTGCGTCTGCGAGTGTTCCGTTTTCGATATTATTTATTAAATCTGCTACACTGATTGTCATGATTTATTGTCCTTGATCTGGTTGTGGTTGTGGTTCTTCTGGTGGCGCAACCTCTGGTGGATTCGCTTCATTCGCTGCTTCTATTTCAGCGATTTCGTCATCCGTCAGTTTCAGGATATGCTTTTGGACATATTCCTTGCTATACAGTGAACCGATATAATTTGCCATACCATTCAGAATCTCAATACGAGACTGAAGGATTTGCTG
>JACCDX011541272.1_pt1 | contig 16457 bp, 50 predicted proteins | sample 7449681 | NCBI WGS metagenome assembly JACCDX01 (sample SAMN15323450, study PRJNA562643) | freshwater metagenome | isolation source: river surface water | place: USA:Blue River Watershed | collected 2017-08-18 | reverse complement strand
ATGATTATAACAGTGGTGGTTGGGGTTGGTATACATCCTCAAATAGTTATGATAGAGAAACTGAACTAAATAGAAGTTATTATGAATCATTAGATAGAAGTCATCCTGATTATAGAGATTTAGATTAAATATTATGGGACAAACAACTGAAGAACATCGTAAAAACTATAACGAAAAGATATATCACGTCCAATGTCTGATTCCAGTTAATATGGGGACCGACATGGGCCTACATGTTGAATATCGTAAATGGATTAGATATAAAGGTTATAGAACTGGAAGACAATCACTTGATGCTATTAGAGATTTTCGGAGACAAAATGTTAATAGTTGGGGTTATCCTTGGGTGTGGAGAATTAAAATTGTTAAGTAATGAGTAATATTATAATTTTTAATAAAAATTATTGCATATTTATAAAAAAGTTAGTACATTTGTATTATAAGTTTAAACTAAAATAAAAAAGTAACATGGAAAAAGTAAATGTAGCTCCTTCTTCAACTGAAGGACATTTCGTAGAAACGAAAAAAGAAAATGTGGTTATGTTGGATGAAGTAACTGAAGCATTCTTAATTAAAGAAGATTCAAAATTGGTTACTAAAAACCATACTGACTTAGAATTAGAGGCAGAGTCATTAATCGTTTGCCAAACGGTTTATAACCCTTACTCTAAATTATACGAGAAGTCTAGAGACTAATCAGTATAATCATAAAATATAAACAAAAGGTAGCCAAATAGGTTACCTTTTTTGTTTATATGGATTTTTATTTGTACATTTGTATTATGAAAAATATACAACCACAAATCTTTATTAAGATGATTAATTTACGGAACAACACAAAAAAATCATCTAATTCAGTTAAATCTACAATTTATTTTAATATCGCACTTATCCAAATAGATATTGAAAATAATATAGATAGATTAATAGATTCAGTTAGAAATAATATAGGATATGGAAAATATAAATAGAAGAGTATCTGTTAGTATAAATTTTACTAAGTTAAATGGGTTTAAACCTATAGCTATCAATCCAACTAACACAACATTTTACGTTAAGTATTATGTAGCTGAAAATACTAAATTTCAATTACAAACAACTGTTATTATTAAAAATACAATCCAATTTTTTATGTATGATGCAAAATATAAGAAAAGAAATAATGGTTAAAATATTAGAAAAACTTTGGGATGTAGAAGATAAACAACTGAATAATAAAATAGAAATAAGGTTATTTCATAAATTAGTGGATGAGTTACCATTCGAAGTGTTTAACAATACTAATGAATGTAATAAAGTAAAAATTTTTTTAAAGAAAAGTTTGTATAATTAAAATATTATCCTTACATTTGTATTATAAAATCGTAAAAATTATGGAAAACAATTTAATGGAAATCGGGAAAAGATATCATCAACTTAAAAGTGAAATGTTACATGGTGGTTACACTGGAGAAATGTTAGAAAATAATATTACAGATGTTATATCTGATGAAATCTTGTCTGAATTAGGTGAGATTGAAAGATATGATGATGTAAAAAGAGCGTTAGTTAATATGTTTTTTCTGGGGCAACTATCAAAATAATTTTTTAATTAATAATAACTACTGTATGGAACACAAAACTGATGCAGAAAAACTTTGGGATAAAATTAAATTAAATTCTTTTTATTATGCAAACGGTGCAGATACATTCTTTCTATATGATGAAAGTGTGTCACAACAAATTACAGAAGAAGGTAAAAAGAATTTAAACTTGTTAAAAGAAACAGATAAAAATATAAAAAATAAATAAGAAAAAAACTTTAAAAAAAGTTTGTTTAATTAAAAAATTATTTATACATTTGTATTGTTAAATTAAAAATTAAACTAAATGAGTGAAAAAAAAATAGTGTTTGAAACCTTTAGAGAAATCGGCTCATATCAGATATCAAATATGACATCAGAACACCCAACATGCTTCAATGGTAACGTGAATTTTAGAAAATACAAAGTAACTATTGAACCTATTGAAGAACCAAATGAAGTTCTTGCTGAAAGAATACAGAAAATGTGGGACGAGTGTAATAACCATCACCATGTTGAACCACTCAGAAAAGCTGCTGCTTCAATAGGATATGAACTAAAAAATAGATACGGAACAAATAAATAAAAAAAAATAAATAAAAGTTTGTTTAATTAAAAAATTATTTATACATTTGTATTATAAATTTAAATCCTAAAAATAATGTTAGAAAAATTAACGCCAGAGCAAGAAGCTCTAATGTATGAAGTAAGAGATAAATGGAACGACCAATTATTTAAACTTCCAGAATTGAATCTTGAACAACTTACTGTTGGTGTAAAATGGTTATACAAGTATTGCGGCTTTGAAGAACCACAAATTATCGTTTGTGAATCAATCCATGAAGCACAAATCACAGTTAACCAAATGAAACATGGTGACAAATGGAGAGAGAATTTCTCTGTTGAACCTCTATGTTCTTATGGTGATATTAACGACTACGGTTGGGTTGCTTTCTACGATTTCTTCACTCAAATTGATGTAATCAATAACGAAGACTTCAACGCTTTCAAAGCACTTGTATCATCTGGTTATTTCTCAATGATTCAAATGGATACTCATTGTTTCGTTATCAAAAACCCAGTTCATATTCATAGAAATGAACAAAACCAAATGAACTCTGTTGATGATTATGCAATCAAGTTCTCTGATGGTACTGGTATGTACTACGTTAACGGTTTATTCATTACTGATGAACTATTTGAGAAATTACAAAACGAAACTTATACGTTTGAAGATTTCTCAAAAGAAACTAATGAGGAAATTAAATCAGCATGCATTAGCTACATGCAGCAAAAACATGGTGATTCATACTTGTTCGACTTCTTGTCAGCTAACATGAAAGAAATCGATTCTTATGTTGATAAGAAAGATGAAAAATACCTAGTAGGTACAACTCAAAGTATGACTGTTGGTGTCTATACTCTATTCAAAGGTAAAGTAAATGACGTTCAAATAGCTTACGTAAGATGCTATTGTCCATCAACTGATAGAATGTTCTTCCTAGGTGTTGACCCTAAGTTTAAATCAGCTAAAAATGCAATTGCATCGTTGTATACTGTACCTAAGAAGTTGGTAAATCAAATCAAGTCAATCAACAGACAAGGTGAACGTTTCTCAACAACATTTACTGAAGACGGAAAAGCTTTGTTGAAAACTCTTACAAAAGAAGATTTTGAAGATATGACAACAATCACTGGTGATAAGTATTTCTCACTAATGAAATACGAATACTAAAATAGTTTTAGATTTATAAACAAGAAACTTAGGGCTATTGCAGTCCTAAGTTTTTTAATATAAAATAAATGAAAAATGTTTATCGAACAATTAATGAAAAATCTAGCGAACTTTCTAGAATAAAACTTAAAATAAATAATGAGGTTGAAACTAAATTAATGAGACCTTATAATAGTTTAAGTAGAGCAATAACACGTAACATATATGTACCAATATATTCTAATATTCTTAAACAAAATTATGATAAACATTAAATTAGTTGTAGGGTTTAAATTAAGCAAACTTGACGTTAAATCAAATAAAATTATTTATACACCTATAGGGTTTGAACCATTTATGGTTATTCAAGGTGATATTGTAAACAGACTACAAGGATTTGAAACATATAAATTTAGATTAGTTCATAAGTTAATTAATATTAATTTAGATAATGAAAAACATACAATTTGATGTATTTCTTAAATTAACAGATTATAAAGATAATCTTTCACCACATATTAAGATAATGGTATCATTTTCTATTAGAGATAAGTGTCGTGAAAGATATTTAGATGAATTGATAGATGTGTGGTCAATGAAGAGAAGAGTTGAATCTCAAATGAAAAATAAATATGAAAAACGTTGAAGCGATAATCTACACTAAGATATCTAATGTTGATACAAAGTGTCAACATATATTAAGTGAAAAAGATATTAAGTCCCAATCAATAATTGAGGATATAATGAATCCATTGTGGGATGACATATTCAATGAAATTCAATTTAATATTAATAATAATTTAAATTTCATTGAATATTAAAGAAAAATAAATAAAAGTCTAGAACCAATACATACTTGTTTAGATGGTTATGGTAATATTAAATTAAATATGCAAAATATAAAATATAGGATAGATAAAGCAATTGGTTATAGAATACACAAACCATTAGATATTAAATTTTCACAAATAACCGAAAGTCATGCAAATAGATTTTACTATGAGATGAAATTTGCCAATAGTTTGGAAGGGTTTGTTATAACGGAATTAATAATTAATAATATGAAGTATGAAAAATATACGAAATGAGGTAATGAAAAAAATAGATATTACCTATAAGAAAATTAGACGTAAAACAAAAATACAACGTCAAAAATTAAACCTATCACCAACTAGTGATACTTTTGATTTTTCATGGGAACCATGGAGACTTGCTGATAATATAAAATATAATATGAAGTATGCAAAATATACGAAATGAAATGAGTGGTAAACCAGCAACATTGTATAGGGATTTAGATAATGAAACCCAAGAAATACGTATTAAACTAAATACATATACTGGTGATATATTTGGGATAAATTGGGATGGGTTTACAATAATAGAACGTTTAAATCTTGATATAATTTATATAAATTATGGAAAATATAACAGATAGAATAGAACTAGTTATTATTAATATGTGGGATAACGTTGAAACAAAAACTAAAATAGAATCAACACCTAACATGTACCATACATGTGATGCATTGTTTGATGTAATTTGGGAAAATGATGTTAAAAATATTATTGTTGAAGATATAAGATATAAAGTTGACGAATGGAGAATATAAATAAAAATATTAGTAATAAAGTTACCATTACACGAGATAAGATAACTTCTGTTACAATTAATAAAATAAACACAATTTCTTTTTTCGTAATAAGAAATTCAATTCACAATATTTTTCGAATTAACTTGAGAGTTTACCTTAAAAAATAATGATTATCCATGGAGAATATAATGTATGTAGTAGTTGATAAAATTGTGCGTGACGTTAATAAACAAGAATTTTTCAAAATTAATCGTAAAGTAAAAGATAAATTATATTACTCGATAGTAAATGTTATGACTATACGATTCGGTTTTAATAAACTAAATGTAAATAATGGAAAATATAAGAAGCAATATACACGGTGAGTCTAGAGAAAGTCTTAATGATGTTTTATATGACGAAGGTAAAGAAAAAATATCTTATTTCCTAGAAGAAGAAGTATTTGAAAAACTAGGTGAATTTATTTTTATAACTAAAACTAGAATATTAAATGAAAAACATATATTTTGATTTATTTGATTATTACGAAAATTATTAATAAATTTGTATATGAGAAATATTAGAGATAATATAGATTTTGAAATGTTTAGCAAAACATTCGATGTTATGAGTAAACATATTAACACCAAAATAAAATTATCATTTAAAAGCGAAATAGTTAATATTATGTGGGTATCTGATGTTGAAATGAATGTGGGTGGAACGATAAAATTAAAATATTATAATGCAAAATATAAGAATAATCATATCAAGTAAATGCTATCAAAAATTCGCACCAGTACTTAATAACGTTGATGTTATGCTATATAAAAAAGTTAAAATAAAAGTACTTAACGAAATTCAAAATACTGAAATAAAAACTGTAATTATTGATAATATAGAATATGCAAAATATAAAAAGTGAATTAAGAGTTAATCTTATGTCTCATCTAGATGAAAACATCAATGGGAAATTTGATAATGATTTTATTGATAACGGAATAATGATAATTAACGTTCATATAAACACAATAATCAGAGATTTGTTATGGATAAATATAAGAGGTAATATAGATTATGTAAAATATGAAAAATATAATAAACGTTAAAATTGTCAATGATGTTCTAACAAAATATTATAGTCTTAGTAGCTACACTAAAATTCATAGACAAATGGATTCTAATAAATATAAAAATATGTTTAACAATATCAGAATCAACACACATAATTTTAAATACGTATTATGAAAAATGTAAGAAGTAGAATGCGTGAAGTTAGTTCTGGTATTAAAATGAGAATGACTGCTTGTACACCATTAGTTGATAACAAACTTCATAAGTACGTTGATTTTGTTGTCTTTACTAACATTAACGCAAATATTAAATGGGATATATTATGGTTAATTCAAAATAATTTAGAATATGCAAAATATAAGAAGTGAAAATATAAGAAATAAAATAGCTTTTTATGAATCTAATCAAACAGAAATCATAAATAGCAAAGTTAATAGTAAAATATTCAATAAGGTTAGTTCTAAATTAACAATATATCTTCTTGATATTAGATTCAATATATGGGACACAATTAATTTTAATTTACAAGATGCAAAATATAAAAAATAGTATCCAAAGCAAAGTTATTAATGAAATATCTTATAATGTTCAACAATTAATAACTTTTAATTGTACTAGTAGAATTAATATGCATGTTAGAATTAGAACTGTTACCGTAAGATTATCTAACTACACACGATTAAAATTTAATTTAAAAAATGGAAAATATATGGGATAAAGACTCAGTAACAAATAAAATACACAATATAAACTATGATGTGCATAACGTTACTATCAATAAATTAAGTAAAAAAATAATTGATGAAGAATCATTAGATACTTTGTTTGATGTTGTGTGGGATACTATATTTAATATTGATGTAGATACGATTAGATTGGTTGTTAAAAGAAATATACAATATGCAAAATATACGAAATAAAATAGATATAAAACTATACACATCAGTCTTAACAACAGTTGATACTGGTTTTATTATTAGAACAGATTTACATGGTTTTATAAACCAAAAAATAAGAAATTATGTAGGTGGAGAAAATTGTTATAATATATGGGAACCAATAACAGAAGATATAAAATATGCAAAATATACGAATTAAACTAAAGTTTAAATGTTTTAAGTTTTATAAACAAATTTGGAATGCAGTTGATGATATGGTAATAATAGAATCTAACGTGTATAATAAAACACATGATACTAAATTCAATATTCAATTACCCATGATGGACATAAAAAACAATCTTGAAAATGATTTAAAATATGCAAAATATAAAATATAAAATAAACGCTAAATGTAATAGAAAACTATATCATACTATCACGCAAAACCCATATAATAATAACCTATTTTTTTTAAATAATATTAGAAGACCTATAGTTAGGATTACAAAACAAAATATAATACAACCTATAAGATTAGATATGTATCACATAAATGAAAAGTATGCAAAATATAAATAAATACATGACTAAAGTAAGTAAAATATCTGAAGCTCATCATAACTCTTTTAATTTTTCAGTTAGTCTTGAAACTAGGGCATATGTGCAAGAAGAAATTTGGCTCAACCCTTTTAGAAACCTTTGGTTTTTTATTAATGACGTAAAATATGCAAAATATAAAAGATAAAATAGATGTATGGGGTATGACTAAAATTATGAGTAACTATACTATTAACAATGATAATATTGTTAGTTGGTATGTTAGAAATAAAGTTTGGTGGAAAATTTTAAATAATATTAATAATGTTAATAGAATCATAAAACGTAATATTAATCTTAACGCTGATTTACAAGATGCGAAATATTAAAAGAGAAATAGACAGTGTTTGTCATAAAAATCTATATTCACTCATTACTGATAATTCATTTAGTGACAATTATCATTTTAATGAAACAATAAGAAGACCATTGGTTATTTCTATTATCACAAATGTCCTTTCACTAGTAAGGTCGGATATGCACCGACTTAATAAAATAATAAGGTATATATATGGAAAATATAAAAACTGATATAATAGATAATACTAAAAAAATTATGACACAAAAGATTTATCCTATAGTTAAAACTAATGTTGAAATTGCAACTTGGTTCCATATCAGAGATAAAATTGCTGTGAATATTATTAGAAAGGTTAAACGTGTTAATGTAAATAATAATATATATGCAAAATATAAAATATAGGATAGATAATAGATTCTGTCAAAGTTTATATGATAAATTCTGGGATATAGGTAGTTTGGATTATAACGTTTATCATGACGTAAAAGATAAAATAAGAATTAATGTTAAAACTCAAACAGCTATTAACATTTTTAATACAATAGGTTATAATATAGGTTATGCAAAATATAAATAATAAAATTAAAAAAACGTTTTTACATACTGCGTTAATTGATACATTAAATAATTTAAGATATAAAACATCTGGCGACATTTATTGTAAGATACAAATTTTTTTCGGTGAATCAGAAACAGTAAGACTAATTAATTTTAAAAATAATGTAATACATGCAAAATATAAAATATAAAATAGATAAACATTTAAGCAATGAACTCTATAAAAATATAAACAAAAATGATTTGTGCAAATTTATGCTTAGTACAGCTATACAAGCTAATACCAGAACATATATAAGCAATAATACAATCATTAACACCCTTTCACCCATAATAAACAACATAAATCACATAAACCCCATCTCAACCCAAAAAGAATACATATGAAAAATATAAAACATGATATTAATAATAAGATAAATAACCTTAGAGTACCAATAAGAAATTCTTATATGTATGAACAAAAAATACATAATAATATTAAACTAAATCTTCATAATAATATAATAGAATTTCTATATGATATTATAAGAACAAAAATAACCTCTTTAATTGTAATACATATGTAGGTAACAAACCTTGTACAGAAATCTGTACAATGAATAATCATGATGCAATACAATACATAAAAGATTATATAAAAATAAAAAGATTATATTTCTAACACATGACGCATAACCCTAAAAAATATATAAACAAAAAGTTTAAAGTAATGTTCGGTAATATGAAATCACCTACTATGTACGCAGAACTCCATAACGGAAAACATACTAAAACTTTCCAGAATGAAATAGGTGAAATAATATCCGAATTTATAACAATAGAAGAATACGCAGCAGCATTAGCACATATACTACTTAGACAAGATGGATATAAATACATTGACAATAAAACATAATATGACAATACCACATATATACATACACGATAATTTAATAGTAATATAACAATATAATAGTATATACCTCTACTTGTACAGAAATCTGTACAAGCTATACATATAATGTACTTTTATGTACCTATATTAGCACGTAAATATTCTGTGGCGTTTTTGAGCCAAAAAACGGGTTTTTGTGTAAAAAAGTGGTAAAATATGTAATTAAGTGGTACAAAAAATCGGTAAATACCTTTTTAACCCAAAAATAAGGGTATAACAAGATATTTTAGCATATAAAAATATATACAGAATATATACAAAATATATACAAAATATTACAAAAAACTTTATGTGATGTAAAAACACACGATGAATTTTCAGCCCAAAATTTTAGGACGTTATGTTTCACGTGGAACATTCCACAAAATTGCGTGTACAACAATCTGTCCCACTCCCTATTAGTAAGGTGCGAGAAATTGTCCCATACTAAAAAGTTGGGATACAAAGTCACGACCCATTACCTACGGAAAGGGTGTACAAATATGATATGTCAGTTTTTCACTATTACATAGGCGTATAAATTATATGGTTTAAAAATTTCATATTACAAAAGTAGTAAATAAAAACGAATCTACCAAATTTTTTTGTTATTTATATTAAATCTAAATAAGCAGAATATAAGATAGGTTGGAGTCTACTCTCTCACCCCTTTGGGGCGACCCGTATCTCTCTCGAACCTACAATACAAATGTAAGCATAATAAATTTAATATCCTAATAAAATTTATTTTTTTATTAAAAATTTTTTTCTTATATTACGTGCGTATGCGTTTCTTTATATAAAAGTGTATGAAAAATATTATTAAAATAATTTTATAATATAGTTGTATATTAAAAAAGAATTACTATATTTGCATATCGAATTTAAGCAATGAAAAAAAAAATAAAAAAAAGTTGCTAAAAAATTTGCAGATTAAAAAATAAGTATTATCTTTGTATCGTTAATCTTTAAAACAAACAATTATGAGCAAGAGACCATTATTAAGCACAAACAATGCTAAAACAATCAAAGGGGAAAAATTAGGTTATATTACCTACATATTGTATATGTCACCATTTACAGCAAATAGCAAAGGTATAAACGTATGTAGCCATGCGAGTAAAGGGTGTGCCGATAGTTGCCTTGTAGGTAGTGGTAATGGAGGTATGTTTGAGGGTGTTAAACAAGGACGTGTAAATAAAACGGAATATTTTTTACGTGACAGAGTTGCCTTTTTACATCAAGTAAAAGATGAAATAGCAAAGGCTATTAAAAAGAATGAGGGTAAAGCAATTGTAACCATTAGATTAAATGGAACGTCCGATTTACCATACGAAAAATACAAAGTATTTGAGGGTAAAAATATCTTTGAGGTTTATCCTAACGTGCAATTTTATGACTATACAAAAAACTATTTACGTTTTGACAAGGAATTGCCTAAAAACTATCATTTGACTTTTAGTAGAAGTGAAACAAATCATGATAAGTCTATGGAATTATTATCACGTGGTTTTAATGTTGCTATGGTATTTGACAAAGTGCCTACCGAATTTGAGGGTTACAAAGTAATCAATGCAGACGAGGACGATTTAAGATTTTTGGACGATAAGAATGTTATTTGTGGTCTTAAATACAAAAAAATGACTGGCAAAGGTGCAAATAACAAAGCTGCTTTTGAGAGTGGGTTTGCTATCAAAGTAAATGAAACAAAAAAAGTTTTAAAGGTAGCATAAAAAACTACCTTTAAAATTTGGTAGAATGAAATTAAATGTTTATATTTGTAATGTATTAATCAATTAAATAAAATAAACTATGGGACGTTATTATAGTGGTGACATTAATGGGAAATTTTGGTTTGCTTTACAACCAAGTGATTGTGCTGATAGATTTGGTGTTGTAGGACAACAACCAAGTATTTTAGAGTATTATTTTTGTGAGGAAGACCTCGAAAGTGTTGAAGAGGAAATCGCAATAATTGAACAAAGTTTAGGTGACAAAATCAAAATCATTGATAATTTTTTTGAAACCAACAATGGCTACAATGACCAAATGTTAGCAGAAGCTGATATTAGTACACACGAATTAAAAGAGTATGCAGATTTAGGTTTAGGTAAAAAGATACGTGATTGTATCAAAGAAAATGGAGAGTGTAGATTTGATGCCGAGTGTTAAAATATAAACCCTACATTTTAGGGTTTTTTTATTTTGTATAAAAAAAAATATAAGATAGGTTGGAGTCTACTCTCTCACTCTTTCGAGCGACCCGTATCTCTTTCAAACCTACAATACAAAGATAGGGATAATAAATGATATATCCAAATAAAATAGTAAAAAAAAAATAAAATTATTTTTTAAAAAAGTTACTAAAAAATTTGGTAGATTAAAATAAAATACTTAAATTTGTAATGTAATCAAATAAAACAAATATTATGAACACAGAAAACAGAGTACAAGAGATTTTAGTTGCAAATGGTTTAGACTTTGCTATCGAGAAAGCACCAATGGTAGCATTAGATAGAAATGGCAACCAAGTTGCGAGTGAGTATTTTGGGTTAATCAACACCAAAACAAACGAAGTGATTAACACCGTAAAAGAGGGTTATACGGTCTCTCAAAATGAAGAGGTAGTTGATTTAGTATTGAGAGGTATTGAACCTTTTGGTAATGATATATCAGTTACCAAAGGTGGTGCGTTGAATGGTGGACGTAGAGTGTTTTTACAATTAGCTATCAATGGTGATGGTAAGGTAGGACATGATACGATTAAGAAGTACATTACTATCATTGATAGCAATGATGGTAGTACTGGTTTATCAGTTGGTATTGGTGATTTAACTATGAGTTGTCAGAATCAGTTTTTTAAGTTTTATAAGAGTGGTCAATCTAAATTTAGACATACTGCAAGTTTGGAACGTAGAATTAAAGAGATACCATTTTTGATTGAGACTGCATTGTCAGAAAGTTTACGTCAGATTGAAATCTATAATAGATTTGCGAGTACACCAATTACACGTGATTTAGCACACAAAATGGTTAAACACTTGTTAGGTTTTGACAAAGTTTATACAAGTGTAAATGACTTGTCAGATAAGTCTACACGTAGCATAAACAAAATGGAAGCTATCTACAACGCAATTGAACGTGAAATGAATAGCAAAGGTGATACATTGTGGGGTTTACATAGTGGTATTACTTATTACACCACACACGAAATGTCAGCACCAAAACGTGACAATGGTAAAACTGAAATCTTGTTACAAGGTAATGGATATAATTTGAACCAAGCGAGTTTAGAATTTGCATTGAGTTATTAACAAAATGGGGTGGATAACACCACCCCAAATTGTTCAAAAGTTTTTGTTTGTTTGTTTGTTTAATTGAAAAGAAAGTTGTATCTTTGTAGGTACGACTTTTTTTATGTATATAAAAAAAATATAATGTAGGTTGGAGTCTAGCAACTAGCTGACGTAGTTGCACAACGGAGTCTACTCTCTCAAAGATTTCCTTCGACCCGTTTCGGTTATCACCACCAACAAAACAAAGGTATGGATAATAATTGACATTACCAAATTTTTATATAAAATAAAATTAAAATTATTTTCACCAAAAATTTGCACAATCAAAATATTATATCTATATTTGTCTAAACAAAACACAAACGATATGAAGACTTTGAATGATGTAAAGAAAATGGCAGAAACGTTAATGGCTAAACAATTTACGTTTAATACGTATTTTGGGGTTTATACATTGAGTGGTGAGCAATTGGGTTATACGTTTAAATTTGATAGTGCAAAACGCAGATTTGGTTGTTGTAACTATGGTAGAAAAACTATTGGTTTATCTATGCCATTATGTAGTGAGAATTTGGATAAGATAGATACAAAGATTACTGATACAATGTTACACGAATTAGCACACGCATTTAGTGTCCACGTGTATGGTATTATAGAGGGACGTGGACATGGGTATAATTGGCAACACATTGCAAAGCAAATTGGTTGTGATGGTAAAAGATGTTTTGATAGTGATAAAGTGAATTTACCAAAATCAAAATACACTTTGTTGTGTGAGAGTTGTGGTAAATCAACACCAAAACACAAAGTGATTAGAAATACTTATGCTTGTGGTAAATGTTGTAATGAGCATAACAACGGAAAGTTTAGTGATAAATTTAGATTAAAATTAGTTACGAATTATTAAAAAATATTTGCATAAGTGAAAACTTATGCTTATCTTTGTTAAAACAAAATAAAACAATATGAAAGATTTATTTGAAACACCAGAGTTAATCCCCGATGAAGTACAAGCAGTATTTGAAACCTTTAATGAGGATAGTGATAATAGCTATTTTGAGTTAGATAGGATATTGAGTGAGATAGAACCTTTGGGTTATACGTTTGATTATTATTTGGACGCAGAACCATATGGGTTAAGACCTATTGGTATTGAGTTGGAAGAATTGGAGGGTTGGGAACATATCAATGAATAAAAATAATTTAAAATGGAATGGTATGAAGTTAGTAAAAAGTTGTTTAAGGAATGATGGGAACGTTAATTACGAGCGAGTATTAGAAACAAGTACTAACATTTATTTTTACCCTATGGGTGACCACAAAGGTAGGAGTTTATTTGGGAGGAAGTATGATAGGAGAATGAATTTATTAAATGAGGGAATTGATATTGACACTGAAATTTTTGAAATTTTTACAAAAGAAAAATATAATTGGGTTAGTAAAAAATTTGAAAATAAATTTGCAATCTTTAAATAAATTTATTATATTTGTATTGTTAATCAATTAAACATAAAACAATGAGAAAAGAATTTGAAACATTAGCAGAATCATTGAAACATATCCAAATGGATAAATCAATATCAATCGCATTAACCAATTTAGAAAGTAAGATAACTGAATTTGAGAAACGTATGGTATGTATTGAGAAGAGTGCAGAAGAAATCAATAAAGCAATTGGTAGGTATACGGAACGTGTTGACAATAACGAAACCTTTGTGATGAGTGTTACCGACCACGATAGCATTATGCGAGGTAGCCACGATATTGAGATTGCTTTGGACTTTAATGACAATGAACCAATAGAGAATAATTGGTATGGGTTGTTTGAAGAACCTAAAAAGGAAGAACCAAAGGTATTAATACCGAAAGGTGAAATACTTGAATGGAAAGAAACAATAAAATATTATAGTGCAAAGAAAGGTGCGATAGCAAGAGTAACCGAAGATTATACTACATTATGTGATTTGGTTAAGGTTGAATTTTTGGACGATTTGAGTAACGGACAAGTGAATGGTGGTTATTATGGTTATATGTTTAAAGATGAACCAATCAAAGAAACACCACCAACAAGTCAATGTAGGAATCAACATACCTTTGACAAGGTAAAAGAAGTTATACAGATATTAAAAACTTTGGATAATGGAGATTGTGTTGACGGAGAAACTATGCAGTATATATTACAACAAGTTGGTATGGAAGACCAAATGTTAAGGCAGTTGGTAATGAACACACCAACAAGTGAAACTATTGATTTGTTGAAAGAAAAGAGAATGATTAGTGATGAACATTTGAGTAGAGGTTGTATTGAAATTTAATTAAAAAAATATCTCATATTATTTGGTAGTATGAGATATTATTCTTATATTTGTATCGTTAATCAATTAAATATAAAACAATATGAACGCAGAAGAAATCAAAAAAAACATTAGAATTGTCGAAGTTAATACAACGGCATACGAAGAAGAAAACTTTGTATTGTTAACAGATTTGTCAGATGAACAAATTGAAAAAGTTATCAGACCTATTGTTGAAAAAGAGCGTAACACAACAGAAGATGATGAAGATTGTTTTTATGATAATGGGGATTTGGTTGGTGCATTGGAAGAAACGTATCCTAATAACATTGTTATCTTTTATACAGATAAAGATAGTATTGAAGAAATAAAAATTTAAAATTAATAAAAAATAACACTATCAAAATTTGGTAGTGTTATTTCTTTTTATTATATTTGTAGTGTAATCATTAAAACAACAAAAGTTATGTGTAAAACAAAAAGAGAATTAGTACAAGAGCAATTAGACCTAATGGACGAAATTAGAGCAAAAGCAGATATCAATATTGTAACTTGTGGACATTGTGGTTGTGTCTTTTTGCATAAGTTAGATGAATTAGAACTAACTTGTTTTGATTGTAAAAAAAGTGGTGAACCTTGCGACCACCCAGATTTATTTTATGACGGAATGGAGTTGAGTGCTGTCTTTGATGAAGAACTACCAATACAAGAAACAACAACTGAAATTGATGTAGAGGACGTGGTTGAAGTTGCTATGCGTTTAGGTATGAACCCAAGTATTGCAGAAATAAACGAAGTATTAAAATACTACGATAGTGAAGTGGATAATGCCCAACGGCAACGTGGAATTTGATTGTGGAGAACTTATTGTATAATTGTGTTGCACCAAAATAATTTAAAATAAAATAACAAAAGATTTGGATAATTGAAATATTATCCTTATCTTTGTTTCACAAATCAATAAAACAAATAAGTTATGTTAAAAGAAATCATCAACCAAGAGAAACAAAAACAATCTGATTACGAAATGAAATTAGTAATCAACCACAACTTACATTTAGAAAAAATGTTGAAGTTGAAAGAAATCTTATTAGAGAAAGGTGAGGGTTGTTTAAGACTTAAAGACAAGTTTTTTGAAATAACAAGAAATAATTTATATGACAATCGTTTACCTACATTAACCATTGACAATATTATGGGTGCTGTTGATATTACAAATTGTCAATTTGATGAAAATGGTGATGTTGAATGGGTGAGTGTATGTGGTTTAGGGTTGTTTAGTCTTATGGGTGAAAAACATACAATCGAAAGTTTTTTTAGAAAAATTGCACGTTATTTAAGATAAAATAATAAAAAGATTTGCATAAGTGAAAACTTATGCTTATCTTTGTTTCAACAAATACAAACAATATGACACCAAGCGAAGTTAGACAAAAGTTAGAACTATTAAATTTGATAGTTGATAACAAAGCAGTATCTTTTACAAAGTTTAAAAGTATTGCAGACGCACACCAATACGGAAATAGAAGTAGTAAAATCTATATCGTATTTTATGGACACCCAAAGCAAAATATGTTTGCTTTTTATCCACCGAGAACAACTAAAAAAGAATCTTTGGAGATAGCATATCAATATTATCTTACAATGGTTGAGAACGCAGATATAAACGAATTTACCTATGGTAATGTTT
>JACCDX011255004.1_pt1 | contig 16457 bp, 16 predicted proteins | sample 7449681 | NCBI WGS metagenome assembly JACCDX01 (sample SAMN15323450, study PRJNA562643) | freshwater metagenome | isolation source: river surface water | place: USA:Blue River Watershed | collected 2017-08-18 | reverse complement strand
GTTAAGTGAGAAAGATAGTGAAAAAATGTAGACAATCAGGAGGTAAGCTTGGAAGCAGCTATCCTTTAAAGAAAGCGTAATAGCTCACTTATCGAGTTTTTTTGCATCAAAGATGTAGAGAGGCTAAAACTATTGACCGAAGCAACAGATTCTTCCTAGAAATAGGAGATGGTAGCGGAACGCTCTGTAAGTCGGTGAAGAAATCCTCGTTAGAGGTTTTGGAGATATCAGAGGTGAGAATATTGGCATGAGTAGCGTTAAACAACTTTAAAAGTTGTCGCCGTAAATCCAAGGTTTTCGTTGCAATTTGAAAAATCAACGAAGTGATGCGGTCCCTTAGAAGAAAACGAAAGTGTACTTTGATGGGTTAGATAGTAGTGACAGATTTTAAGGATAATTTTTTTTTATTGGTTTGAAAAAAGGTTGTTTAGGAGTCTCAGGAAAGAGCTCTATCATAAAACCGTACTGTAAACCGACTCAGGTGGATGGGTAGAATATACTCAGGCGTTGAGAGAACTATGTTGAAGGAACTCGGCAAATTAGCTCTGTAACTTCGGAAGAAGGAGTGACGTAATATGGGCACCCGTATTACGTTAACATTAAAGTAGGAGTAGCGACTGTTTAATAAAAACACAGGTCTCTGCAAATTCGAAAGAAGATGTATAGGGACTGACACCTGCCCGGTGCTGCAAGGTTAAGGTAAAATGCTTAGGCATTGCACTTAAGCCCCAGTAAACGGCGGCTGTAACTCTGACGGTCCAAAGGTAGCGAAATTCCTTGTCGGGTAAGTTCCGACCTGCATGAATGGTGTAACGACTTCTCCGCTGTCTCCAACATAGACTCAGTGAAATTGAAATATCCGTGAAGATGCGGATTACCTACAGTTAGACGGAAAGACCCCGTGCACCTTTACTATGATTATGCATTGCGTGATTTTTATTTTTGTGTAGAATAGGTGGGAGCTTAGGCGTCCATGAAATACCACCCTTAAATTAAAATTGCGCTCACCTTGTGCAACTTGGGACAGTGTATATGCGGTAGTTTGACTGGGGCGGTCGCCTCCTAAAGAGTAACGGAGGCGCGCAATGGTAGGCTCAAGCAAGATTTTCTTGTTGTAGAGCGTAATGGTATATGCCTGCCTGACTGTAAGATTGACAAATCGAGCAGAGACGTAAGTCGGCCATAGTGATCCGGTGATCCCGAGTGGAAGGATCATCGCTCAACGGATAAAAGGTACGCCGGGGATAACAGGCTGATGGTTCCCGAGAGCTCATATCGACGGGACCGTTTGGCACCTCGATGTCGACTCATCACATCCTGGAGTTGAAGAAGGTTCCAAGGGTTCGGCTGTTCGCCGATTAAAGTGGTACGTGAGTTGGGTTTAAAACGTCGTGAGACAGTTTGGTCCCTATCTGCTGTGGGCGTTGAAAATTGAGAGGACTAGACCCTAGTACGAGAGGACCGGGAAAAGCAAACCGCTGGTGTACTGGTTGTCATACCAATGGCAGTGCCAGGTAGCTAAGTTTGAATGAGATAATCGCTGAAAGCATCTAAGTGAGAAACTCGCCTCAAGATAAGTTTTCGTAAACTCGTAGAAGATAACTACGTGATAGGCTTAAAGTGTACGGATTGTAAGGTCTTTAGCTTATAAGTACTAATGTTTATTTATATTTATATTATATTATATTTGGTGGATAACTAGCTCAATGGTTGAGCATCTCGCTTACAACGAGGGGGTTAGTGGTTCGAGTCCGCTGTTGTTCATACAAATATTCTTATTCTTTTTTTGTTGCCAGAATGGTGAAATTGGTATACACGCTGGTCTTAGGTGCCAGTCTCGTAAGAGGTATGGGTTCAAGTCCCATTTTTGGTATGTTGCCTTATTAGCTCAGTTGGTTAGAGCGAGTGACTGTTAATCACTAGGTCGTAAGTTCAAGCCTTACATAGGGTTCTTTTCTTTACTCATAATAGTAAATGTTTAATTTTTTTCCAGGGGGTATAGCTTAATTGGTAGAGCGCTGGCTTTGCACGTCAGAGGTTATCGGTTCAAGTCCGATTGTCTCCAAACTAAAAAACAAAAATTCTTTGAGGTATAGCCAAGTGGTAAGGCAACTGTTTTTGATACTGTCATGCGAAGGTTCGAATCCTTCTACCTCATATTGGCGAAATAGCTCAGTCGGTTAGAGCATTGGAATCATAATCCAAGTGTCGGGGGTTCGATTCCCTCTTTCGTTATATCTTACGGATGTATAGCTCAGTTGGTTAGAGCAGTAGACTTTTAATCTATTGGTCCCGGGTTCAAGTCCCGGTATATCCTGTGTTTAGTTTTTTTTTTTTCGAAGCAGTGATCGAGTGGTTAAAGGTGGCAGATTGTAAATCTGTTGGAGTAATCCTACGTAGGTTCGAATCCTACCTGTTTCAGTCTGGTTAGATGACCGAGTGGTTTATGGTGTCAGTCTTGAAAACTGAAGCATTTAAAATGCCGAGGGTTCGAATCCCTCTCTAATCTCTTTGGTTTATAATGTATGGTTCAGGTTTTTTATAAAATTTAATTTTTGTATTATCTGAATACTTACGAATGAGATTAATTTAAGCAATTTGTAAATGTACTTATTACTTATTTTTTTACCTTTATTAGGTTCTATGACTGCTGGTTTTGGAGGTCGTTATATTGGGCCTAAAGGAGCGGGATTTATTACCATTGCTTGTATGGTTTTAACTTTCATGATGTCTTTATTTGCTTTTTATGAAGTTGGACTGAGTGGAGCAACCTGTTCTTTTAAATTAGCAACTTGGATTAATTCTGAATTATTTAATGTTAGTTGGGGGTTTTTATTTGATTCTTTAACTGTTGTAATGTTAATTGTTGTTACTTTTATTTCAACATTAGTTCATTTATATTCTACTGAATATATGAGTCATGATCCACATTTACCTCGTTTTATGTCTTATTTATCTTTATTTACTTTTTTTATGCTTATTTTAGTAACTGCAGATAATTTAATTCAAATGTTTGTTGGATGGGAAGGTGTAGGTTTATGTTCTTATTTATTAATTAATTTTTGGTATACTCGTATTCAAGCTAATAAAGCTGCTATTAAAGCAATGTTAGTTAATCGTATTGGAGACTTTGGATTAGCTTTAGGTATTTTTGCTTGTTTATTTGCCTTTAATTCTGTAGATTATTTAACTATTTTTACAATGGCTCCTTTAGCAACATCTTATCAAATTAATTTTTTTGCTTTTAATTTGCCATTACTAGAAGTTATTTGTCTTTTATTTTTTGTAGGAGCAGTAGGTAAATCTGCTCAATTAGGTTTACATACATGGTTACCTGATGCTATGGAAGGTCCAACCCCTGTATCTGCATTAATTCATGCTGCAACCATGGTTACAGCTGGGGTTTTTTTAATTGCACGTTGTTCACCTTTATTTGAAAATGCACCTATTGCTTTAACTGTAGTTACTTGTGTCGGAGCAATGACTGCATTTTTTGCAGCTACTACTGGTTTATTACAAAATGATTTAAAAAAAGTTATTGCGTATTCTACTTGTAGTCAGTTAGGATATATGGTTTTTGCTTGTGGAGTTTCTAACTACGCAGTTGGTGTTTTTCATTTAGCTAATCATGCTTTTTTTAAAGCTTTATTATTCTTAGGAGCTGGATCTGTTATTCATGCTGTAGCTGATGAACAAGATATGCGTAAAATGGGGGGATTACGTCGTTTAATTCCTTTTACTTATGCTATGATGTTAATTGGATCTTTAGCGTTAATGGGATTCCCTTTTTTAACTGGATTTTATTCTAAAGATGTTATTCTTGAAGTTGCGTATGCTAAATTTACTACTGCAGGACATTTTGCTTATTGGTTAGGTTCATTTGCTGCATTCTTTACAGCATTTTACTCTATTCGTTTATTATATCTTACTTTCTTATCAGAGCCTAATGGACATCGTGTTGTTTTAACACATGCTCATGAATCTCCTTGGCAAATGACTTTACCTCTAGGTTTATTAGCTATTCCTAGTATGTTTATTGGTTATTTAACTAAAGATTTATTTATTGGATTAGGAAGTGATTTCTGGGGGAATGCTATTTTTATTAATCCTGCAAATTTCCAATTAATTGATGCTGAATTCTTACCTTTCTTACCTAAAATTTTACCTTTATTATTTAGTTTAACTGGTGCAGGTTTAGCTTATTTATTATATACAGTTGGAATGGAGAGTTTATATAGATTTAAAACAAGTTCTTATGGACGTGTATTATATAATTTCTTTAATCGTAAATGGTACTTTGATCGTGTATATGCAGAATATGCAGGACAAGCTACTTTAACTTCGGGATATCATTTTACTTATAAAACTATTGATCGCGGTCTTATTGAAGTATTCGGACCTTTTGGATTAGTACAAGCTACTGGAACAGGAGTTAAACAAATTGAACAAACTCAATCGGGATATTTATATCATTATACTTTTATTATTCTGTTAGGAGTTACTTTCTTTTTATTTATTTTAACTGTTTCTCAAATGTTCTTTTCACTTGCTTTACTTTTCTTTTTAGGTTTAAGTATTTTTTTTCTATAACTATACATATTTGTAATATTTTTTTGGCGTAGGTAGCTTAATTGGTTAGAGTATCGGATTGTGGCTCCGATGGTTGTGGGTTCAAGTCCCATCCTTCGCCCCAAAATTAATATTTCAATATATGTCTAATCTTTTAATTTTGTTCATTTTTTTACTTTTAAAAGATTTTGCTTCTTTCGTCTAACTGGTTAGGACACTACCCTTTCACGGTAGTAATGTGAGTTCAATCCTCATAAGGAGTACATGTTTCTTGTTTTTTTTATGCTTATATGGCGGAATTGGTAGACGCGGCAGACTTAAAATTTGCTTCTTTATGAGAGTATCGGTTCAACTCCGATTATGAGTACTTTTGGGGGTGTAAAAATTATAATAGGGTTACCCATACGTTATAAAATAGATATGTATAAAATAATTTTTTTTATTCTATCTAAGTTTATTCTGAAGTCCCAACCTAAGATTAATGTTTGAATATTCACATATTTTAGTGCTATTTATTTTCAGTACATTTTTAGCAGCTGTTATTTTAGTGGCATCATACCTTATTGGTACTCAAAATCCAGATTCAGAAAAAGTTTCAGCTTATGAGTGTGGTTTTGATCCATATGAGGATGCACGTAATAGTTTTGATGTACGTTTTTATTTAGTTGCAATTTTATTTATTATTTTTGATTTAGAAGCTATGTTCTTTTTTCCATGGTCTGTTTCTTTAAGTTTTATACAGTCTACAGGATTTTGGGGTATGATTGATTTTATCATTGAATTAGTTATTGGGTATATTTATGCTTGGCAAATTGGGGCATTAGAATGGGAATAATTTAAATTAACTTTTAAATTCTTATCCATTTTTGATTTAATATTAACATTTATGAAAGCATTATTAGAAAAAGATAAAAAAAGAAGAACTTCTTTTTCAAATAAAGAAGTTCAACGTTTAATTCTATTATATTTAATTCAAAATCAAAAATTATCAGCATCACAACGTCTTTTATTAACTCTACGTTTACAACAAATTTCACGTAATGCATCTCTAGTTCGTTTAAAAAATAGATGTATTTTAACAAATCGTTCTAAAGGTGTTTATCGTAAATTCCGTTTATCACGTATACGTTTACGTGAAATGTTAGCTAATGGATTAATTCCAGGTTATAAAAAGGCTGTATGGTAATTTTTATTTTTTAATCAGTTGATTTTTTCATTCTGATTTAAGGCGGGGTAGAGTAGCGGTTAGCTCATCAGGCTCATGATCTGAAGGTCATTGGTTCAAATCCAGTCCCCGTTACTATTTATAGTTTTTTTTTATTGTTATCTTATCTGAAAGCAGTAAAAACAATTATAAAAATTTACTTGAAGATAAAAGATTCTTATTTTAGTTACGTCTATGGCTACTTTAGTGTCAAATGTTTATGGATGGGCTAGTCGTTGGTTATTTTCGACTAATCACAAAGATATCGGAGTTCTATATTTAATTTTTGGAGCTTTTTCTGGGGTTATGGGGACTACTATGTCTATTTTAATCCGTATGGAGTTATCAGCACCTGGAAGTCAAATCTTATCAGGGAATTCTCAATTATATAATGTTTTAGTTACTGGACATGCAGTACTTATGATTTTTTTCATGGTAATGCCTATCTTAATTGGAGGGTTTGGTAATATTTTTGTTCCTTTAATGATTGGAGCACCAGATATGGCTTTCCCACGTATGAATAATATTAGTTTCTGGTTATTACCACCTTCTTTATTCTTACTTTTATCTTCTGTTTTCGTAGAAGCAGGAGCTGGGACAGGATGGACTTTATATCCACCTTTAAGTAGTGTTCAAGCACACTCTGGACCTGCTGTTGATTTAGCTATTTTTAGTTTCCATTTATCTGGAGCATCATCTATTTTAGGAGCTATTAATTTTATTACTACTATTTTAAATATGCGTGCACCAGGAATGGCTTTACATAGAATGCCTTTATTCGTATGGTCTGTTTTAATTACTGCAGTTTTATTATTATTATCTTTACCTGTATTCGGGGGGGCTATTACTATGTTATTAACTGATCGTAATTTTAATACTACTTTCTTTGATCCAGCAGGAGGAGGAGATCCTGTATTATTCCAACATCTATTCTGGTTCTTTGGACATCCAGAAGTATATATTTTAATTTTACCAGGTTTTGGTATTGTTAGTCATATTATTTCTACTTTTTCTCAAAAACCTGTTTTTGGATATTTAGGGATGGTTTATGCTATGTTATCTATTGGAGTTTTAGGGTTTATTGTTTGGGCACACCATATGTTTACCGTAGGACTAGATGTTGATACTCGTGCATATTTTACTGCAGCTACTATGATTATTGCTGTACCTACTGGGATTAAAATCTTTAGTTGGGTTGCTACTATGTGGGGAGGATCTTTAATTTTTAATACTCCAATGCTTTTTGCTATTGGATTTATTTTCCTTTTCACTATTGGAGGGCTAACTGGAGTTATTTTAGCTAATTCTAGTATGAATATGGCTGTACATGATACTTATTATGTTGTAGCACATTTCCATTATGTTTTATCTATGGGAGCTGTATTTGCTATTTTTGCAGCATTCTATTATTGGATTGGTAAAATTTCAGGACAACAATATCCTGAAGTTTTAGGGCAAATCCATTTCTGGGTTTTCTTTGTTGGGGTTAATTTAACTTTCTTCCCAATGCATTTCTTAGGATTAGCTGGAATGCCTCGTCGAATTCCAGATTATCCAGATGCATATGCTGATTGGAATGCTATTGCTTCTGTTGGATCTTATGTTTCAGCTTTCTCTGCTGTTTTCTTCTTTTATATTGTTTATGTTACTTTAACTCAAGGAGAACGTGTAGCGAAAAAAAACATTTGGTCTTAAGAGCCTTTTTATTTTAGAATTTAATTAATCTCTTTATTGAGATTATCTTATAAGGATATTCTTTTTTTTTTTTTTATACATATTGGTTTTAAAGAGAGAATTAGTATACTAATTCTCTCTTTATTTTAATCGGTTCGAATCCGTTTATGTATGTTTAAGTAGATTTTTTTCTTCCTTTTTTTTTTTAGATTTTTCTATTAATTTTAGGTTTTAATTAGTCTACTTTCTTTAGATAATTTTATAAAAATTAAACAATAACTATGTGGATGATTTTTTGTGATGCACCAGAAAGTTGGCAACTTGGATTCCAAGACCCAGCTACCCCTATTATGGAGGGAGTAATTCATTTCCATAATCATTTAATGTTTTTCGTTGTATTGATTGGTATCTTCGTATTTTGGTTATTAGCTCGTGTAATTACTAATTATAGCGCAGATGTTCATCCAGTAGCTGAAAAATTTACTCATTCAACTGTTCTAGAAATTGTATGGACTATTGTACCAGCGTTAATTTTATTATTAATCGCAGTACCTTCATTTAATTTATTATACAGTTTAGATGAAACTATTGATCCTGCTGTAACTTTAAAAGTGGTAGGACATCAATGGTATTGGAGTTATGAATATTCAGATTATGCTACTCTAGAAGGAGGAGATAGTTTAAATTTTGATTCTTATATGTTACCCGAAGATGATTTAACTCAAGGTTCTTTCCGTTTATTAGAAGTTGATCACCGTGTAACTTTACCAGTACATAGCCATATTCGTGTATTAGTAACAGCAGCTGATGTTTTACATAGTTGGGCTGTACCATCTTTTGGTATCAAAGTAGATGCTTGTCCAGGACGTTTATCTCAAGTTTCTTTATATATTAAACGTGAAGGAGTATATTACGGACAATGTAGTGAAATTTGTGGAGTAAATCATGGATTTATGCCGATTGTTGTGAAAGGTGTTTCTGTTGATGATTATATTTCATGGATTGCTACTAAGTTAGATGGTCTTGAAATTGCTTAAAAAAAGTAAAATGTTATGAGAGTACGTTGGAATAAAGATCATTTATTATCTTTTATTGATAGTCATATTATTAGCTATCCTACACCGATTAATCTAAATTATATGTGGAGTTTTGGATCTGCAGCTGGAATTTGCCTAGTTATTCAAATTATTACAGGTATTTTTTTAGCTATGCATTATACTCCACACGTCGATTTAGCATTTAGTAGTGTAGAACATATTATGCGTGATGTTAATAATGGATGGTTAATTCGTTATATTCATGCAAATGGAGCTTCAATGTTCTTCATTGTTGTTTATTGTCATATTTTCCGTGGGTTATATTATGGTTCATTTATGCATCCACGCCAAAATTTATGGTGTTCAGGAGTAACTATTTTCTTATTAATGATGGCAACAGCATTTATGGGATATGTTTTACCTTGGGGACAAATGAGTTTTTGGGGAGCTACCGTTATTACTAATCTATTTTCTGCAATTCCTGTTGTTGGAAAATCTATTGTAGAATGGTTATGGGGAGGTTTTTCTGTAGGTAATGCTACTTTAAATCGTTTCTTTAGTTTACATTATTTATTACCATTTTTAATTGCCGGAATGACTTTAATTCATTTAGCGCTATTACATAAAGACGGATCTAATAATCCTCTAGGTGTTAATGGAGCTGTGGATACTATTTCATTTTATCCTTATTTCTATGTGAAAGATTTATTTTCTTTCTTAATTTTAGTTTTAGTTTTCTCTTTCTTTGTTTATTTTTATCCAAATGCTTTAGGGCATCCAGATAATTATATCCCAGCAAACCCTATGGTAACTCCACCACATATTGTACCTGAATGGTATTTCTTACCTTTCTATGCAATTTTACGTTCTATTCCTGATAAATTAGGAGGAGTTGCTGCTATGGGAGGAGCGATTGTTATCTTATTATTAGTTCCTTTTATTAATACTTCTGAAATTCGTAGTCCGGAATTCCGTCCTATTTATTCTGTTGTATTCTGGGTTTTAGTTGCTGATTTCTGTATTTTAGGATGGATTGGACAAAAACCAGTTGAAGATCCTTATGTTTTAGTTGGAGCATTAGCTACTATTTTCTATTTCTTATTCTTTTTAGTATTAATGCCTTTAATTGGAATTGTGGAAAAACAATTAGTAAGAGCTAAAGTTAACTAATCTTTAGAGATATATATATATATATGTTTGTTTGTTGGTAATCTTTTTTTTTTGTATGTCTGTTTTATTAAATTGCTAAAAATTAAATGTTTGAAATTACAATTAATGATCAAACTGTCTTAGTGCCAAAAGGAAGTACTGTTCTTGAGGCATGTCGTTTTGTAGGTATTGATATACCAAGATTTTGTTATCATGACCGTTTATCTGTTGCAGGAAATTGCCGTATGTGTTTAGTAGAAATTGAAAAAACTCCAAAACCAGTAGCATCGTGTGCAATGCCTGTAGCACATCAAATGGTAGTTTATACTGACACTCCTTTAGTAAAAAAGGCCCGTGAAAATGTATTAGAAACCTTATTATTAAATCACCCATTAGATTGTCCAATTTGTGATCAAGGTGGAGAATGTGATTTACAAGATCAAACTCGTGCTTACGGATCTGATTATACTCGTTTTTATACTGAAAAACGTACAGTAGAAGATAAATATTGTGGTCCTTTAATTAAAACTATTATGACTCGTTGTATTCATTGTACTCGTTGTGTACGTTATGCAGCGGAAATCGCAGGAGTTGATATTTTAGGTACTTTAAATCGTGGAGGACATACTGAAATTGGAGCATATTTACCTCGTGTATTTCAAACTGAAATTGCAGGTAATGTTATTGATTTATGTCCAGTAGGAGCGTTAACTTCAAAACCTTATGCTTTTACTGCTCGTCCTTGGGAATTACGTACAGCAGAATCTGTTGATGTTTTAGATTCATTAGGGAGTAATATTTTTATTGATTTTAAAGAAACTGAAGCTTTACGTGTATTACCACGTTTAAACGAAGAAGTTAATGAAGAATGGATTTCTGATCGTATTCGTTTTTCTTATGATGCGATTCGTCGTCAACGTATTAGTGATATTTATTTACGTGTTAATGATAAGTTTGTACAACAAGATTGGTCTGATTGTTTAACTTTATTAAAAAATAAAGTTAACAATACTAAGACTTTAATTTTAGTACCTTCTTCTATTGATATTCAAAGTTTTAATCTTTTACAATCTTTAGCTAATCAATCTAATGTTCGTTTAGTTTGTGTAGATGCTAATTTAGCACGTTCTTATAATACTGTTTGGCAAAATTCTGCTACTATTTTAGATTTAGAAAAATCTGATATTTGTTTTTTATTAGGTGTTAATCCTCGTTATGAAGGTGCTGTTTTAAATATTCGTATTCGTGCGCAGTATTTAAAAGGGAATTATTCAATTGTACAAATTGGAGCACCGTATAAAGCAAATATTTCTACTAATTTCTTAGGTCTTTCTTTAACTGAAATCTTTAATATTTTTGAAGGGCGTTCTCCTTTACAACAAGTAATCTCTACTGCTAAACAACCTTATTTTGTGATTGGGGATGCTTTAACTAAACGTCTAGATTTAAATTTAGTTTATACTCACTTTAGTCAATTAAATACTAATTCTAAAATTTTACATTTATCGGCTAAAATTAATACAAACAATGTTATTTTTCAAAATGTACGTAAATTTAAAATGCAAGATTTAGTTTGGGCTGATACTTTAATGTCTTTATATTTAGATGATAATCAAGCTACTCGTAAAATTTTAGCTGCAGGAAAATCTAAATTTAAAATTTGGGGTAATAGTAATGGTAGTGTTGCTGCGTCGTTGAATGATTTAATTTTACCTTTATCTTTATTTGCGGAAGAGGAAAATGAATATGTTAATGCTGAATCTCGTTTTTTAAAAACAACTAAAGTTTTTGCACCAATTAAAGCTATACGTTCCTTAAGTATCTTAGCGCAAGCTTTAGGAGCAACTAATAAATTAGTAAATCCTTTCTCTTTATTAAGTAATGATGAAGTATATAGTTCGTATGTAACATCAAATAAAGTGTTTACTACTTTCATTAATACTAAAGTTCAAAATTCAGATTTGTGTAGTCTTTTACCTTTAAAGTCAACTATTGAAGATTTTTATTTAGTTGATAGTTTTACACGTAGTTCTCAAATTATGGGACAATGTTCATCTATTTATAGAAAACGTGCTGTAAATTTCGTATAAGTTCTTGTGGGAGGTGTAGCTCAGTTGGTTAGAGCGCTGGTTTGTCACACCAGAGGCCGTGGGTTCAAGTCCCTTCACTTTCGCCACAAAAACTTATATTTTTATACGTTTTTTATATGAAAAAATTTTATTCTCTCTATGTTATTAAAAACAAAAAAAGCTATTACTCCGGGTTCACGACATCAAGTTTTATTAGATAAAAGTTTATTATCGTCTGAAAAACCAGTCAAAGTGTTAACTTCACGTATTGTTAAAACTGGAGGACGTAATGCTTTAGGTCGAATTACTATCCGACATTTAGGTGGGGGTAAACGTAAACTTTACCGTCAATTATTAGGAGGAAATCAAGAATTTCGTGCTGTAGTAGTTGGTATTGAATATGATTCTAATCGTACCGCTTTTATTGCACGTGTTTTTGATTTAGATCGTAAACAATTTTTTTATGTTTTAGCTTCTGAAAATTTATATCCTGGATGTATGATTAGATGTGGAGCAGGTGTAGCATATCGTATAGGTTTTCGTAAACCGTTAAAAGAAATTCCTACAGGTGCTCTTATTTCTAATGTTAGTCAATTTCAACATCGTGAAGGACAATATGCTCGTGCTGCAGGAACTTACTGTCAATTAATTCAGAAATTAGAAGATTATTCTAAAATTCGTTTACCTTCAGGGGAAATCAGATTAGTTTCTTCTGACGCGTATGCGACTATTGGAATTGTTTCGAATAAAAAACAAAAATCGATTGAGTTAGGGAAAGCTGGACGTACTCGTTATTTAGGACGTCGTCCAATGGTTCGCGGGGTTGCTATGAATCCTGTTGATCATCCACATGGAGGAGGTCAAGGTAAAACTTCAGGGGGACGTCCTTCTGTTACACCTTGGGGAAGACCTACTAAAGGGCAACCTACTCGTCGTCGTACTTCAATGTATCGTGTTAGTTAACAAAGATATATATGTCAAGATCAAAATGGAAATTTAATTATATACATAATTCTATTCTACGACTTGCGGCTAGAAAAATGAAAAAAGTTTGGTCTCGATCTTCAACTATTCCTAGTTTTTTACTTGGAGCTACTGTTTGGGTACATAATGGTAAAGAATTTAAAAAAGTACTTATTACAGAAGATAAAATCGGATATAAATTTGGAGAATTTTCTACCACTCGTAAGCGTAGTGTATATAAGAAAAAAAAAACTACTCGTTAATAAATGGGACAAAAAGCTAATCCAAAATCAGTAAGACTTTCACATTATCCAGAGGTTTTTTCTATTGATTTAGGAAAAAAAGAAAGTTCTTACTTAGCGTATATTAAGTCTTATATTGTACAATTCTTTCGTCAAAAAGGTATTTATATTAGTAATATTTCTGTTCTTGGAGATGCTAATATTTTATATCTTAATTTAGATGTTTTTTTCTCAAAACGCAATCGTATTAAAACTAAAAAATTACGTCGTGCCTTTAAATCACAACGTGGATTAAAAAGTCGTCCTAGTAGTAATCGTGGATTTATTCAGTTCTGTCAATCATTACAACAAATTTTAGGAGTTCGTAAAGTGGTTTTAAAAATACGTAAATTAGATTGTAAAATGGAGGCTAATCAATTAGTGACTTATTGGTCACAATTAAAAAAAGCTTTAACTTTTAAGAGAGCACCTTTTGCATCTGATTTAGTTCAAGCATCAATCTTATTATTAACCAATCAAGCAACTGCACATTTATTTAATACATTCCTTGTGTTAATGTTTACACGTTTAACTAAGCGTCAACATTCACGTTTTTTTGTATTTTTAAAGAAATTTTTTAAAGGTATTTTAAGTCATTCTCAAGTTTTTAATGGTCCTATTTTAGGTATTCGTTTATTAATTTCAGGAAAACTATCTGGAAAAACACGTGCACAATCTTTTGCTGTTAATGTAGGGCAAGTTCCAACACAAACTTTAGATTGCAAAATTGATTATTCTTTTGTTCCAGCATTTACTATGATGGGTACTTTTGGATTTAAATTATGGATTGCGACTAAATAAATATTTTAAAAAATTATGTTATTATTCCCACGCAGATTTAAGTATAAAAAAATCCGTAAAGGATCTTTACCTACTAATGTTGTGAGTGCTTGTCGAAATCCTGAATTCGGTACTTTTGGTTTAAAAGCTGAATGGTTTGGGATTTTAACAGCGAAACAACTTGAAGCTAGTTTTCGTGTTATTTCAAAATTAATTAAAAAAACAGGAAGACTTTGGGTACGCGTCTTTCCACAAATTGCGGTATCTAAAAAACCTGTGGAAGTACGTATGGGGAAAGGGAAAGGTCCTGTTGATCATTGGGTAGCTAAAATTCATCCAGGAACTATTTTATTTGAATTAACTGGTCTTTCTCCTCGTAAAGCAGAAGAAGTTTTTAAAAAAGCTTCAACTAAATTACCATTTAAAACAAGAATGGTATCAAATTAACTAGAATGTATCAAAACTCATTATTTTATTTACAACAAGGTACAGCTTATGTAATTGAACAAGAAGAAAATTCTGTTTTTTTATTAAATAATAGTTTAGCGTTTACTTTACAACCTCAAGATCTTGGATCAAAGGCTAAAGCTAATTTACAATATCAACCTATTAATATAGAATTAACTCAGTTTAAAAATTCTCATTATTCATATCCATTAGCTCGTCAATATGCTGATTTTAATGTTACAGACTTTTTAGATTCTCATCAATTATTACAATATAACCGAGCAAATACTTCTGCACGTATTGTATGGGCTACTAAAGGAGGATATCTTTGTTTAATTTGTGGTATTTTAGGATTTTTACCTAAAACACATTCACCACGAATTTTAAAACATCGTTTAGGTTTACCGGTAAAACGTCAAGGTTCTGTTATGAACCCTTTACATACTTTATATCAATTTTATCATTTATGTGAACAAAAATTTCATTTATCAATACCTTGTCGTTATTTATCTCGTATTTCATATCCACCTAAAACACGCCGTGGGAAATTTCAATTTAGTTTTGTTTATTCGTCTTTTCCTTTACATATTATTTTACGTGAACGTAATAAGCAATACTTCTCACAATTATCGAAAGATAAGAAGGTTGATACTTTCAAACGTAAAATTAAAAAATTTGTAAAAAAAACTGTTTAGATTATGTCTACAAAAAAACAATTAATATCGGCAATTCAGAAAAAAGTTCAATTAAAGCAGTTTTTTGTGATGTTAAATGATCCACAATTGTTACAAAGTGTATGTTCATCTGTAGCCTCACGTCCTAAAACTGTACATATTGGTAAGAACATGTTTACTGCTAATAAACTTTTAAGTAATTATCAATCATTTAAGAAATTAAATTTAAGATTAATTGCTTTAGAACATGCAGATTTTTTTCCATTTGTAAGTCAGGTTGAAAAGAAAGCTTCACACCTTATAGTTTTGGTAGGTTATAAACAACATACCTTTCTTAAAGATCAAGTGAATTCTCTTTCTACTGATCATTTAATTTCTCAATTTCATACTGGATTATCCGAATATAAAAAATTTTATTTTCTTTTAAAGAAACTTTCTAACTCTTAAAAGTTCTGTGCCTGTCAAAAGGTCAGTATTTTTTTTCTACTATTTTCTTATAGAGCGAATAGTACTAAGAATGCGATCATTAACGCGAATAAAGCGATAGCTTCAGTTAATGCGAATCCTAAAATAGCAAAACGGAATAAATCGTCTTTTAAATAAGGGTTTCTTGAGATTCCGATAATTAAAGCTCCGAAAATAGTTCCAATCCCGATTCCTGCTCCTGCTAGTCCGAAGGTTGCTAGTCCGGCTCCAATTGATTTAGCTGCTTGTAATAACATATAGTTTATCTATGTATTTTTCTTTTACTTAAATTAGTATGGGCCCCATAGGATTCGAACCTACATAGGTACCGTTATGAGCGGTAAGTTTTAACCGTTAAACTAAGGGCCCCAAAAACAAAAAAATATAATAAGAAATATGATTAGTATCACTCAATTTATCACTTTAATTATTATTCTTACTTTAATGTTTGGAGATGTTCATGGTATTTTAGAATCTATTAAAAAATACTATAAAAAAACCAAAGATCAATATAAAGATAAAAAATAATAACAAGCTTATATTGTTTGCAGAAAGGAAGGGAATCGAACCCTTAACGCCGGTTTTGGAAACCGGAATTTTACCATTAAACTACCCTTCCTTCAGCAAATTAGAAAGGTTAAATTCCTTTTTTTCTATTATTCGTTTCTAATTTACGATTTTAGTGAAAGTTTTGCATTAATAAGAGATGGTTTATTACTTAATAGAAATTTTAATAAACCAGAAATATCTTGAAAGTGTTTAGTGATTACAATAGTTAAGCTATAAGTTCTAATTTCATATTGATCTCGTGCTTTTTTATTTACATGAGGTGATTTTAAGATTGTTATACGTTTAATTCTTTTAGGTAATCTCACTAATTTAAAATCTACTTCGGTGGATTTTAAATTTTTTTCAAGATAATAAGTATATAGTTCTAATGTTTTTTTAAAATTAGATTTTAAATGAAGAAAAATCATCGTTTACTTTATGTTTTATATCTATGAATTAGCTTTACGCTTTCTATTTTTAATTTTGAGTTTTGGATTGACTGGATTTATTTGTTATTCATATCGTAAAGATTTATTCTTTATTTTATTATTACCGTCTTTCCAGACTAATCATCCTATTACTCATTTAATTTTTAC
>JACCDX011645982.1_pt1 | contig 16458 bp, 15 predicted proteins | sample 7449681 | NCBI WGS metagenome assembly JACCDX01 (sample SAMN15323450, study PRJNA562643) | freshwater metagenome | isolation source: river surface water | place: USA:Blue River Watershed | collected 2017-08-18 | reverse complement strand
CATACTCCACATAATTGAGAAGTATAACTCTCGTCAACTACTATCATATTACAACCTTTCTCAAGACACTTGGTCTCAAGGTGTTGTCTAAATTTATAATGACTTAATTGATTCATTACAAACTTTACTCTTTTGTTTAATCTCGACTTTCTTTTATATTTCTTAACTTCTTCTAACGTGTCACACTCTTTGATTGTAGCTCTTCTTTTACGAACTACATCTTCTTTAGAACATAACATCTTTTGAGTTTCAAACTTTGGTATTAAAATAGTCTTAAAATTATCAGTTAAGTATTTAGCTGCTTGATTATGAACTTCTTTGACTATATTCTTAATCTTATCAAACTTTCTCTTAATTTTATTTCTTATAGCTTTGCGATTTTTTAGTTTATTCTTTTTAGGATCTTTAAATCTCTCATCTAGAACAGTTTTTAACTTCTCCTGTTTTTTTCCTTTATTTCTAATACGATTTTTCTGATTCTTTTTATCACTAATCCTTTGATATCTTCTAATGCTGGTTTCATACTGTAAGAGTTTAACTCGTAGATCATTTCCTATTTTTCCACACTCTTCTAAAGAGTAATAAGATTGAAAGACTTTTTCTCCTGGATCTAATGCAACAACATCTTTTTTATTTCCAGACACCATTGTGTCTGCGTAATAAGGAACTTTTATCAAGTAAGTTTTTCTTAATCTGTCATAAATCAATCTTGAATCACGGGCGATTGTTCCCGTTACTTTAGTCATTTTGTCGATTTTCTGGGACCAGTTTTCAATAGGACCTAGCTCTGTTGCAAAAATTCCTTTTTTACCAAAGCAGTTTAAGGGAATTCTTACACTTTGAAATCTCCTAGGTTCTTTATAAGACATTTTAAAATGTTTAATGTTTCCCGATTTAAGATTAGAAAGAGCAGATTTTAAACTACCGCAAAATGTTTGGACTTCTCCAGCTAACATTCCATGAGAAGCAGGCTTTTGACTGTCAGAATATATCTTATTAAACATGTAGGTTTTTAACTTGTCCTCATTTGTTAGTAAATTAAGATCACATGGATCTTTGTTACACTCGTCAATACATGCATTATAAAAACAAATGCATTCAAAAAACCAATTATTGAGAGTTCTTTGTTGTTCAGGAGTAAATACTACTCCAAAAGTGTATACTTTAGTATTTTTATTTGCATTTATCTTTTGATTATTCATTTTTGTTGTATTAGATTTAATTAACATTGTATATTTCTTAATCTCTTCGTCAGTAGTGCTATTTTTAAGTTTTTTGTTTAAGGTTTCTATTATTTTAGGGTAATTTTTCTGGAGTGTAGTTTTAGTATCTGTAGGAATATAATCACAAGAGCAGTCAGGTTTTTGAAAGACTGCTCTTTCAAATCTAACAGTTCTATTAACCCAGTGTTCAGCGTACTGAACGTTATTAGGAAAAACTAACAAATTAGAGAGTTCAGGATCAAACCAATTATCATAAATAATTTGATTATTGGGCGGTTCTGTCATTTTATAATATATCCAAGAAAATAATTTAAAATAAAAATAATTTCCGCGATAATTATATTTTTATTATAATAAAAATATTTCTTTAGATTAAAATTTTTGATAAAAAATCTTTATATTTATCATTAATGTCTCCGTTTTGATTCATTAACTTTATAAGATCAAGAGCATATTTAAGAGAATCTTTATATCTTTTATTTGATTTTAAGATGTTTTCTTTAACCATAGGGTTATTTTCGCTGATATTTTGACGATAATTCTGAGCGTATTCTTTGCGTTCTTCTTTATGTTCTTGATTATATTTTTTGATATATTCTAGTTTGTTAAATCCGTTTTTAGGTCTACCTCTTGATTTTTTTTGAGTCGTAATAGTTGTGTCTTGAGTAATATTTTCCATTTATATTTTATAAAATATTATTTTAAATAATATTTAAGACAGAACCGTACCATAAAACGTTCCCTGTTTGTATACCATTCTAAATCTTTGTTTGGATTGATGTTTTGAACACTTGCAGGAGGATTCCATACAGTGTATCCTTCTAATACTTGTTCATATTTCTGAAACGCTTTTATAAGCTCGGTGTTAAGATCAGAAATAGATTGTACTTCTTGATTATTGTTCATATATATTGTAATATATGTTATTGTCTTATTAAAATTAAAAATCACTTTTTATTATTCATATATAATAAATATGCTATGGAATTTATTTAAAAAAGAAACCATTGATGATATTGTAGAAAAATATAATAATAATAAATTCTTGAGTATTATAAATGCTCTAGAATATATATCAAAAAGACATGATTCTGAATTTTTAGAATTTTTACAAAAAATAGATTTTATCAATACTGTTCCTAATTTTGCTAAAACAAAAACTTTGAGATACTTACATTCTGCTTTAAATCAAGAAGAAGAAACTCATAAGAACATTAATCATTATAAATCTATCAAAAATGCATTAAATTGGATATATTCTCACAAACTTAAGCCTGATGATCAATATAAATCCCAAGATCACATTAACTATTGTACAAATAAAATTGATACAATAAGTGTTAAACATCACGAAATTCTTCAAATTAATCAATTTAATCTCGATATTTTTAAATTAAATTTTTCACCACAACTTCTTGATAATTTATCATCATATAATACTATGAATATGTTTCTTAAAAAACATAATGTTCAAATAAAATATATAGATTCTAATTATTCTCCTGAAATATCAAATTCTAACGATATACAATATTTAACTAAAAACATAAAATGGTTTGATGCTTCAGGAGAATATCTTGAGAGTTTAAGCTTAATAGATAAATTAACTATTATCGGATATTCAACATCTGGTTATAAATATGTAAACAATTATATTCTTAAAGATAATTTTGAATTAGAAAATATAATACAATATACAAGAGACAAGTATCATAATTACGAACAAACTTATTATCCATTGTATATGCATATTATAAAAATTTTTAATGATAATAACTATAAAATTAAGGGTATAACAGACGAACAAAAAGAAAGTGTAAGATATACAAACTTTATTTATATGTTACCTAACATACAACATGAAATAATATACACAGCAATTAAGATGTTTATTAAGGATTTATATAGAATAATATCAAATGCTCCTATGTTAGAACATGATTTATATGTGTATAGAGGTGAACGTAATTTTTATCATTCAAAAGATGAAACTAAATTTGTAGTTCCAACATTTCACAGTACTAGCATTAATCCTGATATTGCAATAAATTTTTCTAAGATACATGGAGTATTTAAACGTATTAAACTTCAAAAAGGGACTAAATGTGTATATATTCAAAGTATGTCTCAATTTAATGAAGTAGAAATATTAACAAATCCGGGCACAGTCTTTGAAATTAATAGTATAAAATTGATTGATTTTATAGATCAAAATGAAGAAAATCTTAAACTTAAATTGTGTAGTCCTGTTTTTCCTATTTATTATATAGAATTGACAGCACATGCTCCTACTAAAGACACTGGTTTGCAGTTAGATGATGACACAACTTGGATAGAGCCATTAGAATCTGTTACAATACCTGATTACAGACCGCGACAGATCAAAACCTACTAAACTTTCATTTACTGTCTGAGGGCCTTCGGCCCTCAGAGGCGCGAAGCGCCGAGAGCTCTTTGAGCTTGACGATCATATAAAAGTTAGTAAGTTTTGTTCGGATCTGGAGTGTAAATACATCCTCCTGATCAGTACGCAAATGTTATTATTTAATAATAACAGACAAGCCATGAGATACAGACCGCAACTGGCCGAGAGGTCGTATTTTATTTTTTACAGTCAAGCTTCTCACGAGGAAAAAACTTAGAACTTCTTCCCCTAAATGCAGGTGGATCTGTTTCTAACCAATCGCCATTTGCAAATTCAGCACTCTTTGGTAATACTGATTTTACTTCATTCAAACACTCAGCAATACTATTCGGAGATCCTGGTAAATTTAACACGAGAGCACCATGTTGTTGATATCCTGAATCTGTTTTATGTGTTCCACTTGTATATTTTACTCCACATAATTGTCCACTTAAGACAGCTGTTGGTGTATACTGTAAACTCTTAGTTCTTAAAAGTTCGCCAAATCCTGGAAGAACTTTATCAACAAACTCTTGAGTAACTTGTGCTGTAATGTCACGCTCTGTTGGCCCTGTACCTCCTGTTGTAAATACGATAGTACATCCTATACGAACAAGATACATTAAAGCCGCTAACACAGCTTCACGTGTATCCGGAACAATGATCTTAACAACTTGATGACTTGAACACCCTGTTGGTAACACAAAATTCTGATTTAACCAAGTCACTATAGCTTCTCCACTTACATCTGAATAAAGTCCTTTAGATGCTCTGTCGCTTGACACGATGACGCCAAATTTTGCATTTCTACGGACGGAGTCTGATTCTGACCACATACGATCATCTTCTGTAGTTAAAATAACTTCTACTTGACTTATTGATTCAATTTCTGTATTTGGCTCAACGCGAATTAATCCATGAGTATTTATCATACCTTTTAAGTTAGAACTTACTTGATTATCTGTAGGAATTGCTTGAACACCGTCAGATGTTTTTTGAAGTTCCACGCGCATAAAATGCGGACGATCGCTCTTATTTTTCAAGCTTGATTGTAACACAGCTGTTGTAGTTACCGGCTCACATGGTAATCCAAAAGTGTGATTAAAGAATGGTTTAACAAGCAACTCCCATCCTACAATACTTGATACTGGATTACCAGCTAATCCTATGACGATAGTTCCATTTGGTAATACTGAAAATAAGAATGGTTTTCCTGGCATCATATTTATCTTAGTGATCAAAAGTTCACCTCCTAACTCTTTAATAACTTCTGGAATATAGTCACGCTGACCAACACTTGTACCTCCAGATGTAATTATCACACTAGCGCCTGAGTGTATTGCCGACTCGAAATAACTCTTTATACAATCTAAAGAATCACGTGCTATACCCATATCTAATACGTCAACTGGAAAATCTCGAAGCTTGTTTATTAACATATGACGATTTGAGTCATAAACTTCACCTTCATTGAGTCTACGTTGTTCTGTAATTTCTACAAGTTCATTACCATTTGACATAACACCAACAATTAAAGGTTCTGTTGATTCTACTAACACATCAGAAACTCCACATGCAATAATCACAGCTATTGCATGACTATCAAGCACAGACCCTTTTTTAATTAGTAAATCTCCTTTTTTTGCATCAGAACCCGCTTGACGAATCCATTTATTAGGTTCGATTTTACCTACAGTTACAGTATCATTGTTCACAACACAATCTTCTTGCATAACTACTGTATCAAAGTCAGACGGTACTACTCCACCAGTTGCGATATATCTTGTTAACTGAGAATCAACAGCCATAGATTCAATACTCCAGCCTGAAGCATAAACACCAGAATTATTTAGGGATTTACTACATGGACCCCATTGAGATTTCCATAAATATCCATCACGTGTAGATACTGGAACCATAGGAACATCAATTCTTGAAAATACATCTTCTTGAACTCTACGTCCAAGAGCTTCTGTTATACAGATTCTGCATGTAGAGTAATCTGGAATATTTTTAAGTAACACTTCACGGGCTTCTTCAACTGATAACATTTTTATAATAACCTCTAGTATCCTTTAACCTGTTAAAGAAACAATCATACGTAATAAAAATGCGTTTTTACAGTCAATGTCAAGAAGATAAGATTTTATATGAGAGATTTTTCTCAAAGTACACTCCTCCAACACCTCAATGTTATTATTTTGAGATGGGCGCGATGGATGGTATTACTTATAGTAATACAAGATTCTATGAAGAAACATTAGGATGGACAGGTGTTCTTGTAGAAGGAAATCCAATGATTTATCCTAACTTGTTATTAAATCGTCCTAATAATATCGTTATGAATGCTATATGTAGTGACCAAACAAATCCTGTAATGTTTAACATTTGTGCAAATGTTCCAGCTGTTTGTAGTTTACAAATGACAAAACCTAGCGACTTTGATCAAAAATACTACAACAATTCAAGAATGTTACAAGTTAATACTATTCCAGTAACTCTTGACAACATCCTTGAAAAATCAGGTGTTCCAAGAATAGATTTATGTGTTATAGATGTTGAAGGTCATGAAGTTAACGTGTTAAATTCTTTTAGTTTTAAAGTTCCGGTTGTCTTGTTTTTAATTGAATTTTTAGAAGATGATGAAAAAAATAATACTGTAGTTAAAATAATGACAAAAAATAACTATAAATTTATCGAAAAATGTCAACATAATGCAGTATTTATTCATAAAGACTATCTCAAAAATTTTGAATTACCTAAAACCGAACTTCATTGAAGCTCGCGGTCTGTAGACAAAAAGTGATTTTTTCTATATTTTAATATAGAAATCAATTAAATTCTTAATATATTTAAGAAATGAACTTTCTAAGCCCTACTTATAAGTTTAATAACGAAGATATTATGTATCAAAACTGGGAACCTTATACCCAGTATGCGAGTCCTAAACTTGAATTTACACATGAAGATCTTAAACGTATAGCCCTACAAGACTATTTATGGGAACTTGAAAACTTCACACTTGATACCAGTTTACCTCAAAACCCTGAAATACTACAGTCAGGTGTAGAAGAATCTAGAGATCATTTTAATACTTCAATCGGCAAACTTCCGACTGAATATGACGATTTTCTTAACTTTTTACATTCTACACCTAATTTTGAAGATGCTATCCCAAGTTTTCCAGAAGCTGGGATTCAAGAGTCCTCATCCAAAAAAGTTTGCTTTAAAGAACCTATCGAAGAAATAAGATATATTCCAAATAGATTTGAGATTTTTGAAGATTCTGTTGTTTCAAATGAAACAGTTGCAGACCATGAGTCTAAAAAAAGAGGAAGACCATTAGGTTCTGTAAAATCAGTCATCAAAAAACAAGCCGTAGTCCCGATACAGTCCGTGAAAACTCCAGATTCAGAACAATCTGAAAAACAACAAAAAGTTAAACTAGTAAAACGTAAAATTTACACATCATATGTGTTTAATCAAGATCCTAAGGAATACTTTGATAAAATTCCAAAGATTGAAAGAAATGGAACTATGTTTTATAATATCCAACAATCAATCAAACCTGTGAGCAGTTGTACTAATATGTCAAGAGTTGCAAAGAAATATCACTCCAGGGATCCTGATATGTTTATTAAACTTGATACTTCAAATAAAAAATTAAATTTTATAACAACCTTAGAAGGTCTTAAGATTATATTAAACAAACTTACCCGTGTAAAAAACTTTACAGATAAACAAATAAATTATATAAATTTTATTTTAGAAATGTAATCCACGGATAATTCCTACAACATGTATACAGTAGTTGTAAAAAATGTATTTTAACATTTAGGTTAAAATATTTTTATTTTTAACTAAATGTTAAAATGAACGACGAGTGTATCGAAAAAAAACTTGTAGTTTTCACTGATGAATCTGAAGAGATACGAAGTAACTTAAAATACATAGAACTTGAAACAAAACTTATAGAATTAACTGAAATTGTTAAACAAACTCAGCGCATTATAGAATCTCAAAATTTAAATCAAGTTGAAACACTAGTTTCTGATATTGCAAATAATATCGACCAGGCTCATTCTGAACTAGAACAAGCTCATATCGTGTCAGGAATGATGACATACATCACACTTGGAGCAATGGCTGGAACCCTGGCTGGAACAATTGTGGGATTTTTTCCAGGAGTTATAATAGGAAGTGCTTCTGGATTTATTTATTGGTTTAAAAAGTAAATCTTCATAACTAAGACTTAAAGTTTTTATTTTTACTCTAGTAAAAATGAGCTCAATATATTTTTCCAAAAAGCAAAAAAATCGTACAGACCGTGAGTATAACGTTTCTCGAGATATTCCACAGCCACAAACTTCAGGATTTGTCGAAAGCGTAGTTTCGGGAATCGGTGCTGGAATAGGTGCTAGTGTTGCAGAAAGAGCAGTATCAAGTGTTTTAGGAAATAGAACAGTAAATATAATCCACAGATCTCCTGATTGTGAAGACATAAATAAAATATATAAAGAGCTTAGCGAAAAAGGAGAACTTACTGAAACAGTAAAAGAAGCATACTCTAAATGTAATAAGGGGACCTAGGTCCTCCTATCGGCGACTTTGTCGCCTCTGAGGTGGTGTAGCCACCGACCACCCCTCCCTTTATAAAAATAGATTCTCTAGATTTTTCTGAAAAGAAAAATAATTCGAAAAGTGACTTTTAAAAGGAAAGGGGTGGTAGGGGAAAACTAAGACTTGTCGAAGCCAAGTTTTCCCCACTATGGATCCAAATCAACAATTAAAATTCGCTTTAAAAACAATTATTTCATTAGAAATATCAAAGTTGAATCCATACTGTTTTGATTATGATAACATTTCAAATATTATAACCGATTACGGATTCCACTTTGGCCCTATGTATTATGTAGTAGATTCTGGAGGCAACTCAGATTGGAGCATAGGTGATGTCAATACAATAAGTTTCGACAAGTATGATTCCGCTTGGAATTATTTTCATTATAGCCTAAGATACATTTCAGACAGCTTTCTTAATCATCTTAATGTATGTCTTGAAAGACTTCTTGATAATACCAGAGAACTTATAGATACAGACTACATATATCTTGACATACTGTTTACTTCAAGTTTTCCTGAAGGATTTTATTATAAATATGATGAAAGAGGAAACTCTGTAGTTGACTTTTACTCGGCAAGTGTGTATTTAACAGTTAACACTAAACATTCTAAAATTACAGTTCAAAATGGTCTAGATTGTAAAAGACCCTGTAGATTTGATTTCTTAGGTTATCATAAGATTCATGACTTGTGTAAAAAGTGGCATATATGGAAAAATAAAAATAAATGCATTCGTGAACACCATGAAGCTCTTGACGGATACCTTTTTGAACTAGTAAATAAACTTGCTAAATGTGTTCCTATAAAACTAATTGGTGAATATAGATATGGAGATCAATATACTAAAGAAGACCTTGAAACTAACGAAGAAGAAGAATCTTACTACTCTAACTTATTAACAGGAACTTGTAAGTGTAAAGACTGTAAATCTGATTCTGAAGATGAAAACGACCTTACCATTAGCGAATCTGAAGATGACAACGAGCTTACTGTTAGTGAATCAGAAAATGACAACGAGCTTACTGTTAGCGAATCGGAAAACGATTCTGAAGTTCAAGATAAAGAATAAAACGTTCGATATTTATTAATAAATAATAAATAAATTAATTTTTAAGGACATTTCTAAAGAAAATAGGCTTTAAAATCATATTAGAAATAGTCAAAATAAAATAAAATAAATACATAACACACATTTCTTTTTAAAAAAATTGTGTGTTGTCCTATTTATTTTTTTAGATATTTTTAAAACTGGTATTTCTTAACAAACCAAGAGATTATTTTAAATGTTCTACTTGAGTCTAAATTTCTTTTATAAATTTCTAAGACCATGGTGTGTAACTTTTTAGAAAAACGAAAAGACATGTTTGTGAGAAAAATTTCATAAAGTCCTTAACCAACCTTCCAGTATAGTTAAAAACTAATAATTAAGAATAGTCTTTATTTTTATCTTAAAATAATTTTCTATACTATTTTTCACGAGCAACTTTGTTTTTATATTGGAAACACAGCTCTCAATGATTCACTGAAATTCTAGTGAATTCACCTGAATCATCTTTACGACTGTTTGCGGTGAATTTCCTAAATTCACCTAAAATAAATTAAAGCTATAATATTATGTAACAAATGTCAAACTTTACTTGCGATAAATGCGGAAAAGCATTCTCTAATATAGGTAATTTAAATGTTCATAAAAAAACAGTTTGTTCAGATAAAATAGAGCTTTTAGATTGTAAATATTGTGAACAGTCGTTTAAACGTCATGCAAATTTATTAAATCATTATAGTACATGTAAAGAGAAAGTTAAATATGATATTAATAAAGAGCAAAAATATATATCAGAGATACAATCTTTAAAAGAAAAAAATATAGTTCTTGAAAGAGAAATTCAACGTTTAAATGAGTTATTAACAACATTATCATCTAAACTTCCTGAAAACACTACCACAACTACAAATAGTAACAACACAAATACATATATTAACATCAATGCGAATATCTTCGATCAGTTAAATCCTATAACAGATGAAACTTTCTTTCAGTATGGTCAGGAAATTACTCAAAAAGTTCTTTTTCAAGGATTAGAAGGTGTTCTTAACCTTGGTATGAAACATTTCAAGGACAAGGTAGTTTGTACTGATAAGTCGAGAAATACATTAAAATATAAAATGAAAGACCAAATTGTTAACGATAAAGGAGGAGTCCGTCTTGCCGAACAAATAATTAATCAAAGTATAGAACCTAAGGTTAAACTTTATGATAAGACACTTGTAGATACATATAAAAAGAAGACTCGAGATCCTACTACGTTAAAATACGAACAAGCTCAATTGAATTCTATGATAGAACTTCGAAATGCTATTGTCGATAATGATGAAGAATTAAAAACAAAGATAGGATCTAAATTGTCAAAGCGTGTACCAACAAATCATGCATTGTTAGCGGACATAAATGGTGCTACGACTAAGAATATGTGGGATTTTTTTAATCAAGCGGATAAATCTTGCGAACGTATCCTTTTTAACTCCATAGAATACTTTTTAGTTAGAGACGCTAACAAGAATGTCATTCGTGCTCTCGAAGTAGATGACGACGGACTTCCTATATTAGATACGGAAATAGACTTTTCCGAACAAACTAGAAAATTATTACCACCTCCTACTCGACAATCAGAAGAACAAGTTAAAAAAACGCGAGGTAGACCTAAGAAAGTTAAAGCTCCTGAAGAAATTTATGAGTAAAAAAAGCTTAAAGAAATCATTATATTATAATGAGTTAGTGACTGAGTGGTTAAAGTGCTAGCTTTAGGCGCTAGTGGCGTAAGCCTCGCAGGTTCAATTCCTGCCTAACTCATACTGATTTTGTATTTATATTTAATATAAATATACACGTCACATCTGATATATGTTTAACATACTTGAATAGGTTTCTTGACAATACGTATCTCATCAGAATAGTAATTTCTTCTGAGGCTAATAGGATAACTTATATCTTGGTATACAACGGTTGAATCTGGATTTTCTTTGAGTGCTATAACGCAGTAATTTGCAAGTTTTTCTTGTTCATTTTGCGGTTCAATACGTTTATACAGTATAAACTCTTCATTTGACTCAAGTATAGACCATATCTCAGTGTTTGTGACATCCATACAACTTGGAGTTGCTGGAGATAATGGTAATCTTGAACCATCAGCGCTTGTCATAGCTCTGTATTTTTTCTCAATAACTGGAACACGGTAGCAAGTTTCTGGACGTAAGTCAAACATGTCAATTAGTTTTTTAGGATCAACACGATAATCGCTTGACTGATCTTGAAAGAAGTGATGCTTAGCAATTTGATGAAACAACAGGGAGCCTATGTGCATACCGATACCGTTTTCTTGTGTTTCTCTATAAATAATATAATCAGTAGCTCCATATTTGTAACCATTGTATCTTGGATCGACTTCACGGTTTTGGAAAGGACATTCTTGAGCTCCACCCCATGTGTATTTGATCACAGTATATTCTAATCCAAATAATTTAATTTTATGTGTACTAGAGCTCCACATGCACCATCCTTTACGATCAAGTTCTAAAAACTTAGGACAGTAATTACGAAAGTCTATATTCGATTCTTTAGGTGCCAAGTTTTCTGAATTACGTACTACAAGTTCAAAACTTTCAAAGAAGTCATTGAGTTGTTCAAAGGTGATTCCAGCTGCGAACATGACGGATTCGTCTTGTGAGATACAGTCTTTAACATTTGACTTAGTGTCAATCATTTTTGCACTTTTACATTTTTGTTCAATGACTACAAATTCATCATTGGATATTTTGTCATTAGAATAGTTGCAGGACATTAGTAGGGAACCTTGGCCTCGACAAGTCTCGGATTTCCCTACCACCTCTCCCTCTAAGAAAGTCACTTTTTAAGACGTTTTTACGTTTTTACTTAGTAAAAACGAGGTTACTTCAAGACAAAGTCTCGTAAAATCTACAAACTCTGTTACATATACGTGTAAACGCAATGCATTGCGATATCTTTAAGAACATATTTAGATAAAACTTCATTGCAAACTCTTAGATACTGATCAAGTTCTAGTTTCTTTTCGATAACTTTTTGTTTGATTATAGGAAAACGCTTAAGATTTACTTTTAATAACTTTCTCCACAGAGGATCATCTAAATCTAGATTGTGTTGATCTTTCTGAAATACAGGAAATTTTTGATCCCAAAATTCTTGAGCTCTTGATTCCTCTGTATCGGTTTTGTTTTGGCTGCACTCCAGATCCGACGATCTCCCAGAGACGCTACGCGTCGATTCGCGGACTGTAATGTAGTTTTCGAAATAATATTTAAAACATTCAAAGTGTTCACAAGAATAAGCTGTAGCATAATACCCATAGTCTCTTTGCCCATGAGCGATTAACATTTTTATAATTTCTAGGTTGCCATTTTTGGCAGCGTATTCGTGAGCATATTTTGTTGTTAAACAGCCTTGTTCAAGAAGCCATTTTGTCATTTCAATGTCATTTTTGTGTATTGCGTTATGCAAATAGCTGTAATGCAGAAGACTTTTTTCTGTGTTTTTATCATAGAGTGCTTCATGAAATGAATTCTTTGGATCATGTGCGTGTGTTTGACTTTGATATAAGTTTTTTAAATCATCTAATGTGCCATCAAAATTAGCTATTTCACTAGATATCCATCCGGTAGCTCTCATTTTATACCTTGCGACTGATGTGTAATATTTATTAATAAATATTAATTTTTGATAAAATCATTTTTACAGTCCGATTAATCAGACTTCAAGTGTACACCTTCTGGGCTGGTTAAAAGTATTCCCAGATACAGTGTTTTACTAGGTCATCTGGAAGAACACAATTCAAAGCCCCCGCTGACACATGTTTCATTTGTTGTAACTGGTGCTTTTTTTCTTGGACTTTATTTTGAATAAGAGGATGTATTCTTAAATTTAGATTAAGAAGTTTTCTCCAAACTGGGTCATCTAGGTCTATTTTATCTATTATTTTGACCAAATCATGATTTGATTTCCAAAACACTTGAGGATCGAACCATCTTTCAAAACAATATTTAAAACACTCGTAGTGTCCATTTTTTGCTGCAAAATAAGGCGCCCATTCATCCCAAGGACATCCGTGAGAATGTGCGTACTTTAGACAGTCTAAGTGTCCATTTTGAGCTGCATATTCTGGCGTTCTACTCCCCCAAATACAATTATTCTTATGTGCGTAGCGTAAACAATTTAAGTGTCCATTTTTGGCGGCGCTTGAAGGTGTACTCGAGTTCCATTCACAACCATGTTCATGTGCCCACTTTAGACACTTTAAGTGACCATTTTCAGCAGCAGACTTAGTTGTATCAGTGTCCCAAGTATAACCATAGTTGCGCATTTTTTTAAGTTCTGATAAATCTCCAGCTCCTGCTGCTTCAGAACAATCCGCATATTTGAATACTATAGTATTATCAAAAGTAGAATATTCCGAGCCCATTTTTTTACAGTTTTTATTATTTTATAAAAACTCACTTTCTAAAAATATTCCCAGATACAATGCTTTACTATGTCATCTGGAAGAACATCTTGTAATGCACGCGCTGAAATGTTTTTCAATTGTTCCAGTTCTTGTTTCTTTTCCTGCACTTTAATGTTAATCGTAGGGTTCTTTTCTAAATTAAGATTAATAAGTTTTCTCCACACTGGTGTGTCTAGGTCTATACTGTCAATTATGTTATGAAGATCATATCGTATATTCCAAAATTCTTGAGGATTTTGAGACATCAAAAAACAGTATTCAAAACAATCTATACGTCCATTTAGAGCGGCAGTGATTATAGTATCTTTAGTTAACTTTAGTCTACTTTCATAGAGATATTTTAAACAGTTTAGATTTCCACCTGCAACAGCACCAATAGTTGCTTCTTCGTCAGTTTCGCAACCATTTTCTATAGCCCACTTAAGGCAGTTTAAATGTCCATTAAAAGCTGCAAGTTCTGTTGTAGAATGATCCCAAGGACAACCATGTTCACGAGACCACATGAGACATTCTAAATGCCCTTTTTCAGCTGCAAAAGCGGGAGTCCATGCGTTCCAAGGACACCTATGCGCATGCAAGTATTTCATGATATCTAAATAGCCTCCATCTGCTGCTAGAGCTATTGTTTTTTCGCCTATTCTACATCCTTGTTTGTGTAACCATTTTACACATTCTAAGTGACCATATTTAGACGCGTTTGCAATTGTTTTAAAACCTATTTCATGACCAGCTAAGCACATCTTTTTGAGTTCTTCTAGATCGCCATTTTGAGCAGCGGTCATACAGTCTGTGTATTTAAACATTTTACAGATCACTAATGGTAAGTGTAATATTTATTAATAAATATTAATTTTTGATAAAATCATTTTTACAGTCTAGTCTGAGGTCTGTAACCTGATTGATTAAAAATATCCCCATATATAGTGCTTTACTATGTCATCTGGGAGAATACGTTTTAAAGCACTCGCTGACACTTTTTTCATTTGTTCTAGTTCTTTTTCTTTAGAGCTGACTTTAGAACGCATATTAAGATTTGTTCTAAAGTAGACAGTACTGTTGACTAGTTTTCTCCAAACAGGGTCATCAAGGTCTATTTTACGTATTATCTCATCAGCGTAGTCATCATTGAGCCAAAAATCTTGAGGATCTTTCCAGACTTCAAAGCAATATTTAAAACATTCTATATTTCCAGTTTTAGCAACTATTCTAGGAATTAGACCTGTCCATACGCAATGTTTTTCATAAGTATACTTGAGACATTCTAAGTTTCCAGATTCGGCAGCAGCAACTGTAGTTGAAAAATCACAAGGACAGCCGTTTTCGTGTGCATACTTTAGACATTCTAAATGACCATTTTGAGCGGCATCTTCTGTTGTTTTTGAATCCCATGGACAACCATTTTCGTGTGCATACTTTAGACATTCTAATTGTCCATTTCTAGCTGCTTCTCGTGTAACATAATAACTCCATTCACAACCATGTTTATGTGCGTACATCAGACAGTCTAACTGGCCACTTTGAGCGGCATGGTATGGAGTTGTATAATCCCATATACATCCGTGAGTGTGAGCGTACACCAAACATTCTAATTGTCCATTTCGTGCAGCTATTCTAGGCATCACTCGATGATCCCATTTAGCACTATTCTCATGAGCAAATTTTAGACAATCAAGGTGACCTCGTCCACCTGCTACACTTGTTATATATTCGTGAATTACTCCATAGTTGTTACAATCATCGCAAAGAGGCATTCTAAATGAGGGAACCTTGATCCTCGTCAAGACTCGGTTCCCCTACGACCCCTCCCTTTTAAAAAATCAGTTTTTGACTTGTAGGAGATATTTCGATCTCCTCGCGAGTTGTAGATTAATTTATTAAATAAATTAAAAATCTGAGAGCTTAAAAATAATCACAAACACAGTGTGTTACGACGTCAGTATGAATTATACTATTCAAAGACTTTACCGCGATCAGTTTCATTTGTTCTAATTCGTTTTTCTTTGCGTTGACCATGGTTTTAATTTCAGGATTGACGTCAAGATTGAGATCAAGAAGTTGTCTCCATAGAGGATCATCTAAGTCAAATAGATGTATAATTTTAGTTAAATTGTATTTAGTGTTCCAAAAGTCTTGGACATCTCGCGCATTTTCAAAGAAATATTTAAAAGCTGCAAAATTGCCTTTATATGCTGATTTTTTAACAGTATTCACAGTCCACTTACAATTATTTTCATGTAAATACTTTATACACTCCAGATTGGATCTGTCGCGGTCTGTACAGTCTGTGTTTTGACTATTACTTGTTCCAGAAACTGCGAACATGTATATATGTTCATCAAATTTGCATCCTTGTAAGTGGGCCCACTTGAGACATTCTAAATTACCACCTTGAGCTGCATATGAAGTTGTTTGATCGAATAGATAAAAACCATTTTTATGAGCCCATTTTAGGGTATCTAAATTTCCATTTTTTGCGGCATCTAAACAAAGAGTAACATATCTTGGACAACCTTGCGAATGTGCATATTTTACACATTCTAAATGACCATTCATACCCGCTAATGCAATTGTAAACATGCCCCAAGGACAACCATTCTCATGAATCCACTTTAAACAGTCTAAATGTCCGTATTCAGCTGCTGCCGAACTTGTATCAGTACCCCAAGGTAATCCT
>JACCDX011691148.1_pt1 | contig 16471 bp, 13 predicted proteins | sample 7449681 | NCBI WGS metagenome assembly JACCDX01 (sample SAMN15323450, study PRJNA562643) | freshwater metagenome | isolation source: river surface water | place: USA:Blue River Watershed | collected 2017-08-18 | reverse complement strand
CGGCTTCGGCATCGCCGCCGACGGCCGCGCGCCCGCCGCGTTGGCCGCCGCCGTCGCCGCCCTCGCCGATTCCCCGGCTCGCGTCGCCGCCCTCGCGCAGGCCGCGCTCCGCTACGCTGCGGACCGGGGCGGCGTCGAGCCCGCCCTCGACCGCTGGGAAACCGTCCTCGGCCCCGCCGCCGCCGCGGCATCGCTCCCTCCCGCCGCTCCGCTCCCGGCCGCCTCCCGATGACCCGCTCCCTGCCCGCCTTCTTGCTGGTTCTCGACGCCGTCGTCACCTTCGTCGTGTTCAACGCCGTCGCGATTTTCCGCGGCGTCGCCGATTTCCACAACCTCGTCGTCTCCCCGCTCGCCGTCCCCTTCGCGGTCATCGCCCTCGCGATCTATCTGGTCGACGGCTACAAGCCGCGCACCGACATGCTGAGCGTCGATTACACGAGCCAGCACGCGATCGCCCTCGTCGCCGCGATGATCGCGATTCTGCTCTTCACCTTCGCCTTCCAGGAAGTCGGCCCGCAGCTCCAATCCAGCCGCCTCGTCATCATCTTCGGCTTCTGTGCGCTCGTGCCGATCACGCTCGGTTACCGCCGCGCCCTCTACCTCCGCCGGCTCGCGGCCCGCGGCGCGCGCACGATCATTTTTCTCGGCGACCCGAAAGCGTGCGAGGACTTCCGCCGGGAGTGCCTCAAGCTGCGCATGCCGCACGAGGTCATCTATTCCGTCGTCAACCTCGCCACCGCGCCGCCCTTCCCCGTGGCCTCGGACATCAACCTCGTCGGCTTCGGCGAGGTGCTCGGCCGCGTCCACCGCGGCGAGCTCGCCGTCGAGGCCATCGTCCTCCGCGAGACCTCCCGCGAGCTTCAACCGGAGATTTCCCGCGGCCTCGTCGAACTCTACTTCAGCGGCGTGCCCACCTACACGCTCGAACTCTTCCACCAGGTCTACTGGCAGAAAATCCCCCTCTACCGCCTCAACCAAACCTGGCTCTTCCAGGAGGGCTTCCAGATTGCGCGCGAGCCGGTGTTCGAACGCATCAAACGCGGCACCGACATCGCGCTCGCCCTCGCCACCCTCCTCCTCGCCTCGCCGTTGCTCCTGCTTGCCGCCCTGGCCATCCGCTTCGAGGACGGCGGCCCGGTCTTTTTCACGCAGACCCGCATCGGCAAGAACCACCAGCCGTTCCGGCTCTTCAAACTCCGCACCATGCGCGTCGCCCAAACCGACGGCGACCTCTACACCCGCGAGGGCGACAAGCGGATCACCCGCATCGGCAAACTCCTCCGCGCCTCCCGCCTCGACGAGTTCCCCCAGGTCCTCAACGTCCTGCGCGGCGAGATGAGCTTCATCGGCCCCCGCGCCGAATGGGACCGCCTCGTCGAAACCTACGAACGCGAGATCTCCTGCTACCACTTCCGCCACCTCGTGAAACCCGGCATCACCGGCTGGGCCCAGGTCAACTACCCCTACGGCGCCAACCTCGAGGACACCGTCCGCAAGCTGGAATACGACCTCTACTACATCCGCCACTTCTCCTTCCGCCTCGATGCCACCATCGTCCTGAAGACGATTCACATCATGCTCTTCGGCAAAGGCCGCTGAATGAAATTCGACTACGACTTCCTCGCAATCGGCGGCGGCAGCGCCGGCTTCAACGCCGCCCGTGTCGCCGTTGCCCTCGGCCAAAAATCCGCCGTCATCGACGGCGCCCGCGACCTCGGCGGCCTCTGCATTTTGCGCGGCTGCATGCCGTCGAAGACCTGGCTCTACATGACCGAGGTCCTCCACCTCGCGCAAAAGGCCCGGACCTTCGGCCTCCGCATTCCCTCCGCCCGGCCCGACATGAAGGCCATGCTCGCCCGCAAGCGGAAGATCATCGCCGAATTTGCCTCCTACCGCCTGCAGGCGCTGACGTCAGGGAAGTTCGACCTGCTCCGCGCCCACGCGCACTTCGTCGATCCGCACACCGTCGCCCTCTCCGACGGTCGCACCGTTCGCGCCCGCCGCATCCTCGTCGGCACCGGCTCCCGCGTCAGCGTCCCCGCCATCCCCGGCCTCGCCGACGCGGGAGCCTGGACCAGCGACGACGTCCTCGATCTCGCGTTCGTCCCGCGCAGCGTGATCGTCCTCGGCGGCGGCATCGTCGCCTGCGAACTCGCCCAGTTCCTCCGCCGCCTCGGCTCCCGCGTGATCCTCGTGCAGCGCAGCGCCAACATCCTGCGCGACCACTCGCCCGACGCCTCCACCGTCGTCCAGCAGGCCTTCGTCGACGAAGGCATCGAACTCTTTGCCGGCACCCGCCTGCAGCGCGTCACCCGCGACCGCCGCGGCGTCGGCGTCGAATTCATCCACGACGGAAAAACCATCGTCCGCCGCGCCGACCACCTCTTCAACGCGCTCGGCCGCGAGCCGCACACTGCCCCGCTCCGCCTCGACGCCGCCGGCGTCCGCACCCGGCCCAACGGTCAGATCGTCACCAACCGCTGGCAACAGACCTCCGCGCCGCACATCTACGCCGCCGGCGATTGCTCCGGTCCCGCCGAGATCGTCCACATCGCCATCCAGCAGGCCGAGCTCGCCGCCCGCCACGCCGCCGGTCTGCCCAAGCTCAAACCCGTCGACTACTCGCTCCTCCTGAACGTCGTCTTCACCGACCCGCAACTCGCCACCATCGGCCGCCTCGAACGCGATCTGACCGCCGCCGGCACGGCCTACCTGACGGCCAGCTACCCGTTCAACGACCACGGCAAATCGATCCTGATGGACGCCAACTACGGCTACGTGAAGGTCATCGCCGAACCGCGGCGCGGCCGTATCCTTGGCGCCGAGATCGTCGGCCGAGACGCCGGCGAACTGATCCACGCCTTCAGCGGCCCGCTTGCGATGAAGGCCACCGTCCACGATCTCCTGCGCGCACCGTGGTATCATCCCACGCTCGCCGAGATCATCACCTACCCGCTCGAGGAGATCGCCGATCAACTCGCCGCGGCCCGCCGGTGATGACACGCCTGCTCCGATCCCTTCTGCTCGGCACCCCGTTGCAGCACTGGCCCGTTCGCATCCGCAGCGGAATCGCCCAAGGAGCCCGATGGACACTTTTTCCGTGGACCTCGTATTGGCGCGGCAATCACGAACCCGCGGTGCAGAATTTCTTGGTGGGTTTGGGCGGAGGAGACGTCCGGGGTTGGTGTTGCTGGGACATCGGAGCCCACTTCGGTCTTTATTCCGTCGGACTTGCCCGGCGCGTGGGGGAGACCGGTGAGGTCGCCGCCTTCGAACCCAATCCGCGGAGCTATGCCCGCCTTGCCCGGCACGCTCGCATGAATCGGCTCGGCTGGCTCAAGTTGTTTCCGCTCGCCGCATCCGATCTCGACGGCATGGCCGAATTGCTCACCTACGGCGACCTAGGCACGACCACCACCCATCTACCCTATGAAGGCGAGTCTGTCAGTGGCGCCGGGGCGATTTCTATCCGCACGTGTCGCCTCGATACCCTGCTCGACCGTGGAACCCTTCGTCCGCCCCGGTTCGTGAAAATAGACGCCGAGGGCCACGGCCACCGTGTCCTCGCAGGCATGGCCCGCACGATCGAGAATCACCGACCCATTATTCTTGTTGGTGTCCATAGTCCGACGGAAACGGTCGGAGTTTTGGCTGCCTTGCGACCGCTAGGTTACAGCCACCGGCCCGTGACCGGCGACGAGCTCACCGCCGTCACGTCCAACGGCGACTATCTGTTCACGCCACCGTCAGCCTGAGCAGGTCCGGCAACTCGACGCGCTTCTCGTAAAGCGCCTTGCCGACGATCACGCCGTCCAGATTCGCGTAACGTCGCGCGAGCTCCGCCAGTTTCACCACATCCTCGCGCCGGCTCACGCCGCCGCTGGCGATCACGTTGAAGGTTCCCAGCGCCAGCATCGCCTCCTGCGCCGCGAAGTTCGGACCGGTCAGCATCCCGTCGGTGCCGATGTCGGTGTAGATGATCGTCCGCACGCCGATCGCGCCCATGCGCCGCGCGAGGTCGAGCGCCCCGGTGCCGGTCGTGTCGACCCATCCTTTCACCGCGACCTTGCCCTCCTTCGCGTCGATGCCCACCGCGATCTTCTCGCCGAAGCTCCGCACCAACTCGCCGACGAAACTCTCGCTCTCCGCCGCCCGCGTGCCGATCACAACCCGGCTCACGCCGAAACCCAGCGCGCGTTCCACCGCCGCCCGCGTGCGCAGCCCGCCGCCCAGTTGCACCTTCAGGCCGAGCGCCGCGATCGCCTGGACCGCGGCGAGATTCTGCGGTTCGCCCGCGAACGCGCCGTCGAGGTCGACCACGTGCACCCAGCCGCTGCCGGCCGCGCGAAACTGCGCGGCCACGTCCGCCGGATTCTCGGCGTAGACCGTTTCCTGGTCGGCGCGGCCCTGCGTCAGCCGCACACAGCGGCCGCCCTTGATGTCGATGGCGGGATAAATCGTCATTCGCCAAAAACGTTTTGCGCCGCCTCCGCCCGGCGCGAGACTAAACCTCATGTCGTCTTACCACGTTCCCGCCTTTCTGGCCGAACTGCTCCATGCCCGCTCGCCCTCCGGCTACGAAGCCGAGGCGCAGGCCGTCTTCGACCGCCACGTGAAACCCGCGGCCGACGCCTACGCCAACGACGCCCTCGGCAACCGCCTCGCCACGCTCAATCCCAAGGGCGACCCCGTGCTGATGCTCGCCGGCCACATGGACGAACTCGGCCTCATGGTCACCTACGTCAACAAGGACGGCTACCTCTACTTCGACACCATCGGCGGCCACGACCTCAGCGTCATCTCCGGCCGTCGCGTCATCATCCAAACCGCCCGCGGCCCCGTCAAAGGCGTCACCGGCAAGCGCGCCATCCACCTCATGGATGACGAGGACCGCAAGAAGGTGCCGAAGAAACACGAGATCTGGATCGACATCGGCGTCCGTTCCAAAGCCGAAGCCCTCGAACGGGTCGCCATCGGCGATGTCGCCACCTACGACCACGAACTGGAAATGTTCTCCGGCAGCATCGGCACCGCCCGCGCCTTCGACAACAAGGTCGGCGCCTACATCGTCGGCGAAACCCTCGTCCGCCTCGCCAAGGTCAAAAAGAAACTCGCCGCCAAAGTCGTCGCCGTCGCCACCGCCCAGGAAGAGATCGGCGTGCGCGGCGCCACCACCGCGGCCTACCTCGTCAACCCCCACATCGCCGTCGCCGTCGACGTCGCCCATGCGACCGATCACCCCGACTGCGACAACCGCAAGTTCGGCGAAACCAAACTCGGCGGCGGCCCCATCCTCTGCCGCGGCGCCAACATCAATCCCAAGGTCTTCGATCGCCTCGTGCGCGCCGCCAAAAAGGCCCGCATTCCCTACCAGATCGAAGCCGATCCGCGACCGACCGGCACCGACGCCCGCGCCATCCAGATGGGCCGCGGCGGCATCGCCACCGGCCTCGTGAGCATTCCGCTCCGCTACATGCACACCCCGAGCGAGGTCGTCGACCTGGAAGACGTCGAACGTTGCGTCGCCTTGCTCGTGGAATTCGCCCTTGGCCTCGAAACCGGCGACTACGCCCACTGGTGACAGCGGCGGCGGGACGGAACCCTGTTGCCGGCGCGGATTCGGTGCCCGCCCGCTCCGGTCTGGCCCGGCTGCATCGTTGCGAAGCGACCTGCTCGGTCGCGTAAACGGCCGGTCACCTCACCGCCGCCGGCGCCATATCGCCCACCCGAGCGCCGCCATCGCCGCACCCGCCGCGAGCTCCGCCGGCTCCGGAATGGCCGTCGTGATCGCCGAGTAATACGCGGGGACGCTGGCGATATAGGTCACGTCGCCGAAGACCGCCGTCGAGCCGGGTTGGCTGTTGTAGGTTCCCACCGCGCCCATGATCCCGACCAGCTCCCACCTCGAGCCGTTCTTGTGGAAAACGGCCCCGCCGGAATCGCCCGAAGCCCCCTGCGCTTCGCCCGTCACCGCATCGAAGTCGGTGTAAAACGCCGTCGTGTTGCCCGTGCCGATGTTGTAGGTGGTCGAGCCGTCGATCTGATTCGTGCCCCAGCGCATCGCGCTCCCCGTGCCCCACGCGTAGCCCGAGGCGTTCGCGCCGGTGGAGTCCGGCAGCGATTGCCACGTCCACGCCGCGCCACCCGTGCTGCCCGAGGTGTTGCCGTTGGTGTTGACGTTCCAATACGACTGCGCCGCCGCGCGGTTCGACCCGTCGCCGATCATCACGACCGCCGCCCCCGCCGCCGGCGCCGAGCTGGCGAGCGTGAGCGACGGCAAACCCGGATCCGCCGAAAGGCGGTAAAGCATCAGATCCGTCGGCGTGCCGTTGGCATTCTGCAGGGTCAGCGCCGAACCGGGCACCGCCGAATACGTGCCCGTCGAAAACGTGATGCTGCCCGCCCCGACGTGCGTCGCGGTCAGCACCCAGAAGCCGCCGCCGTAGTTGCCCAGATAGACGCCCGAAGACCCGACATTGCTCCAGCCCGGATCGTCGCCCGGCGCCGTCGTGTTGATCGTTCCGTCCGGCCCGGCGACAATCACCGCCCGGCCCGCCGGCGCGCCCAGCATCAGTCCGAGGGCGAGCAGCGACGGCAGATTTCGCATCGACCCTCCCGCGCGACCGCCGCGGATCAGGCCGCGTCCTGTTTCGGCTCGACCTTGGCCGCACGGCGCAGGGTCGGTTTGCGCTTCCCGGCGACCACCGCGGAGTCGATCACGACTTCGGTCACGTCGTCCCGCTGCGGCAGCTCATACATCACCTCGAGCATGAGATTTTCCATGATCGAGCGCAGCGCGCGCGCGCCGGTCTTGAGTTCGATCGCCTTCGCCGCGATCGCCTTGACCGCGTCGGGGGTGATCTTGAGCCGCACGCCGTCCATCGCGAAGAGCTTCGAATACTGCTTCACCATCGCGTTCTTCGTCCGGAGCAAAATCTTCTCCAGGTCGGCGACGGCCAACTGGTCGAGCACGGACACCACGGGCAAGCGACCGATGAATTCCGGGATCATGCCGAAACGGATGAGATCCTCCGGCGCGAGCGCCTTCATCATCTGTTCCGGATCGAGCGACGCCGCGTGCTGCGCCGTCGCCGCCGAAAACCCGAGGCTGCGCGAGCCCTTCCGGCGCTGCACGATACCCTCCAGCCCCACAAACGCGCCGCCGCAAATGAAGAGGATGTTCGAGGTGTTGATCTGGATGTATTCCTGGTTCGGGTGCTTGCGCCCGCCCTGCGGCGGCACGTTGCACGTCGTCCCCTCGAGAATCTTGAGCAGCGCCTGCTGCACGCCTTCGCCCGACACATCCCGGGTGATCGAGACGTTCTCCGTCTTGCGGCCGATCTTGTCGATTTCGTCGATGTAGATGATGCCGCATTCGGCCTTCTTCACATCGTAGTTCGCCGACTGCAGGAGGCGGAGCACCACGTTTTCGACATCCTCGCCCACGTAGCCGGCCTCGGTCAGGGTCGTGGCGTCGGAGATCGCGAACGGCACGTCGAGAATCTTGGCGAGCGTGCGGGCCAGCAGCGTCTTGCCCGAGCCGGTCGGACCGACCAGCAAAATATTGCTCTTCTCCACCTCGACGTCGGAAAACTCGGGCGAGATCGCCGCCGAATCCTTGGTCTGGCCGGCGTCGAACATCAGGCGCTTGTAGTGGTTGTAGACCGCCACCGAGAGCACCTTCTTCGCGTGATCCTGCGCGATCACGAAATCATCCAGCGTCTTCTTGATCTCCGACGGCTTCACCAGGCGGAACGCCGGCTTGGTCTCCACCGCCGGTGCCTTCACCTCGCGGTCGATGATCGTCTTGCAGACGTTGACGCAGGAGTCGCAGATGTAGACTCCCGGACCCGCGATGATCTTTTTGACCTCCGCCTGCGATTTGCCGCAGAAGGAGCAAAGGGTCATGCGCGCGGATTTTGCCATGACCCGGAGAGTGCGGCGACGCTGGGCCTAGTCGAGGACGGAGTTCGGCGGGATCTACGAGGTTTACGGCGGCTCAAGCCGCCGTGCGCACCGCGGAATTGACCTCGCGCGTCGAGGTCACCACGTGGTCGACGATGCCATACTCCTTGGCCTCGAGCGCGCTCATGTAGTAGTCGCGGTCGGAATCCTTTTCGATCTGCTCGGCGCTCTTGCCCGTGTGCTTGGCGAGGGCCTCGTTGAGCGTCTTGCGCCAACGCAAAATCTCGCGCGCGGCGATCGCGATGTCCGCCGTCTGGCCGCCGGCGCCGCCGCTGGGCTGGTGGATCATCACGCGGCTGTTCGGGAGGGCGAACCGCTTGCCCTTGGTGCCGGCCGAGAGGAGCACCGTGCTCATGCTCGCGGCCATGCCCAGGCAGTAGGTGACGATGTCGCACTGCAGGAAGTTCATCGTGTCGTAGATGGCCATGCCACCGGTCACGACGCCGCCGGGCGAGTTGATGTAGAGGTGGATATCCTTCTTCGAATCCTCCATCTGGAGGTAGAGCATCTGGGCGATGACCAGATTGGCGACGTTGTCATCGATCGGCGTGCCGATGAACAGAATGCGGTCCTTGAGGAGCCGCGAGAACACGCTCATGGGCCGCGTTTCGCGGCCGTTGTTGTCCCAGATGGTGACGTCGTAGCTCACAGGAGGATAGGGTCGTTGGTTGCGTCGCTCAAGCCTTCGGCTCGAGCGTCATGACCTTAGCCTTGGAGACGAGGAAATCAACCGCCTTGTCGAAAATGATCGCCTGCTGCACCGAGCGGATCTGCTCGCGGTCGGCGCCGAGCGCCTTGGCGATCTTGTCGGGCTTCTGCTGCGTGCGCATCGCCTCGTTGTAGATGAAGTTGTTCAGGTCGTCGTTCGTGACCTCGATCTTTTCCTGCTCCGCGATCTTCGCGAGGATGAGCTGGAGCTTCACGCGGTTGTGCGCGGCCTTCTTGGCGCCTTCGAAAAGCTCCTTCTTGTCCTTCTCGAACTGCTCCTGCGGCACGCCGCGGCGCATGTTTTCCTCGATGAACTGGCGCAGCACACTCTGCGTCTCGGCCTCTACGAGCGAATCCGGCACCGGGAAATCGACCGCGGCGGCGAGTTGCTCGGTGATCTGGCGGCGCTGGTTGACGCGATTCTGGCGCTCCTTCTGGAGCTTGAGATTGTTCTTCACCTGGGCCTGCAGCCCGGCGAGGTCATCGACTTGGTGCGCTTTGAAAAACTCGGCGTCGAGCGCCGGCAGCACGCGCTCCCGGATCTCCTGCACCTCGACCGTGTAGACCGCGGTCTTGCCGGCGAGCGCCGGCAGCGCGGGAAACTCCGCCGGGAACACGATCGTGACGTCCTTCTTCTCACCCGGCTTGATGCCGGCCAGCTGTTGCCCGAGGCCGGGAATGACCCCCTCGTTGGCCCCTTCGACTTCTTCCCAGGTCTGCGGCACCTTGCCGTAGAGCTGCTTGTCGGGCGCGAGATCGGTGATCGCCTGGCCGTCGATCTTGCCCTCGTAGGCGAGCTTCACGTAGTCGCCCTTCTGCGCCGGACGGTCGGCCGCCTTGAAATCGGCGCGCTCGGAACGGAGGCCCTCGATCACTTTCTCGACTTCCGCGTCGGTCGCGTCGGTCGGAGCGATTTCGGTCGGCAGGTCCGCGTAGGCCGGCAGGGAAAACTCGGGACGCACATCGACCGTGATCGTGACCGTGGCCGCCGCGCCGGTGGCGATCGTGCCCTCCTCGACGTTCACGATGTTGATCACGTCGAGCTTCTCCTGCTCCATCGCGTCGCGATAGGCCTTGGCCAGCACCTTCTGCTTGAACTCGTTGGCGATCTCCTTCGCGAAGCGCTTCGCGATCATCGCCGCCGGCACCTTGCCCGGACGGAAACCGGGGATGCTCGCGACCTTGGCAATCTCGGCGACCACAGCTTTGTGCTCGGCGTCGACTTCGCTCGGATCGAGCGCGACGATGAGACTCTTGCGAGTGAGGGAGACCTGGTTGAGTTGGACGTTCACGGCGGAGGTGCGGACGGGTTTTGTGTTGAAAGAATTGTCCACGGTAGGGCGCACCCAAGGTCGGTCAATGACGGATTCTGCACGCTTGCCGGCCGGCGCCGCCGGGCGTTTCGTCCCGCCGATGCCCGCGCTCCGCACGCTCTCCGGCCGCTTCCCGGCCCTGGTCTTCGACACCGCTGCGTCGACCGTCCAGGTCGGAGTCCTCCGGGCCGACGGATCGTCGCGTTGGGAATCGTCGACCGAGGAAGCCGGCATCGGACTATTTCGTTGCCTGGCGCGGCTCGCGATCGAACCGCGCGACGCCGGGTGCCTCCTTTTTTGCGAAGGCCCCGGGTCGGTCCTCGGCATCCGGACCGCCGCGATGGCGATCCGCACGTGGCACGTGCTGAATCCGCTCCCGGTTTACGCCTACAACAGCCTCGCGCTGCTCGCCCACGCCTCCGACCGGCCTGACGTCGCGTTCATCGCCGATGCCCGGCGCGACTCCTGGCATCACTACTCGCTCGGCACCGGTTTTTCCCGTCGCGCCACGACCGAACTCGCCGGAATCCTGGCCACTCCCGAACCGTTTCGCCGCTGGACACCGCTGCCCGCGGCGGTGGAGCACGTGCCGTATGTCGTCGCGGAGCTGCTACCGCGCGCCGCGGCAGCGGACCTTTTTCATCCGATCGAGGCGCCCGACGCGTTTCTGCACGAGGAGCCGGCCTACGCGACATGGACGCCCGCTGTGCACCGGGCGCCCGAACGCTAGCAGCGGCGGAGCCGCCGGCTATTTGCCGATGCCGCTCGAGCGAAACCCGAGCGCGCGCAGCTTCGCGAGATCGAGAATGTTGCGCCCGTCGAACACGAAGGCCGGTTGCTGCATGCCGGCGAGGATCTTCGCGTAGTCGAGCGTCTTGAACTCGTCCCACTCCGTCACGACGGCGATCGCATGCGCGCCCTGCGCCGCCTCGTAGGCGGAGCCCACCACACTCAGCCGCGGGTCGTCCTTGCCCTTGCCCAACACGTCCTCGCGGATTTCGTGCGCCGGCACTTTCGGATCGTAAACCACCACGCGCGCCTGCTCCGCGAGCAGGTCGCGGCAGACGGCGATCGCCGCGGACTCGCGGGTATCGTTCGTGTCCTTTTTGAACGCGAACCCGAACACGGCGATTTTCTTGTCCGCGACCGTGTTGAAGAGCGTGCGGACGATCTTCGCCCCGAACCGGTGCTTCTGCCAGTCGTTCATCTTCACGACGGCTTCCCAATACCCCGCCACCTCGGGCAACCCGAAGTGCTCGCAGAGATACACGAGATTCAGGATGTCCTTCTGGAAACACGATCCGCCGAACCCCACCGAGGCCTTCAGGAATTTCGGGCCGATGCGCGAGTCCTTGCCGATCGCGTTGGCCACCTCGTCGACGTCCGCCCCGGTCGCCTCGCACAGCGCGGAGATCGAGTTGATGGACGAGATCCGCTGCGCCAGGAACGCATTCGCGACGAGTTTCGACAATTCCGACGACCACAGGTTGGTCGCGATGATCCGCTCGCGCGGCACCCAATGGGCATAGACATCGGCCAGCGTCTTGATCGCGACCTCGCCGCCCGGTGTGCGCTCGCCGCCGATCAGCACGCGGTCCGGCATCTGCAGGTCGGCCACCGCCGTCCCTTCGGCCAGAAACTCCGGATTGGAAAGCACCTCGAACTTGTGCCCGCGGGCATTGGCCGAGAGGATCTCCTTGATGGTTTCCGCCGTCTTCACCGGGATCGTCGACTTCTCGACGATGATCTTCGGCCCGTTCGCGTGCTCCGCGATGGTGCGCGCGACCGATTCGATGAACCGCAGGTCCGCCGCCCGTCCCGCCCCGACGCCGTAGGTCTTGGTCGGCGTGTTGACCGCCACGAAGATGATGTCCGCCGCCTTGATCGCGCCGAACACATCCGTCGAGAAGTGCAGGTTCTTGCCGCGGGTCGCTTTGACCACGTCGTCGAGTCCCGGCTCATAGATCGGCAGCGTGTCGGAATTCCATGCCGCGATCCGCGCCGCATTCATATCGACCACCCGGACTTCGATCGCAGGCGCCTTCAGCGCGATCATCGCCATCGTCGGACCGCCGACATAACCCGCACCAATGCAGCAAATGTTCATAAAGAAACGCCAAGCAATGGCATCGTCCCGCCGAAACCAAGAATGAAAACGGGCCGATCCGCGGATCGGCCCGAAATTCCTTGGACTGAATGCGGACTCAGGCCGGATTCGGCGAGGGCGCCGCGCCGCCATGCTCGATCGCACCGGGTGCGTCGGCCTGCGTCGGCGACTTCTTGTCCGCCAACTTCGGCGGCACTTTGCTCAGCGACTCGCGGACCACGGGCGACGAGATCGCGCCGGTGCGCAGGATCTCGAGCACATGTTTGCCCTCGATCGTCTCGTGCTCGAGCAGCGCCTCGGCGACCTTGTCGAGCGCGGCCCGGTTTTCGTCGATGATCTTTTCGGCGCGCACATACTGCGTGTTCACGATGTCCAGCACCGCCGCGTCGATGCGCCGGGCCGTGTCCTCGCTCACATGCTGCGAGCGCGTGATGTCGCGGCCCAGGAACACCGTGTCCTGGTTCTCGTTGAACGAGATCGGCCCCAATTCGCTCATGCCGTAGTCGCAGACCATGGCTCGCGCGATCTTCGTCGCCTGCTTGATGTCGCCGTAGGCGCCGTTGCTGAGGTCGCCCGTCACCAGTTTCTCGGCGATCCGCCCGCCCATCGCCATGGCGATCTGGTCGAGCATCTTCTTCTTGCCGCGCGTGAGGATGTCCTTGCTCGGAATGAAGGTCGTGCTGCCCAGGCTCTGGCCGCGCGGGATGATCGTCACCTTGTGCACCGGCACCGTGCCGTCATCGAGCACCGCTTGCACGATGGCATGGCCGGCTTCGTGCCAAGCCGTGCCCTTCTTTTCCTCGTCGTCCATCACGCGGCGACGCTCCCGGCCCCAGAGGATCTTGTCGCGCGCGTCGTCGACGTCGATCATCTCGACCTTCTTTTTGTTGCGGCGAGCGGCCAGCAGCGCCGCTTCGTTGAGCAGGTTCGCCAGTTCCGCACCGGAAAGCCCCGGCGTGCCGCGCGCGATCACCGCGAGGTCCACGTTCTCCGCGAGACTCACCTTCTTGGCATGCACGCGCAGGATCTGCTCGCGACCGACGATATCGGGTAGGTCGACGTAGATCTGACGGTCGAAACGGCCCGGGCGCAGCAACGCGCTGTCGAGCACGTCGGGGCGGTTCGTCGCCGCGATGATGATCACGCCTTCCGTGGTGTCGAAGCCGTCCATCTCGACGAGCAGCGAGTTGAGCGTCTGTTCGCGCTCGTCGTTGCCGCCGCCCAGTCCGGCGCCGCGCTGGCGGCCGACCGCGTCGATTTCGTCGATGAAAATGAGGCACGGCGCGCTCTTGCGGCCCTGCTCGAACATGTCGCGCACCCGGCTCGCGCCGACGCCCACGAACATCTCGACGAAATCCGAACCGGAGATGCTGAAGAACGGCACGTCCGCCTCGCCCGCGACCGCTTTGGCGAGCAGCGTTTTGCCCGTGCCCGGAGGCCCGACCATCAAGATGCCCTTCGGGATGCGGCCACCCATCTTGGTGAACTTTTTCGGGTCCTTGAGAAATTCGACGACCTCGGAGACTTCTTCCTTCGCTTCGTCGCAGCCCGCGACATCCGCGAACATGATCTTGTCACGGTCGCGCGTCAGCAGCTTGGCGCGGCTCTTCCCGAAGCTGAGTGCCCCCCGGCCCGCCTGCCGCAGCTGGCGCACGAAGAGAAAATACAGCAGGCCGATGATGATCACGAAGGGGATCACCTGCGCCGCGATGGAACTCAGCAGCGTCTGCGACGGCTGCTCCGAGAACATCTTCGTCTTGCTCAGGCGCTCGTGCGTCGCCTCCGTCACTCGTCCGGCGGCGCGGAAATCGCGGAAGGGGGCGCTCGCCTCCCGCTTGCTCTGCCCGACGATGACCATCCAGTCACGGCCGCCGCTCGGATCCGACCGCACCACCGGGACATGTTTGCCTTCCCGGTTGACCAAGCCCGCCTCCGCCCGCTCCACCACTTCCTGGATCGTCAGGATCTCGGGATTGGAAGCCATCTGGTTGGGGAACCACAGCAGCGCGAAAACCGCCGCCACGAGCACCAGCCAGAACAACAGCATCTTCGGTTGAAACCGGTCGGGCGGGAGGTTCTTCAAGGCGCGCCGCGACTTCTTGTTTTCGGAATCGGACATTTACGTTTTTGGACTTGGCGCGGACCGTGGATGTTCCGGGAGGCAAAGTCAATTGGCCCGCCCCTCTAAAGTGCGCGTCCGCTTTCCACCGCGCGCCAAGCGCAACACCGTCCCGTCGCAGACCGCGAACCGGTCCCGCCCGAGGCTCCGGCGCGTCCGTTTCCCGGCCTCGACCGCCGCCAGCAGCGACTCGAACGCCTGCCGCGAAGGCTCGCCCGCCGCCGGGTGCCGCACCAGCCACCGGTGCAGAGCCCGCCGCCACAGCGCGCGCGGTTTGCCCGCCAGCGCGTCGAGCCGCAGGTCGCCGCGCGCATCGAGCGGCGCGAGGGCGTCGAGCCACGCTTCCAGCGCCCGCTCGTCCTCCTCCAGCAGCATCCGCGACCGTGCCGCTCCCGCCACCGCATCGCGTCCCGCCGCCTCGACCCAGGGTCCGATCACGGCGTGCCTCACCCGGTTCCGGAAATAGAGGCTTTCCGCATTGGTCGCATCCTCCCGCCACTCGGCGCCGGCTTCCCGCAACGCCGCCTCCAGCTCCGCCTTTTTCAGCGTCAGCAGCGGCCGCAAATGCACCCGTCCGCGCGGCTGCCGTTGCACCGGTCGCGGCGCGGCGAGCCCGCCTGTTCCGCTCCCGCGCGCCAACCGCATCAGCATGGATTCGGCGATATCGTCCTGCTGGTGCCCCAACCACACCGCCCGCGCGTGCTCCGCGAAAAACGCCAGCCGCGCTGCCCGCGCCGTCGCCTCGCTCGCCCCCGCGCGCGCCCCGCGCCAAGACCCGCTCACATAGTCCACCCCCAAGGTCCGCGCCACGGTCCGGCAGAAACGGGCATCCGCCCGCGCCGCCGCGCCGCGCAAGCGGTGGTTGAAATGCAGCACCCGCAATCGCCCGCGCCGCTCCGGCCAATGCGCCCACAGCAGCAACAGGAGCGCGAGCGAGTCCGCGCCGCCCGAGAAGCCCACGCCCCAGATGCCGCGCGGCGGAGCCGACTCCGCCCAAGCCAAGGCCGCCGCGTCCAACCGCTCACGCGGGATCAACGCCGCCAGCCTGGCCGCCGCCTCACGCAAAGGTCAGATACTCCTTGCCGAAATACGGCACGAGCGCCGCGGGGATCTTCACGCGTCCGTCGGGCTGCAGGTTGTTTTCCAGCAGCGCCGCCAGCACGCGCGGGACCGCGAGACCCGAGCCGTTCAGCGTGTGCACCAGCTCCGGCTTGCCCGTCTCCTTCGAGCGGAAACGAATCTGCGCGCGCCGCGCCTGGAAGGTCTCGAAGTTTGAGCAGCTCGACACCTCCAGCCAGCGTTTCTGGCCCGCCGACCACACTTCGAGGTCGTATTTTTTCGACTGCGCGAAACCCAGATCGCCCCCGCACATCAGCAACACGCGATACGGCAGTTCCAGTTTGCGCAAAATGCGCTCCGCGTCGTCGCGCAGCTTGTCGAGTTCCGCGTAGCTCTGCGACGGATGCACCCACTTCAGCAGCTCGACCTTGTCGAACTGGTGCAGGCGATTGAGCCCGCGCACGTCCTTGCCGTAGCTGCCCGCCTCGCGGCGGAAACACGGGGTGTAGGCGCAGCGGCAGATCGGCAGCGCCGCCTCGTCCACGATCTCGTCGCGGAAGAAATTCGTCAGCGGCACCTCCGCGGTCGGCACCGCGTAGAGATGGTCCGGCGTCGTCTCATACATCTGGCCTTCCTTGTCGGGCAGCTGGCCCGTCGCGGTCGCGCTCGCCGCATTCACGAAGATCGGCGGATTCACCTCGGTGTAGCCCGCCTTCCCGTCCTCGTCCAAAAAGAAGTGCAGCAGCGCGCGCACGATCCGCGCTCCGTCGCCGACGTAGAACGGGAAGCCCGCACCCGTCACCTTCGCGCCGCGCGCGAAATCGAACAGCTTGTCGAAACCCGCGATCTCCCAGTGCGGCATCGCCGCGGCCGACACCGCCGTCGTGTCGCCGTGCGTCGAGAACACCACGTTCTCCTCGGGCGTCCGCCCCTCCGGCACGCTCGCGTGCGGCAGGTTCGGGATCGAGAGCATCGCCTGCTTGAATTTTTCCTCGATGTCCTTGAGCGCGAGCGCGCGCTCCTTCACCTGCGCCGACACCGCCTTCATCTCCGCCACTTTCGCGACAAACTCCGGCGAGCCTTTCGGCAAGGCCGCCATCGCCGTGTTGGCCGCCTTCTGCGTCGCGCGCAGCGCCTCCGTCTCGCCCAGCAGCTTGCGCCACGACGCGTCGATCGCGAGCACGGCGTCGAGGTCGACAT
>JACCDX010335240.1_pt1 | contig 16473 bp, 21 predicted proteins | sample 7449681 | NCBI WGS metagenome assembly JACCDX01 (sample SAMN15323450, study PRJNA562643) | freshwater metagenome | isolation source: river surface water | place: USA:Blue River Watershed | collected 2017-08-18 | reverse complement strand
TCTTATTATTTTTATTATTTTTATTATTTTTATTATTTTTGTTATTTTTATTATTTTTATTATTTTTATTTGTCTGATACTACTTGTGGATCAAATAGTATAATTTTACTTTCGTAGTAATTAAAATTATCTCTCATAAATTCAGAATTCCAATGATCATATAATAATTCAACGTATTTTTCAATAGATATATTATCATATGCTTCATCACTATCATCATCCTTAAATATATCAGCACAATTAAATTCAGATAAAATCTCCATAATCCAGTCAATAGCTTTATTTTCATCACGAAATATATTTGTTGCCAATATATTATATAATTCGAGACGTTCAACTTCATCACCATTTCCTCTATTTTTGTAAGTGATGTATGTATTAAAATTGTAAACAAAGTGTATTGTTACGCCAATCATTTTTCAATTTTATTATTCAAATATTTTAAATATACATAATATTACATTTTATTTTCAATTTTTTATTAAACACTTCTTATAATTAATTTACTTATAATCTATAAAATAATATAAAATCAACAAATTATGTAACTATATTATTATGTCTTTAGATTTAACATAAAATCAGGATCTGAATTTCTTCTCAGACTGATTAATTTATCATGTAACTTTTTATTATATAAATTTGAATATTTATTCATAGATTCTCCATTTTTTATAAAGTTTACAAAAAACTTCTCTTGATATTCTGCAACCTCTTCGTCTTTCAAATATTTTTTTTTTGCTATATTTCTTAAACGAATATATATTTCATTATTATCACCTTCTTTATAATCATCCAATAATTCATTTAGCCATTCTTTTTCTTGTTCTAATTTTACATTATTTTTTGGTGTCTCTTTTTTTGGACATTTGCCATCAGATAAACGTTCACCATATTTACATGATCGAAGTTTTCGACTGTTGTTTGAAGTTGAGGTTGATGTAGGTTTTTTTGGACATTTTCCATCAGATAGACGTTCGCCATATTTACATGTTCGAAGTTTTCGACTGTTGTTTGTATTTGAGGTTGATGTAGGTTTTTTTGGACATTTTCCATCAGATAGACGTTCGCCATATTTACATATTCGAAGTTTTCGTGTAGTCATTATATATAATAAAAATATAAATATATCTAAATGTTTGAAAACATTCGAGTTTTATTCAAATACTTTCAAACAGTCGAAATATATGTCTTAAATTAAACTAAATTAAATCCATTATTTGATTCATTCATATTAATTTTTATAGTAGTTGATTTGTTTTCATCTATTATTTTTTTGATAGTTTCGATATTTATTTTATCCTTTAAGTTATCTATAATTTCAGTTTCAGTCGGTTCTCGACTGTTTAATTTTATAAACGAAAAAACAAAATCGACAACTAATTTTTTATTGAATTCATTTTGTTTTCGAATTTTATTTGCCCTGGACAATTGTAATTTCATATTTTCATTTAATGCTTTATTTTTATTTTCATCAGTATACCATGGATTTCTATATTCAGAAGTGGGTATAAGTTTATCACATATTTCTGGTTTTATAATTTTATCAAAAGATTCTTCTGTTAAAAAATGCGTCTTAAATTGTTGAATAATGTTTTCAGGGATGTTTGGACTTGTTTCAATTAATCTATCGAATTCTTCCTTACACATTTTAAGAAAATGTTTAGGATCTATTCTCTCAGACGGATGTTTAGCAATTTCGATTTTAATATTTCGATAAAATTTATCCCATGCAATTCCAGTAACTCTATGTGCTTCATTTAATTGTGTTATTTTAAGAAATTGTTGAATAGTTGTTATAATTCCTGCTAAAATATTAAACCCACCAACAAGCATTACAAAATAGTTTTGATAATCAATTGGAACTCTCTCTTGTGCGAAATTAGCAGTGCCTGTTAAAGTAGATATTATAATTACAGGTATTGTATACCAGGCATTTAACGCACTATACATTGCATTCGCTTTTGAATGAAGCCATCTATAACACATTGCTTTATCAGCCCATTCAATTAATATAGATTCGTGTTCAGGTGTCCATTCTAGATGATTGATTATTATACTCATTTCATTACTTTCTTCTGAAATGTTATCCATTTATATTAGTATAATAAAAAAATATTGCGTTTTATTATGGAATCAGTGTTAGTGAAGTTAAAAGGTGATTTTAATAATATAATTACAGCAAGACATAGTGTAAAAAATGTATTTGATATATTGCAAATACGTATTGACAAACTTAGACAAATTTATTCGGAATTTACAAAAAATAATCAGAACGAAATGTTTTTATTTGGACTAGATTCATTTCATTTTCAGAGTAAATTAATAGATATAGAATATGATGATATGAAAAGATTATTTTTAGCAATTAATAACAGGATGTATTGTGAATATTTTAAATTGCATAAAATAATAGTGGAATATATTTCAAAAAATGTGAATGATAAAAAGAGTATAGATTTAGTAAAAATTAATAATTATCCAGTGTATAAAGACTTGGAACCATTTAAAGAATATAATTTTGACCTTATTTTAGATATTCACGAAAGTATTTTAAGTTTATTAAATATAAGTATATCAGTTCTTAATAATAAGGAAAACGAGTTGACAATACATAAAACAAAACAAAATATTGGACTTAACATTGATAATTTTATAACAACATTCAATTTTAACATAAGTGTAATGAGAGAAAAAATATTAATGTTTATCAATTACATTGAGTTTTTTCATAAGATGCATTCCAAATATTTAAAAAGATTTAGCAATAAAATACAACTTATGTATACACATATTAATAACGATATTAAATTCGACGACTCAATAGAAATAAGTAAGCATAAAAAAAAAGAATTAATCGATGATTTTTTAAGTAATCAGGTTGATAAAGAGTTGTTAAAAGATCTCAAAACATCGATTGGGTCAGAAACAAATAGTGAGGATAGTAATAATAATAGTAATGATGTGGGTGATACAATTGAACTAGATCAAATATATTCATTCTCTCCAACAAATAGTGTAAATTCATTATCTTCATTTAATAATAATGAAAAAAAAGATATAAAAATGATACTCCGAAAAAATGTGCATAATGTAATAAATATGTTAAAAATAAATAAAACGGATGATAATGATGTTGATAAACTATTTACAGACATAAATCAATCATGTGATTTAATAATTAATGATGGGTTAATGATAGAACAACCAATTGATTATTATGATCAAAAGGAAATTAAGAGAGAACTTGAAAAAGATAAATCTATCAATAATTGGAACGAATCCAATACATCTCTTTAAATTGTTTTAATATATATTTAAAAAATTGAAATAAAGATATATTAATATATTATAATAACAATTTAAAGAGATGGAAAGACGTTTGAACAAAAAAGTGGACACCTATATTTCGTCTTTTAAAGATAGTATTCGAGAAAAGGCGACACAAGTAGGTTTAAATAATGATGCAAAATATACACAATTATTACAATATATTTATGACTATGATAGATTATCATTTAGTAAAGAAGATTTTCAGAAAAGAAAGCGCGTCAAGAATTTTGTTCCGATTTATGATAGATGTTGTGCTAAAAGGGCAGCAGGTGAACAATGTACACGACGCAGAAAAGATTTATGTGAATATTGTGGTACGCATGAAAAAGGAACTCCACATGGTATTGTAGAGTTAAATGACGAACCTAAATCGACTACACAAAAGGTAGAAGTCTGGGCACAAGATATTCAAGGTATTGTTTATTATATTGACAAATTTAACAATGTCTATGATACCGCTGACATTATTAAAAATCAAGTAAATCCAAAAATTATTGCAAAATATGTAAAAAATGAAGATAATTATAGTATTCCAGAATTTAATATTTAGACCAGAATTTAATTAGAAAATATTTATTTAATTGTTATCAGACTTCAATATTAAAACATATTCTCCTAGTTTAATTTTTTTATTGTTATAAAGTCCATTTAAATATAAGTTATCCCAGGCGCTATGAGTACAACCAGTTACATTATTATAAATTTTTAATCCTTTTTGAATATGTTCACGATTTGCTTTAAAGGCATTAGAAATATTTGGAAATTTTATATTAACATAACAATTATTTATATCTGTATGTAGTTCTACAGTGCTGTCAGCTAAATGTTTAAATGTACAATTATTTGTATTTTTATATATTATAGACACTGTATTATCTTCATTTTTTTTAAAAATAGTAGTTGTGTTATAATACTTATCTTTAAATTCTGTACCAACTGGAACATTTGACCAATCAGTTTTTCTATCACGATTTATTCTTGGTTTTCTTGAAAGTTTTTTTACTTCTTTAGTTTTTAGATTTTGGATCTCTGCTTCATAATCTTTAATTAATTTTTCATCTAATTCAATGTTTGTTTTATATTTATTAATATCACGGTTAATGTATTCATTTTTTAATTTATATTCTTGATATATCAATTCACAATTGTGTACAGTTTCATCATATTCTTGATTTATAACATTTGTTATGTTATTTATTTGGTCTAATTGAATATTTAATGTTGTTATATTTTTATCTCTAAATTCTAAATTTTCTAGTTGCTCAGCAATTTTTATCATTTCTATAATTTTTTGCTGTTCAATTTCGTGGATTGTTTTTTCTTGGATATATTTTTGTTTACATTCATTTAGTGTTGACAAGATGGAATTCATATTAGAATTTAAAGTGTTATATTTTTCATAAGAATTTTCTAAGTTGATTTTATTTGTAATGACAATTTGTTTTTGTTTGGCAAGTTTTTCATTTAATTCTTGGATATATTGATGATTCATTTTGATTATTGATGATTGGTTAACTTAAATAAATTTGATTATTTTAATAGTTTTTAATTTAAATACTTATTCAAAACCCTTCTCAATTTTTTTTAGAATTAAATAAAAATATTTAATTTAATTAAATAATATTAAATTTAACATAGTTTATACATTATTACAAAAATTAATTAAATGATCGAATATTTCACGTTTTGTCGTTGAAATACTTTTTATTTCAGATCTACATAAAGCACATAACGGATTACTTATTTCATATGTGGTATTTTCGATTATTTTTGTTACACACGTGTAACAGAATTTATGTGAACAACCTAATTTAACATAATCGACCAATGATTTTTCTTCACAACAAATAGGACATTCAATATTTGTATTAATAGGTATAACTGCATTACTTAATGTTGTGGCAATTTGAAGTCTTGTTACAATCATATCTATGTCAGTTAATTGTTCTAATGGAGTTCTATAAATATCTAAGTGTGTTTCAAAATTATTTATAGTAGTCATATTTTCTTGATGTTGTGAATAATATCTAACCATCCATTCATATATTTCATTTGTTAAACGATCAATGCGCCATCTATATGCAGTCGAACATAACCATCCAACCCCAACTATTTTTAATTCATGTAATGTAAAACTTAATCTTAGTGACATAATATAAATTTGTTTGCGTTCAATTTCGATAATAATATCACTAATATCAACATCTCTATTAATAGATTCTATATCTATAGTTAATAAATTTTGATACATATTTTTCATTATGTTCAATATATTTTCTCCCATAGGACATTCGTATAATCGATGTAACGTTTTGCAAATAGCACAATTCATTTTATAAATTATATTATTTTACATTATTATTTTAAGTTATTTACACATTCATTATATTAATATAATATAATATAATATTATATGGATAAATTTGTAGAAGAAGTTTTAATTGAATATGTAAAAGAACAACATTTAGATAGAAAAAAAAATGCTGAAATTGTGATAAGTGAGTTTTGCTCTAATCAATCTCCTTTATCAATTACTATATATAGAGGACACACCAAAACGCCGCTTATCAAACCTGGATTATGGTATTCAGCAACAACTGATATAAATATTGCAACACACGAATTTGCTGGAACCCATTGTTGCGTTTTTATAATTCACTTGCTTGATGTTCCTTGTATTGATATTAATTATTTTATTGGTGATAAAATTGGTGATAAACAAGATGAAAAAGAAATCATTTTTTTAGGAGGTGGTACTTTTTATAAAAATAATGAACTAACAGAAGAAGGGTATTTAGAATTGGACATTAACAAATTTGGGAAACGCGTGTTTGAATGTTGGTATTCATTGTCTAATCAATATATTAAACAACCACAACCTAATACACAAGTGGTTAGAGATAATGTAGAACGCATATTGAATATTATTGACCCAGAAGAATACGAATTTATAACTTCTATAGATGATATTTTTGATAATAATGAGTTGTCAAATGAAGAAAAACAACAAGTGTTAAACGAAATAAAAAAAAGAAAAGCAAAAGGAGGAAAAAAAATAACTAACTTGAGAAACACCAAAAAAAATAAAAAAAGAAAAAGAAAAAGAAGCAAAACATTAAAAAATCGGCGTTTGAAATGCAAAAAAATGTAAAATACTTTGATAAATTTATTTCAATTTTAATAATATTGACATATTTTGTCTAAAAAAATTGAAATGAAATTATAAATAATTATATATAATAATTATAATAGACCATGTCACTTTGCATTATTTTTGAAAATAGAGAAGACAAAAATGTCAAAAAATTTATTACACAGTCATTTGGTGAAGAATTTGAAGGAGAATGGGAATTAGGCAATAATGACGATAATTATGAATTATATTTTTATGAATATGATGAAGATTCGAATGTTATGTATTTAAACAAAGGAGATAATAATTATCCATATTTTGATAGATTATATAAAGAAATTGAAGAAGTATTTTCAGGATTTAAATATTCAATTTCAGTTTCTAAAAAAAATTAAATTATTCATAATTAATATATGAGTACTCAAAATAATACAATGAAAATGGGAGGTTTATCAGATTCACCTTTACAATTATTTCAGCCAATGAATCTACTTGTATTTATATCTTTTTTTTCACCTATAATACTTGCAATGAGTGTAACAAGTATGTCATTTATATTTCAAAACTTTAAGGGGTTAATTTATTTAGGGTTTTTAATAGGTTGCTGTGTTGTTAGAAGTTATATTTATATGAATGCTGGATCTATTCCAATAATAAATGATAAGACTATATGTACATCTGTTCAATACAGTAAATATGGAAATCCAACATTTAGTGCATTTGTCTTTGCATTCACCATATCTTATTTATCTATCCCAATGTTTAGTAATAATTCTGTAAATTATTGGGTATTTGTCTCACTTATCACCTACTTTTTCTTGGATATTTTTGTGAAAATGTATAAAAAATGTATTTCACAAATGGGTGATTTATTTTTAAATGTATTACTTGGAGTAGCATCAGCTGCATTAATTGTTGCATTAATGTATACAGGTGGATCTGGAAAATATTTATTTTTTAATGAAATATCAAGTGATAAAGAAATGTGTTCTCAACCAAGCACTCAAACATTTAAATGTAGTTTATATCAAGATGGGTCTTTAGTAAGTGAACTTTAGATTTTGCGGTGCCAAATGTGAAGATTTTTATTTATGACGTAAAGTATTTTTACTGGATATAATTAAGTCTTCATCAGTAACATAACCAATACAATTATTTTGAACACTGTTATATGCCTCTTTTACACCCTTGAAGATTTAAATTCATTTTGATCTTCTTCTTTTATTTCTTCTTTTGTTTCTTCTTTTATTTCTTCTCTCGCTTCTTCTTTGACAAGTTGCATTTGTTTATGTTGAACAAACGCTAATTTATATTTATTTATCCATAAGACGAATTGTTTAATAACAAAACCACGTTGAAACGACTCTGCGAGTAATTTCATATTTCCTTTTGTATTATATGTTGCAATAAAATGATTAATTACATGCTGTAAGTTCATATTTACATATTTATCCATATTTGAATAGTTATATAGCGGTTTTCTTTTTTTAGCATTTACATAATTATGAAATAAATATAACATATTTTTAAAATCAGTTTTTGTTTTATAATCACTTAAGTTAATTTTTGCTAAAAATCGCGATGCATCTTTTGAACAATCTGGACATGGTAAATATTTACATATATTTACAATCATCATAAACATTGACGGAATGACTTCGTTATACATTTCAGGATTTAATTTTTCTATAAGTGTATGAAATAATGTCCATATTGCAGGACCCCAAACTTCAGGCGGTGACATTATATATGATTCGAATAAAAAAAATATAGATTATAAACAATTAAGATATAAATATAAATATATACAATACTTTATGGAAAACAAAGAGGTGCTTTCATCTAAAGAACAGACAAAAGAACAGTTGGTTAATAATATAAGAGAATGGATAAAAATAGATAATGAAATATCTCAATTAAAAGCAGATATTAAAGATAGGAATAATAAAAAAAAAACATTGACCGAAAATTTAGTAACAGTTATGAAAACAAATAGTATTGATTGTTTTGACATACAAGGAGGTGCATTAATTTTTAAGAAAAATAAAGTTAAGAAACCTATTACAGGTAAAACATTATTATTATCTCTCCAGAATTACTATAAAACTGAACCACAAATGGCTGAAGATATTGCAAAATATGTTTTGGAAAATAGAGAAGAACAAATTAAAGAGACTATTAAACGTAAAGTCAATATTTAATTATGGTTATTTAGTTAAATAACATAAATAATAAACATTTATTATAATATATGTGCGAATCGATATATTATAATTATAAATTAACACCTTATTTAATAAATGATATTGATTCTATTGATAAATATGTTAGCATAAATTTATGCATATATTCAGTAAACACAGAGGGAAAATTGCCATTTATCAATTACTTATTAACAGATAACGGTTATTCTTTTTTATCTATCCCACAATTACCTCCTTATAAATTATTTAGTAAAGAAACACTTGTTTCTTATTCAGAAGTATATTTATCCAGTATATTAAATGTTGGATTATTTGAAGATTTTAAAAATAAAGTTATATTTAATGGGTTTTATGAATATAATGATAATTTATATTTATTTTTTGATGTAACACATTGCAATATCGATGATAATAATGTGAAATATGTACTTATTGATGAATTGATAAATTATATGGATGTATGTAATATGTCTATTGACGTAAATGCTTGTATATTTTTTAGAAAAAACCACTTTTTATGTGATTTATATAATGAGAATGATAAACTTATTGAAGTACCAATTGTTGGGTATGTTTCAAAACAAAGTGAACAAAAAGCAAAGTTTACAATGATGTTTAGAGAGACAGCAAAAAATAAATCTGCCATTATGGGACCATTTTTTTACTTTACCAATGTTGAAAACGCAATAAAACAGTTTAATAATGAATTATATAAGAATATCTATTTAGTTAGATTTGCACTTTTTTTGGGGGAAACAAATTATGTCGAAAATAATCCAAATGATCCAAATGATTGTTCCGAAATAAAAAAAGAACGTTTAAACGATCAACTATTGGATAAAAAAAAAGAAATAATGACATTAAGAATTTCAGATCATGATGGCAATTGGTCTAAAAATTATGATAGTATTTATTTAGGCAAATTGGAATTAGATGATGGATCATTTCTAGAAAATACACCTTTATTTGTATTAAAAGACTACAGTCAACAAATTCCGTTAAGTATGCATATAGTTTAGAATAAAGTAAAATAAAGTAAAGTGAAATACTTTTTTAAAAATATATGTTATATGAGTCCAGTAACATTAATTGGGATGTCTATTATATTTTTTTATAGTTTAATCCAAATTCTACAGTTTTATGGAATAAGTGAAGATTCTTATGGAGTATATCTTTTATTTTATGTATTTATTATTATGTGTATTTTAATATTGCCAAATCAATATCCTAAATAAATTATGAAATCTAACAAGGCGTAAAAAAATTGATTATTTTTATATAATTATCAATTACTAATAAATAAAAATGTCATTACCGTCAGATGTATTAAATCTCATTTTAGAGTATTATTCGCAAATGCGAGATATGAAATGGACTCCTTTTATTGACGATAAATCTGGAAAACTTGCGTGGAAAGTAAATAAATATTCGGCAAAATATGACAATATCGATAAACTTTTAAAATTTAGAAAAAATAATCTTAAATGTGATGTATTATTAGACATAGAACTAATACATAACCGTAATGAAATTGATTGGTATGAAAGTATAATAGGAACTATTATATATCTAAAGACTGTTTATCATGTAAATAAATATCAAATGATAGAACCAACGTCTTATATATATATTGAATATTATGTAGAAGATTGTAAGCATTCAATATTTTGTCCATTACGATATAATATTACAAATCTATGGTATAAAAAAACACATTATGATGATGTATATCAAGATACAAATATTTATGCATTTGTAAATGAATTTCGTAGATTAGGAACTCATGCATATCAATTAACAATCGAAAAATATTAAATTATAACAGATTAAAAATGTAAAATATGAATGAATAATATATAAACATATTTTATATATTCATTTAATGAAATTTAAGCAAGAATTTACATTTGAAAAGAGAATGGACGAAGCATCACGTGTGATAAGTAAATATCCAGATAGACTTCCTATTATTTGTGAAAAGAGTCTTGCTGCTTCAAAAGATTGTCCTGACATTGATAAAAAAAAATATTTAGTTCCAAAAGATTTAACTATAGGTCAATTTTTATATATTGTCAGAAAAAGATTAGTTCTTCCACCTGAAAAGGCTATTTTTTTATTTGTCGGAAAATCTATTCCTCCGTCTACATCTTTTGTAAATGATATTTATAATAGTTATAAAGATAAAGACGGATTTTTATATATTGAATATGGATTTGAAAATGTTTTTGGATTATAAAATTGTTTTAATTGTGTTTTATAGATAACCACCAACCATCTTCAAAATACGAACTACCATAATATCTACATAAATCCATCAATTCATCCCAATTATTGCATTGAGATAATAAATATTCAATAAGTGCGTCTTCTTCCATATAATCTGGAATTATTTCATCCGCCTCATTTTGTATAATTTCATTCACAATACTTTCATCAAATCCATCTAATTTATTTTTAACTAAATAACTAATAACTCCATGACATGCTTCTTTTTCATCTTCAAAATGACCAATTAAATAATCTTTTATTTGGTCATATATTCTATCATATTTAATAACACAAATAGGTTTATTTGTCTTTTTTTCTATCTCTTCAAGTGCTTTTTCTCTCTCACAAATCATTTTTTCTCTCTCATTAAGTGCTTTTTCTCTTTCTTCAATCATTTTTTCTCTTTCTTTAAGGTCATTAATTGCGCAATATGTACTCATTTTCAATTATCAATTGTTATTATATTATTATTGCATTTAGGTTTAATTCAAAAATTAATTCAATTTTTTTATAAATAAATATAATAAAATTATTTAAATAGATATGCATATAATATATAGAAAATGGGTGTGCCAAGTTATTTTACATATTTAATTAAAAATCACAGTAATATTATAACCAAATTATCATCAACATTTAAAATAGATAATTTATATTTAGATTGCAATTCGCTTATTTACGACGCTGTTTATAAAATGGATAAATCGATATCCAATGATAAAATAGCAAATGAAATTATTTCAAAGGTAATAAATAGTATTAAAGAGCATATTCATTTGCTAAAACCATCAAATAATGTATTTATCGCATTTGATGGGGTAGCACCTGTTGCAAAATTAGAACAACAACGATCAAGACGTTTTAAGTCATTATATCAAACATCAGTAACAAGGTCAATTATGAAAACGACTGAACCAGATCCATGGAATACAACAGTAATTACTCCAGGGACACTATTTATGAAAACACTTGATGATAAAGTAAAAAACGCGTTTATTGACAAAAAAGAGTTTAATGTAAAGAACATTCTTTTTTCAGGAAGTGGTGAATGTGGTGAAGGTGAGCATAAAATTTTTAAGTATATTAGAGATAATTCGTGCGATCATCAAGATAAAAATACGGTTATTTATGGTTTGGATGCAGATTTAATTATGTTATCGATTAATCATTTACCAGTCGCACCTCATATATATTTATTTAGAGAGACGCCGCATTTTATCCAGTCTATTCATTCAGAATTTGAACCAAATGAGAATTATATGTTAGACATACCAGAATTAGCAAAAACAATTACACTTAATATGAATAATGAAGATGAATTATCGATAGAACAACAAAACAATCGTATTTATGACTATATCTTCTTGTGTTTTTTCTTGGGAAATGATTTTATGCCTCATTTTCCAGCAATTAATATCAGAACAGGTGGTGTAGATAAAATGATCCAGGCATATAAAGCTACTATTGGTGGAACAACTGATTGTTTAACTGATGGTAAAAAAATTTACTGGAAAAATGTAAGAAAATTGGTACAATTTCTGGCCACAAATGAGCATGATTTTCTCAAACAAGAACATAAAATACGTGACAGAAAAGAAAGAAATAAATTACCAGATAGAACGCCAGAAGAAAAATTAAATAAATTTAATAACACTCCTACCATTGAACGTTATGTTGAAAAATATATTAACCCTTATAAAGATAATTGGCAATTTAGATATTATAAATCGCTATTTGATGTTGAGATTGATGACGAACGTAGACGTCAAATATGTGTCAATTATTTAGAAGGATTAGAGTGGACAATGAAATATTATACATCAGGATGTCCTGATTGGAGATGGCACTATAATTATAATTATCCGCCATTATTATGTGACCTTATTCAATATATACCATTTTTTGATACAGAATTTATTGTAAATAAGCAGGAAAGACCGGTGTCAACACTAGTTCAATTATGTTATGTGTTACCTAGACAAAGTTTGCAATTTTTACCGGAGAAATTATATAAAGCTTTAATTAAAGAGAAATTACAATTATATAGTGTTGAGTGTGATTTTGATTGGGCATATTGCAAATATTTTTGGGAAGCACATCCAAATTTACCATATATTGATGTAGGTGAATTGGAAGACTTTGTAAAAAAAAACAGTTAAATATATATTTCAATCACAATATATATTTCAATCACATTTATTTATTAACCAACATATAAATATTTTTTTTACAATAATAAAATGCTCTTATTTGATGTTCTCCTTCTCTATTAATATCCCATTCGTGGTGTGCATCGTCATCAGAATAATCCCAAATAGGAATATGATAATTATAATTATATCTATTATTTTGAATTTCATTAACAGTTGTTGCTATTCTGAATAAATGATAGGTTTTTGTGTGATAATGGAAAGTATTTACATTATAAATACAATGTGGTTCTAAAAATAATTGTTTAGCAATACAATCTTCTATTTCTACATCAGAAATATGATTAAATGGAACTCCTATCTGATTTATTAGTTCATAAATATTGATTTCAGTTAAACATTTGTCGATATTTGTCGTCATATTAATTATATTTATATAATTTATTATATTTATATAATTCAATTTTTTTTTGAAATATCTAAAGGTGTAAAAAAGTTAGTGAATAATCAATTATTTTATATAAATATATATTAAATGAGTGAATCCATTTTTCCAGAATTAGAAGATTACCAATCTCTAATAAATAAAAATCAATCTAGGGATCATTTAGAAATGTCGTTATCATATATAATTTCATATATAAACTCAAATAAATATAATTTGTCTGAAATTAAGAATGACCAAACACCTTTAATGTATGCATGTGCGAATAAAATGTCTGAAGTTGCAATAAAATTAATCGAATCAGGCAAATCTTTTCCGGAATATATTGATAATGATGGAAATACTGCTTTAATATATACAACTCAAAATAAAATGTCAGAAGTTGCCTTAAAATTAATCGAAACAGGTAAATCTGTTCCTGAACAAGCTAATCATATCGATGTAACTGCTTTAATATATGCATGTGATAATATAATGAGTGAAGTTGCTATAAAATTAATTGAAACAGGAAAATCCAATCCTGATCATATTTCAGAAGATGGCAAAACTGCACTAATAGTTTCATGTGAAAATAGAATGTCTGAAGTTGCGTTAAAATTAATTGAAACAGGAAAATCTGTTCCTGAACAAATTGATGAAAGTGGAATTACTGCTTTAATGTATGCATGTGCGAATAAAATGAATGAAGTTGCAATAAAATTAATTGAAACAGGAAAATCTGTTCCTGAACAAATTCATGAAAGTGGAGATATTGCTTTAACAATAGCATGTAAAAATAGAATGTCTGAAGTTGCGTTAAAATTAATTGAAACAGAAAAATCTGTTCCTGAACAAATTGATGAAAATGGAGATACTGCTTTAACAATAGCATGTAAAAATATAATGTCTGAAGTTGCATTAAAATTAATTGAAACAGGAAAATCTGTTCCTGAACAAATCAATCGTGAAAAAAATACTGCTTTAATAATTGCATGTTTGAATAAAATGTCTGAAGTTGCCTTAAAATTAATTGAAACTGGAAAATCTGTTCCTGAACAATTCAATCAACAGGGTTTCACTGCTTTAATAATTGCATGTTTGAATAAAATGTCTGAAGTTGCCTTAAAATTAATTGAAACTGGAAAATCTGTTCCTGAATATATTTTTGATAGATATAAAACTACTGCTTTAATGTATGCATGTGCGAATAATATGTCTGAAGTTGCCTTAAAATTAATTGAAACCGGAAAATCTGTTCCTGAACAAATTGATGAAAATGGAGATACTGCTTTAACAATTGCGATTGATAATAATATGACTGAAGTAGTAACATTATTAAATAAACTAAAAACAATAAATATAAACGAAAAAGGGTTTGATGTCATCAATCAAGAATATAAAAAAATAAGTGATTATTTAAGTGAAATTGAAGATGGGATATGTATAAAAGTTAATAAACAATATTTTTTAACAGATAAAAAGTCATTGTTAACACAAATAAATAATCCTGCAAATATTAAATATGAATGTAAAACTGCTGGAAATGGTTCTCAGTTCATTCTTGATAGAAATATAAATTATAATACAGAATATTTTTCAATGTCTTCAATTTTCGGTTTGCAAATATTGGTGGATTTAAAAAAATTTTTTAATGTGTTTTATTCGAATAATTTATTATACTTAGAACCAACTTCGAAAAAGGTTGCGTCAATAATATCAAAAGCGTTCATACAAGGAGGTTCAGGTGTTAGCGCAGATCATTGTCAACCAGGTAAAATAACTACTATTTATAGTGTAAATAAATCTACTCCCATTTCTGAAAAAGAAGATATAGAAGATAACCAAAATGAAGAGAAAGAGAAAGAAAAAGATGAAAATATAATAAAAATACAATATAAAACAAATATATATTCATTTCCAGTGGATAATAACACAACATTAGAAAATATCAAGACATTATTGTTAAATAAATTATTATCAGAAAATGTAATAACATCATCAAGTCAAAATGTAAAATTTATTTATAAAGGAAAGATTTATACAGACATGTCTATAGTAATAACAAATTTAGAAAATGATCCATTTGGAATAACTTTACAGGCAATGGTTTCTCCAAAACCAACAAGTGGTGGAAAATTTACGAAAAAGCAAAAACACAAAAATAGTTCGCGTATATGTAAACGAAAAACCAAAAAGGTAAATATTCGGAAAAAAAATAATAAAACTCAAAAATATAAACATGTCTTCAAAAAAGAAAGTAAAAAATAATTAATTCGAAATTTTATTCATCAAATTCACCATTTTCAACTATTGTCTTATTATATAATAAATAATTAATTCCATTAAAAGTTGATGTTGTAGCATAACAAAAAGAATATGGCATTGACAATGGATGAAAACAAAACCAAGGAAAAGAGCCTGCATTAGATAAATTTTGTATAAATTTAATATTTTTAGCATTATGATTTAATATTTTTTGAGTTTTTTTATTTCTAATATTGCCAATTTCATCCAATAATTCTAATCCCATACTATTTCCAATTTTTGTTACATATAAAGATGTTGTCAATGGATTTATAATTGTACTAATGCCAATATAAATAGCAATACATTCAATAACAATAAAGTCAATCATCGTTTATACTAACAAGTAATATATCTTTATATACATTTATTTAAACACAATAAAAACTGAGTTTTAAATTTTTCGATTTAACTTTTCTTAATGAAGATTTTCTTTTATTTTTTCTTGTTCTGAGTCTCTTTGATTTAAGTTTTTTTGTTCTGTATTTTTTTCCAGCACCAATATATTTTTCTTCTGGTTCTGGTGCTGGTGCAATTTTAATATGATATAATCTCTCTTCATTGTTGCTTGAATAAATTAACTGGTCATAAATATGTAAAGTACGACCAACAAATGATTCGCCTTCACGATTGCAATTACGTGGTGTGTCTTTAATT
>JACCDX011406075.1_pt1 | contig 16477 bp, 18 predicted proteins | sample 7449681 | NCBI WGS metagenome assembly JACCDX01 (sample SAMN15323450, study PRJNA562643) | freshwater metagenome | isolation source: river surface water | place: USA:Blue River Watershed | collected 2017-08-18 | reverse complement strand
CCCGCTGCTTGGCGCGCATCTGGCGTGCAGAGCGCTTCTCTTGGTGGTTCACCAGCTTGATGCACCGCTTCCCAGATCAAGGTGAGATTGGTCAGAAGTTCCAAGAGGCTGAGTTGGATTACCTCATCCACAGCGAGTCAGGCTCGCGCACGGTGGCTGAAAACTATGTGGGCTTGCCACTGAATTTCGGCGAATAAGCTCAGCAGAATCCAAATGAAAAAGCCTGATGGGTCAAACCATCAGGCTTTTTCTGCTCAAGAACTTGGGTGTGACCTTACTTCACAGCCAACATGTGTTGCGCGAAAAACGCCTTCAATTCTTGGCGTGCACTCAGCGGGAAGATGCCCGCCACATACTGATCTGGGCGCACGATAACGATGGCACCCTCTTTGTGAATTTCGCGATCACGGAAGATGTCACGCCCATGGCCTGATGCAAAGATCTGGTTCACATCGACAAGACCCAACGGTGTTTTGATGGGTTTGAAGACCGCAGGCACATCGCCTGGTTCCACCTGGGTGTAGTCTTGTTGGTAGATCACCTTGGTGTCGAAAATGGCATCTGTGTCGCTGTTGTGCGGTGTGTACTTCACGCGGGGGGACTCTGCGTCGTTGAGCCACCATTGTGCGAAGTCGGCTGTGGTTGTGCCCGAGGTGGTGGGGGCTGCTTTGTCGGCGAATACATACACACGCCAGCGGCCATCGGCCTCATGCAAGTGGCCCAGCTGACGCCAACGGTTGTCAGCGCGTCGCATCACCTCGGTGGATTTGAAGCGTTTGCCAATCGGAAAGCCTGCGGCCAACTGCTGATGCTCAGCGCCCGCGACGATTTGGTTCTTGGGGTACTGGGTCATGAAGCCCATGGGGAACTCAATCGTTTTCTCGTACCAACGGGCCAAGTCTTGTGGGTCATCCCACTCGTCCACGGGGCGGGCCATGAGGGTGGACCACTCTTTGTCGAAGTTGATGAGGTCTTGTGCAATCACGCGGCGTTCGGACGAATACGTGTCGAGCAGTGATGCAGGCGCGCGGCCTTCAAGCACCGCCGCGAGTTTCCATGACAAGTTCCAACCGTCTTGAATCGACACGTTCATGCCTTGGCCAGCTTTGGCCGAGTGGGTGTGACACGCATCGCCCATGATGAAGGCGCGGGGATGCTGCTGACCGACGCGATCCGCAGGGACGTTGTCAAAGCCCGTGGTCACGCGGTGTGCCACTTCGTAGACCGACCACCAAGCGATGCTTTTCACATCGAGCGTGTAGGGATGCAAGATGGCGTTGGCACGACGAATAATTTCTTCCAAGCTGGTTTTGCGAATTTCGCCTGCATCGTTCTCGTCAAGGTTGCCCAGGTCCACATACAGACGCGACAGGTAACCGCCTTCACGAGGAATCAGCAAGATGTTGCCCGCGCTGTGCGACTGAATGGAACACTTCACCTGAAAGTCTGGGAAGTCTGTGTTGCACAACACGTCGATCACGCCCCAGGCATGCAGTGAGGCATCGCCTTCTAGTTTGTGCCCGAGTGCGGTGCGAACGTTGCTGCGTGCGCCATCGCCACCGACCAAGTATTTCGCGCGAACGGTGCGCACGTCACCTTTGCGTGGGCCTGCCACGTATTGAATGCGAGCTGCCACGGGGTAAGCATGACTCTCGTCAATTTCTAGGTCAAGAAACTCAATGCCGTAATCGGGGGCGAACCTTGCGGGGGCCTGATGTGCATGTTCTAAGAAGTAATCCAACACACGCGATTGGTTCACGTAGATGTGTGGAAATTCGCTCATGCCGTTGGCGTCATCGGGCACACGCGAGACACGCACGATGTTTTCGGGGTGCTTCTCGTCGGGTTTCCAAAAACACATTTCGACGTTGCGGTAGGCCTCATCCGCGATGGCGTTGGCAAAACCAAATGCTTGGAAAGTTTCAACCGAGCGGGCTTGAATGCCATCGGCTTGTCCTTGCGTCAGACGGCCTTCCCGCTTTTCGATGGCGCGCACGCTGATACTTGGAAAGTGGGCGAGTTGTGCGGCCACCGTCACAGCAGCAGGGCCTGTGCCCACGATGAGTACATCCATCTGGTCAGGAATGTCGGTAGGGCGGTTCAGTCCGTGGCCAGCGGCGGGTTGGATGCGTGGGTTTTCTGAAACATAACCACGGTGGTGGAATTGCATGAGGTGTCTCCTAAATGTTGCGTGGATTTACATGTGTCTCTATAATTGAGACATAATTGTAAATATAGAGATAGTCTAGCAAGGCCAAAGATGAAAAGCAAGCGCTCAGTTGAATCAAACATTCCCCCCCTCAAAGCAGAGGGCGGCTCACAGACTTTGGCCCGTGGCTTGATGGCTTTGGAAATCATTGGCGGGGCGGCAGAGCCCATCAGCGTGGCTGCGTTGTCGCAGCAGTTGGATATTCATCGCTCCATGGGCTACCGCTTGGTCAAAACCTTGGAGCAAAGTGGTTTTGTTGCACGAGATTCCCATGGTGGCCTCATCATCGGCAACAAGCTGGCTGTGCTGGCGCGTGGGGTTGCCAAGGATCTGTTGTCGGTGGCTGCGCCTGAATTGGCGGCGATTGCAGAACAGTTGCAGATGACCGCGTTCATCGTGACTTACGACGGCGAATCGGCCGTCACTTTGAGCAGTGCCGAGCCAAAAAACTTAGAGACCACCTTGGGCAAGAAGCCGGGCAGCCGACATGCCATTGGTCAGGGAGCGCCAGGTAAGGTGATTCAGTCAATGTTGAAGCCCAAAAAATTCCCCCCTCAGGTTTTTGAGGCAAGTGAAAACGAGGTGATTCATGGCATCGCATCCATCGCTGTACCTCTGCATCTTTCTGGCGGTCCACTTGCAGCGATTGCGGTGCTTTATTTGCCGCACAAAGTGAATGAGACCAAGGTGGCCAAGGTGCTCACTTCAGCGGCGGGCCGCATTTCTGCGGTGATGGGCTAGCACTCAATCGGCGCTGGGTGCTGGGCGATCGAGGTTGTGCAGCAAGGTATCGATGGCGTCATACACCTGTTGCAGTTGTTTGACGCCTACTTGTTTTTCAAGCGCCAAGTATTCGCGCTCAATGATGGGGGCGATGCTCTTGCCCAGCTTTTTGGTCGCTGCAGTGACGGTCACTTTGACGCGGCGTTGGTCATGCTCCATGCGCTCGCGTTGAATCCATCCGGCTTCTTCCATGCGCATCAATACGCCCGCAATGCTGGGGCTGGAGATCAGGCAACGTTCGCACAGCTGGCGAGGCTCTAAGCCATCTTCGTCTAGCAGCACGCGCAGGATGCGCCACTGCTGCTCGGTCACACCGTGTTGGTTCAACACGGGGCGAAAACGACTCATCAAGGCTTCCCTTGATTCCAAAAGTAGATGCGGCAAATTCTTATGCCTGAGCGGGCTTTTCATAGGTTTAAATGTACCGAATTCAGGGAGAGCCTAAGGATTGGACTGAAGCTAATCTAGGGATAACACTCATAAAAGTTTATCCAAAATGGATTGACTTACTAATAAGTGAGTGTTCTAATCACGAATATGTTAGCGAAATACGGAGCTTGAGAGAGTTAACGATGTCACATACGTTTCAAATGCCCGCTGGCGGCACTGTGTACGGCACCTTGTTGAACCACCACGAAGCCTTGGCGGCTTTGGGGGATCAAGTCAACGCTGCGCCCTACAAGGCTGCACCTCAGGCGCCCATTTTGTATATCAAGCCACGCAACACATGGGCGCAAAGTGGCGATGCGGTGGTGGTGCCATCGGATGCCTCTCAGTTGCAAATGGGTGCTACCTTAGGCTTGGTCATTGGCAGCGTCGCCTGCAAGGTGAGCGTGGCCGAGGCTCTGAACCATGTGGCAGGCTATGTGGTGCTCAACGACATCAGCGTGCCACACGACTCGTTTTATCGTCCCTCCATGCGCTTCAAGTGCCGTGATGGCTCTTGCCCCATGGGGGCGTTTGTGCCGCGCGAGGCTGTGGCGGATCCTGATGCACTGACCATGACCGTTGCCATTGACGGCAAGGTGATACAGCAAACGGACACAGGTGGGCGCGTGCGGTCTGTGGCGCAGTTGTTGGCGGATGTCACCGAGTTCATGACCTTGCATCCGGGGGATATTTTGAGCATTGGCATCTCTGCCAATGCGCCCCTCGCACATGCGGGGCAACGCGTGACGGTCAGCATCGCTGGCGTGGGACAAATTGAAAATACCTTGGTTGCGGAGGAGTTGGTATGAAGCGCGCAAAAGTGGCTTATGGTGGCGCCATTCACGACGCCAACGAACATCCCGCTGGCGTGAAGTTGGCCGATGGCCGCGTGGTGGCGGAAGATGCGGTGGTGTGGTTGCCACCTTTTGAAGTGGGCACCATCATCGCTTTGGGCTTGAACTATGCAGACCATGTGAAAGAACTCTCCAAAGAGTTGACGGTCACGGCCAAAGACGAGCCCTTGGCTTTCCTGAAAGGCCGCAGCTCATTGATTGGCCACCGTGCACAAACCCGCCGTCCTGATGGCGTGGTCTTCATGCACTACGAGTGCGAACTGGCCGTTGTTATTGGCAAAACGGCCAAGAACGTCAAACGTGAAGACGCGATGCAATATGTGGCTGGCTACACCGTGGCCAACGATTACGCGATTCGCGACTACTTGGAAAACTACTACCGCCCCAATTTACGCGTGAAAAATCGCGACGGCGGCACCGTGCTCGGCCCTTGGTTTGTCGATGCCGCCGATGTGGTCGATCCACACGCCTTGTCACTGCGCACCTTGGTCAATGGTGTGGTCACACAGCAAGGCAACACGGCAGATTTGATTTCAGATATTCCCACCTTGATTGAGTACCTCAGCGGCTTCATGACGCTCAACCCTGGCGACGTGATTTTGACCGGTACGCCCGATGGTGTGGTCAATGTGAATGTAGGCGATGAAGTCGTCACCGAGATCGAAGGCATTGGTCGCTTGGTCAATACCATCGTGGCAGACGCCACGTTTGGTCGCTAAATTTTTTGGATGTAGGAGAGCTCTATGCGTATCGAACACTTGATCAATGGCAAAGCCGTCAGCGGCAATCAGTACTTTGAGACTGTCAATCCCGCCACCCAAGAGGTGTTGGCCGAAGTGGCCAGTGGCACCGCGAATGAAGTTAACGCCGCCGTGCAAGCTGCGAAAGATGCATTCCCTGCATGGGCAGGCCGCCCTGCGGTGGAGCGTGCCAAGATCATGCGCAACTTGGGCGACTTGATCGCCAAACACGTGCCTGAGTTGGCACACACCGAAACCAAGGACACGGGGCAGTCCATCAGCCAAACCGGCAAGCAGTTGGTGCCCCGCGCGGCGGATAACTTTTATTACTTCGCCGAAATGTGCACGCGTGTGGACGGCCACACCTACCCCACGCCCACCCACCTCAACTACACCTTGTTCCACCCCGTGGGCGTGTGTGCCTTGATTTCGCCATGGAATGTGCCGTTCATGACGGCCACTTGGAAAGTCGCACCTTGCTTGGCCTTTGGCAATACCGCTGTGTTGAAGATGAGTGAGTTGTCACCGTTGACTGCCTCGCGTTTGGGCGAGTTGGCATTGGAAGCGGGGGTGCCAGCCGGTGTGTTGAACCTGGTGCACGGCTACGGCAAAGAAGCAGGCGAGCCATTGTGTTCACACCGCGATGTACGCGCCATTTCTTTCACGGGCTCCACTGTCACGGGCAATCGCATCGTGCAAGCGGCGGGGCTCAAAAAGTTCAGCATGGAACTGGGCGGTAAATCTCCCTTCGTGATTTTTGAAGATGCAGATTTGGACCGCGCATTGGATGCGGCCATCTTCATGATCTTCAGCAACAACGGCGAACGCTGCACCGCAGGCAGCCGCATCTTGGTGCAAAAGAGCATCTATGCCGACTTCGCCGCCAAGTTTGCCGAGCGTGCCAAACGCATCGTGGTGGGTGACCCCTTGGACGACAAAACCATCATCGGCCCCATGATCAGCCAAGGCCATTTGGCCAAGGTGCGCAGCTACATCGAGTTGGGTACGAAAGAGGGTGCGTCTATTTTGTGTGGTGGTTTGGATGCCCCCGAGTTGCCCGCGCATTTGCAAAAAGGCAATTTCGTTCGCCCCACCGTGTTTGCCGATGTGGACAACCGCATGCGCATTGCGCAAGAAGAAATCTTTGGCCCCGTGGCGTGTTTGATTCCGTTCGCCGACGAAGCCGATGCCATCCGTCAAGCCAACGACATTGAATACGGTTTGTCCAGCTATGTGTGGACCGAGAACATTGGCAAAGCCCACCGCGTGGCCGCCGCCATCGAAGCGGGCATGTGCTTTGTGAATAGCCAAAACGTGCGTGACTTGCGCCAACCTTTTGGTGGCACCAAGGCCAGCGGCACAGGCCGCGAAGGCGGCACCTGGAGCTACGAAGTGTTTTGCGAACCCAAAAACGTGGCCGTGTCGATGGGTAGCCACCACATTCCACACTGGGGAGTTTGATCATGGGCCAACTCGCATTAGCCGCCAAAATCACACACGTGCCCAGCATGTACCTGAGCGAGCAGCCGGGTCCGCGCTTTGGCACGCGTCAAAGCGCCATCGATGGCCACAAAGAAATCAGCCGTCGCTGTCGCGAAATGGGTGTGGACACCTTGGTGGTGTTTGACACGCATTGGCTGGTCAATGCGAATTACCACATCAATTGCGCGCCGCACTTCAAGGGCAACTACACCAGCAACGAGCTACCGCACTTCATCAACCACATGTCGTTCGAGTCGCCCGGTAACCCCGAGCTGGGTCACTTGCTCGCCAAGGTGGCCAACGAGCAGGGTGTGGAAACACTGGCGCACGACAACACCACACTCGACCCCGAGTACGGCACATTGGTTCCGCTGCGCTACATGAACGAAGACCAGTACTTCAAAGTGGTATCGGTCTCGGCGCTGTGCATGGTGCATTACCTGAACGACAGCGCGCGTTTGGGCTGGGCTTTTCGTGAAGCTGTGGAAAAGCATTACAACGGCAAGGTGGCTTTTTTGGCCAGTGGCTCACTCAGCCATCGCTTTGCGCAAAACGGTTTGGCGCCAGAGTTCGCGCACAAGATTTGGAGCCCGTTCCTCGAGCAGCTCGACAAGCAAGTGTTGCAAATGTGGCACAACCGTGAATGGAAAGCCTTTTGCGAGATGCTGCCCGAGTACGCGAGCAAAGGCCACGGCGAAGGCTTCATGCACGACACCGCCATGTTGATGGGGGCACTCGGTTGGACAGCTTATGACGGTGGTGCAGATATCGTGACGCCGTACTTCGGCGCGAGTGGCACAGGTCAGCTCAATGCCATTTTTGATGTGACACCGCAAGACGGCGCGCAGGTGCCCAAAGCCGTGGCCAGCAGCGCGGATGGTTACACCGCCATCAGTTCACGTTTGTGAGAACACCATGCCACACCTTGTGATTCTTTACACCGGCCAGCTCGATGCTGAAGTGAACATGACGACTTTGTGCCGTCAAATGGCCGACGCCATGTTGACCGTCAAAGACGAAACCGACAAACAAGTATTCCCCACAGGTGGCACACGCGTGTTCGCCTATCCAGCGCCGCACTATGCCGTGGCCGACGGCGGCGCAGCAGGCCAAGCCGCTGCGCAGTTTGAAGGCAACTCACACGGTGGCTCTGGCGACTATGCCTTTGTGTACCTCAACGTGCGCATGGGCAAAGGCAGAAGCGAAGCCACACAACAGCGCGCTGGACAAACTTTGGTCGACGTGGCCAAGGCATTTTTTGCCCCCGTCATGGCTCAACGCCACATTGGCATTACCTTGCAAATCGATGTGGGACCCGAAGTGTTTGATGCCAAGCACAGCAATATTCACCCTTTGTTTCAAAAGAGTTAATCATGCCCCCACGTTCATCACTGTGTGTATTCACTGCCCCCCAAGGGGGCGCGGCCTCCTTCGGGGCGGCCCAGCAGGAGTCCTAACCATGTCTGTATTCACCGAAGAACAAATTCAAGCATTGGCGCAAGAGCTGCACCAGTCCGAAAAAACACGCGTGCAAATTGAGCACTTCTCCAAACGTTTTCCTGGCATGACCATCGAAGACGGCTACCGCATCAACCGTGCGTGGATGCAGCTGCAATACGCCGAAGGTCACCAAGTGATTGGTCACAAAATTGGTTTGACCAGTCGCGCCATGCAGCAAGCCAGTCAGATCGATGAGCCAGACTACGGCACCTTGCTCGACTTCATGCGTTACGAGTGCACCCCAGGTCAGGTGTTGGACATTCCCATGCACAACTTCATTGCACCCCGTGTGGAAGTGGAGTTGGCGTTTATCTTGAAGAAAGATTTGCGTGGTCCGAACGTGACCGTCGAACAAGTGTTGGACGCCACCGAGTACGTGACGCCTGCGATTGAAATCATCGACTCACGTATTGAGCAGTTTGACCGTCACACCAAAGTGATGCGCAAAGTGTTCGACACCATCAGCGACAACGCTGCCAACGCCGGCATCGTATTGGGCGCCAAGCGCGTGGACCCACACACCACCAACTTGCCTTGGTGCGGTGCAATTTTGCGTTTGAACACCGTGGTGGAAGAAACCGGTTTGGCGGCAGGCGTGCAAGGCCATCCCGCCGTGGGCATTGCATGGTTGGCCAACAAGCTGGCGCCTTGGGATGAGTATTTGAGAGCGGGCGAAATCGTGTTGGCGGGTTCCTTCACCAAGCCCGTGCCTGCCAAAGCCGGTGACGTGTTTGATGCCGACTACGGTGATCTGGGTCAACTGCAATTCCGTTTTGTGTAAGGCGACACACCATGCAAATCACTCCAAACAAATTCCGCGATGCGCTCAAAGCAGGGCAGAGCCAAATCGGCTTGTGGGTCGGCTTGGCTGACGCCAATGTGGCCGAGGCCTTGGCGGGTTGCGGCTTTGATTGGCTGCTGCTCGATGGCGAACACGCGCCCAACGATGTGCGCACTGTGCTCGACCAACTGCGTGCTGTGGCACCTTACCCCGTGCACCCCATCGTGCGTCCTGTGCAGGGCGATGTGGCACTCATCAAGCAGTACTTGGATGTGGGCGCGCAAACCTTGTTGGTGCCCATGATTGACACGCCTGAGCAAGCCGCGTTGATGGTCAAAGCCATGCGCTACCCACCTCATGGCATTCGTGGTGTGGGTGCTGCGTTGGCACGCGCCTCGCGTTGGAACCAAGTGACCGATTACCTGAAACAAGCCGATGACGAAATGTGTTTGCTGGTGCAAGCCGAAACCACCTTGGCCGTGCAAAACCTCAAGGCCATTGCCTCGGTTGACGGTGTGGATGGCGTGTTTTTTGGCCCCGCAGATTTGTCGGCGTCGATGGGCTACCGCGGCCAGCCTGCACACCCTGAGGTGGTGAAAACCATTGTGGAAGGCATTGCCACTGTGCGCGCCGCAGGCAAAGCGGCTGGCATTTTGATGGCCGACCAAAAAATGGCCCACATGTATCTCGAAGCGGGTGCGCAGTTTGTGGCTGTGGGGGTGGATACCACGTTGCTGGTGCGTACAGCCACAGAGTTAGCGGCTGCATTCAAAGTACCACGCAACGCCGTGACCGACAACTCACCCAAAGTTTATTGAAACGAAATTCACCCACATGCACACGCTCCAACTCAAAGACACAGGCTTGCTCAAGTCACAGTGTTACATCAACGGCTCATGGGTAGATGCCAGCAATGCCAGCACGATTGCTGTCTTAAACCCCGCGGATGGTTCGCACATTGCTTCCGTGCCCAATGCAGGCAAAGCGCTGGCCCAACTGGCAATTGACGGTGCTGCCAAAGCACAAGCCGAATGGAAACTGCGCACCGCCGAAGACCGCGCGCGTATTTTGCGTCGTTGGTACGAATTGATGGTGGCACACCAAGATGATTTGGCGCTCATCATGACCAGTGAGCAAGGCAAACCTTTGGCAGAAGCCAAAGGTGAAATCGCCTATGCCGCGTCTTACATTGAGTGGTTTGCCGAAGAGGCACGTCGTGTGTATGGCGAGATGGTGCCGTCACCTTGGCAAGACAAACGCATCTTGGTCACGCGAGAGCCCGTGGGCGTGTGCGCGGCCATCACGCCGTGGAACTTTCCCGCTGCCATGATCACGCGCAAAGTGGCGCCCGCTTTGGCGGCAGGCTGCGCCATCATCGTCAAGCCCGCCGAGCAAACGCCGTTGTCAGCGTTGGCCATGGCTGAGTTGGGGCAACGTGCAGGCATTCCCGCCGGTGTGTTCAGCGTCATCACGGGAGATGCGCGTGAAATTGGTGGCGTGCTCACGGCCAGCCCTGTGGTGCGCAAACTGACGTTCACAGGCTCCACCGAAGTGGGCCGAATTTTGGCTGCACAATGTGCGCCCACGCTTAAGAAAATGTCGTTGGAGTTGGGCGGCAACGCGCCTTTCATTGTGTTTGACGATGCAGACTTGGACGAAGCCGTGCAAGGTGCGCTTGCGTCGAAATACCGCAACACCGGCCAAACTTGTGTGTGCGCCAACCGCTTGTTGGTGCAAGCGGGGGTGTACGACACCTTTGCAGCCAAGCTTGCCACGGCTGTGCAAGCGCTGAAAGTAAGCCACGGTTTAGACGAGGGCGCCGCACAAGGCCCCTTGATTGACGAAGACGCCTTGGCCAAAGTGGAAGACTTGGTGGGTGATGCCGTGAAGCATGGCGCACGCGTGCTGACCGGTGGCAAACGTCACGCCTTGGGCGGCACGTTCTACGAACCTACCATCTTGGGGGATGTGACGACGGCCATGCGCATTGCCAGCGAAGAGGTGTTTGGTCCGGTGGCACCGCTGTTCAAGTTCAACACCGAAGCCGAGGCGATTGCTTTGGCCAACAACACCGAGTTTGGTTTGGCCGCCTACTTCTATGCCAATGACATGGCCCGGGTGTGGCGTGTGGCAGAGGCCATTCAAGCGGGCATGGTGGGTGTGAACACAGGCATCATTTCGACGGCGGTGGCCCCCTTTGGCGGTGTCAAACAATCAGGCATGGGGCGTGAGGGGGCACACCAGGGCATTGAGGAATACATGGACACCAAATACATCTGTTTGGGTGGCGTTGGCGCGCGTTGACCTCTCGTCATAAGAAGAGGCAAGGAGACAAAACATGAGCAAGTTTGAACAAACCTACCCACGTCCTGAGCGCTTCAGCGAAGCCGAGTGGGCAGCGCGCGTGCAACTGGCTGCGGCCTATCGCATTGCCGATCACTTGGGTTGGACCGAGTTGATTTACAACCACATCTCATTGAAGGTGCCGGGCGAGGAGGGGCACTTCCTCATCAATCCCTTTGGCTTGCACTACTCAGAAGTATGCGCCTCCAACTTGGTGAAGGTGGATGTGCACGGCAACATCATTGGGCAGTCCGACTGGCCGATTAATCCTGCTGGCTTCACGTTCCACGGTGCGATTCATGCGCGTGTGCCCAATGCGCATTGCGTCATGCATGTGCACACGACCGCCACCCAAGCGGTGTGTTGTTTGAAGGAGGGTTTGTCTTTCACCAACTTTTACGCGGCGCAGCTGTACGGAAAAATTGCGTACCACGACTTTGAAGGCATCACCGTGCATCTGGACGAGGGCGTGCGAATTCTGGACAGTTCACAAGGCATGCCTGTGTTGCTCTTGCGTAGCCACGGGCCCGTGACGATTGGGTTTAATTTGGCCAATGCTTTTTCATTGATGTGGCTGGTCAACCGCGCCTGCGAGGTGCAGCTGGCGTCTCAATCCATGGGCGAGACTTGGCCCATCCCAGTGCCCGTGCTTGAGAAGTGCGTGCGCGATTCCTTGAACTTCGATCCCAAATTTGGCGGTGGGCAAGATGCATTTGATGCATTGCAGCGCATCGTGGACCGGATCGATCCAAGTTACCGCGGGTAAATAGAGGTTTTCTGATTTTGCATAGCCAGTGATGGGGTATGCAAAAATCAAATAACTGATAGAACGTAAATTCATGGACCGACTGGCAGACCCTAGCCAAAATAGGGGGCTGAAATATAAAAGATAGTTGAGGAGAACTTATGAGTGAAACCCAAACGCCAAGCTCTGGCGTTGATCGTGTGCTGGAGCTTTTGTGCGATGCCAGCGCCACCATTGGTGGCTTGGTGTTGGTGGCAATTGCCTCCGTGACGGTGGTGAGCGTGATTGGGCGTGCGTTTTTCTCGCACCCCATCTTGGGTGATGTGGAATTGGTGCAGCTGGGCTGTGCGGTGGTGGTGGCGTCTTTCTTGCCCTACACACAGTTTCGCAATGCCAACATCATTGTGGATTTCTTCACCACCAATGCCTCCCAAGAGACCCAAACCAAATTGGATGGGTTCGGTACTTTGCTGTACACGCTTGTGATGGGCTTGATCGCATGGCGTGTGGCGGTGGGCGGCATTGACATCAAGGCCAACCAAGAAACCTCCATGCTGATGGCTCTGCCACTGTGGATTCCCTACATGTTGATGGTGCCAGGCTTGGTGCTGTGTACCGTCATTGGATTGGTTCAAACCTTGGAACACTTCGGTTTGATGAAGAAGGAAAACGTATGAGCACGATGAGTATTGGCTTGTCCATGTTTGGCGCCATGTTGGTGCTGATGGCGGTTCGCGTGCCGATCGCGATTTCTATGTTTGTGCCCGGCGCTGTGGGCTACATGGCCTTGGCCGGTTGGTTGCCTTTGCTGTCTCACCTCAAAGGTGCGGTGTACAGCCGCGTGTCGATTTACGATTTGTCTGTCATTCCTTTGTTCATGCTGATGGGCGCGTTTGCCGTGCACGGCGGCTTGTCCAAAGCGCTGTTTGACTTTGCCAATGCCTTGCTCGGTCGCTTCAAAGGCGGCATGGCGATGGCGGGTGTGTTGGCTTGTGCAGCTTTCGGCTCCATCTCGGGTTCGACCGTGGCCACCACCGCCACGATTGCACAGGTGGCTTACCCCGAAATGCGTCGCATCAACTATTCGGGCCGTTTGGCCACTGCGGCCTTGGCCACAGGCGGCACGATGGGTGTGTTGCTGCCACCATCCGTCACGTTGATGGTCTACGCCATCTTGACTGAGCAAAACATCACCAAGATGTTCTTGGCCGCTTACGTGCCTGCGCTCTTGGCGGCCATTGGCTACCTGATCGCCATTGCGGTGATCGTGCGCATCCACCCTGACCAAGCCCCTCAAGCCCAAGCGGCTTCAGCCAGTGAAGTCATGACCAGCGCCATGAACGTGTGGCCCATCGCCGCCATCTTCTTGGTGGTGTTTGGTGGCATCTACGGTGGCGTGTTTACCGCGACCGAAGGTGCAGCCATTGGTAACGTGTTGACCTTTGCCATCACCTTGCTGCGTCGTGAAATGACGTTTGACAAACTGGTGGCATCCATCCGAACCACGGCACAAACCAGCGGCATGATTTTCTTGATTTTCATTGGTGCGGACATGATCAACGCTTCGTTGGCTTTGTCGCAACTGCCAGCGCAGTTGGCTGACATGGTGGGTCATTTGCAGATTTCACCGATGGTGGTGATGGCTGGCATCATGATTTTTTATATCATCCTCGGCTGTGTGATGGATGAGATGTCGATGATTCTGTTGACGGTGCCTACGCTGTTCCCCGTGATCTTGGGTATGGACTTCTTCGGGTTAAACCCTTCGGACAAGTCTTTGTGGTTTGGTATCCTGATTCTCACGGTGTGTGAGATTGGCATGATCTTCCCGCCTGTGGGCTTGAACGTGTACATCATGAACGGTTTGGCCAAAGATGTGCCCATGGTTGAGACCTACAAGGGCGTGGTACCGTTCCTCATCACAGACGGCATTCGCTTGTCGTTGTTGATCGCGTTCCCCGTCATTTCGCTGTGGCTTGTCCACGCATTGACATAACAATTTTTATAACTGGAGATACACATGAAAACTCGTTTTCTCAAAGTCGCTGCCGCCGCTGCCTTGGTCGCAGCCATGAGCCCAGCAGCCATGGCCCAAGAAGTGACGCTGAAAGTGCACCACTTCTTGCCCGCATCTTCTTTTGCACAAACTTTGTTCATTCAACCTTGGTGTGATCGCATTGCCAAAGAGTCGAACAACAAGATGAAGTGCCAAATTTATCCATCCATGCAATTGGGTGGTTCTCCCCCCCAGTTGTTCGAACAAGCACGTGACGGCGTGGCCGACGTGGTGTGGACACTGCCTGGTTACTCGGCAGGTCGTTTCCCATCTGTGGAAGTGTTTGAAATGCCTTTCATGATGCAAAGCCCAGAAGCCACCAGCAAGGCGGTGTGGGACTACGTGGAGCAATACGCCAAGCCTGAATTCAAAGACGTTAAAGCTTTGGCTTTCCACGTGCACGGCGATGGTGTGTTCCACATGGTCAACAAGCCCATCCGCACAGCGGCTGATTTGAAAGGCGTGAAGTTGCGCGCTCCCACACGTGCCACCAACAAGTTCATCGCCATGTTGGGTGCCACCCCTGTGAGCATGCCTGTGCCACAAGTGGGTGACGCCTTGTCCAAAGGTGTGATCGACGGCGCCGTGGTGCCTTACGAAGTGGTGCCTGCGGTGAAGATTCAAGAGTTGGTCAAGTACCACTCTGAGACGGACCCCGCTGAACCCGCTTTCTACACATCTGTGTTCATCTTCGCGATGAACCAAGCCAAGTACGACTCTTTGTCACCTGAGTTGAAAAAAGTGATTGATCGCAACAGCGGTCAAGCGCTCTCAGGCATGGCTGGTAAGGCGTTCTTGCAAGCGGATGGTGAAGGCAAAAAGCTCGTCAACAAAGCAGCGATCAACGTGATTCCTAAAACCGAATTGGAAAACTGGAAAAAGTTGTCTCAACCTTTGTTTGAATCATGGGTTTCTGACATGAACAGCAAAGGCCACAACGGCAAGCAAATGCTTGACGGTGCCAAAGCGCTCATTGCGAAGCACCAAGACGGCAAGTGATTCACTTGCACTGAAAGTCAAAGGGCCGCAGATGCGGCCCTTGTCGTTTGGGCGTGATGCTCTTAGTCATCCGCACTCGCGCTCCAGCGCTCGTTCCATGCGTGTTCAATTTGACGGCGGTCGCGTTTGGTGGGGCGGCCGTGCTCAATGCTGTGTGCAGGTTCAAACGCCAAGCGGTTTTGCTCGGCCAATTTGGCGCGCAAAGCGATGCTCTCGGGGGTTTCTTCGTACAGCAGTTGCGCCACAGGTGCGGGGCCACGTGCGGTGCTGATGCCTTTGACTTGAACGGTTTTGGTGATGTTGCCTTGACGCACGGTGAGGGTGTCGCCCACCTTCACTTCGCGTGCCGGCTTGACGTCTTGGCCGTTGATTTGCACGCGGTGCTTGGTCACTTCATCACACGCGAGGCTGCGTGTTTTGTAAAAGCGTGCGGCCCATAGCCACTTGTCGATGCGCAGGCTGTCCATCAGGGGTTGAACACGTCCAACACGCGTGTCAGGTCGTGACTGGTGTAGCTGGGTTGAGGGCCAATCGCTTCAAAGGGCAAATGCTGGCGATTCACCCACAGCGTGGTGAAACCAAACCAAGTGGCACCCAAGGCGTCCCAACCGTTGCTGGACACAAACAAAATGTCTTGCTTCTCGGCGGAGATGGTGTGTTGCACCAAGCCATAGGCTTCGGGCGAGGTTTTGAACAGGCGAATGGGGTCCACCGAGATGACGTGGTCAATCCAATCAGCCATGCCTGCGCTGGAAACGGCGGTGTTGAGCATCTCAGGGCTGCCGTTGGAGAGGATGGCTGTGGTGATGCCACGCGCTTTCAAACTTTGCAAAACCCCTAAGTTTTCCGCGAAAGGCGTGAGCTTGGCGTATTGGCCCATCAAGGCTTCGATATGTTCAGGTTTGGCGTCGAGTTTGAAGCGTTCGAGTGTGTAGAGCAAGGCGCTGCGCGTGATGTCCCAAAACGATTGGTAGTAGCGGCTGCCTTCTGCGCGGTGCGGGGCAGATAGGGTGATGAGTCGCGTGTAGTCAATCTGCTTGTCGCGCCACAACACTGAAATGGCCGCGCCTTGGCCGGGGTACAACTGCTCGGCCAAAGCGCCAATCGAGTACACATCAAACAAAGTGCCATAGGCATCGAACACAACCGCTTGGATGGCCATGCTCAGTCCTCGTTGGGCAGCAAGCAGCAGGTGTCGCCACTGGCGGGACGCTCAATCTTGATGCGGTGGATGTTGGGCAACGCGTCTTTGAGATCGTTGTAAATGAAAGCGCACAGGTTCTCAAGCGTGGCAGGGCCAATGCCTGGCACTTCGTCGAGGAAATGGTGGTCGAGTTTGTCGCGTACTTTTTCAACTTCTTTGCGCAGAAACGCGAGGTCCATCATCATGCCGGACTCGGGGTCAGGCTTGCCTGCAAGGGTCACTTCGGCGTGATACGTGTGGCCGTGGATGCGCAGGCTGCCTTCTGCATCAATCTTGCGGCGCAGGGTGTGGGCGGCTTCAAAGTAGAAACGCTGGCTGAGTTCGTATTTCATCGGATGCCAATCAACTTATG
>JACCDX011446980.1_pt1 | contig 16485 bp, 12 predicted proteins | sample 7449681 | NCBI WGS metagenome assembly JACCDX01 (sample SAMN15323450, study PRJNA562643) | freshwater metagenome | isolation source: river surface water | place: USA:Blue River Watershed | collected 2017-08-18 | reverse complement strand
GTGGGCTTTAAAGAAAGCAAAAACAGAGGCAACAGATAACTCTGCGGAGTTTCCAGCAAAGCCACTGGCAAAACTTGCAAATGAAATGCAAAAAACCAAATGCACAATGGCCCCAAGGCCAAAGTGGGAACCGAAGTTCCGAACAATAAAATCAGATCCCAAGCACGCCAACGGCGAGCGGGCCATCTCGTGATCAGCAAATACAAAAAAGATCCTGAGACTGCCAGCAGGAAAGCGGAGAACCCAAGAACGGCCGAAGTCTTTCCGAACTCCCAAATCAAAGAATGAACGGAGCGCCCCACAAAATGCATGGATTGCCCCAAATCGCCATTTGTGAGGTTCTGCAAATAAATTCCAAACTGTTGCGTGAAGCTTTGATTCAAGCCATGAAATTCGCTGAGGGAAGCCAAGACTTGAGGATCCAGATTTTTCTCGTCATTCCAAGGGCTTCCTGGAAAAAAACGCAAAAGACCAAAGGTCAAGCAAATCAAAAGCAAGAGACTGACGAAGAACTGCAGCAGTCGTGAGAGAAAAGGCCTTAAATATCTTCCCATGTCTCTTTGCTGGCAATCGCCGTTGGAATTTTCACTTTCAAAGTCTCGCTGAGATAAGCCAAATTGTCTTTTTTATTCGAGTACAAAACCGAATAGACTTGAAAATTCGAAACGACTTTTTTCACATAGTTGCGCGTCTCCAGAAATGGAATGTGCTCAATGAACTCATCCATGTCCAGATTTCCGAAACTCGCGAGCCAATTGGTCACCCGGTGCGGACCTGCATTGTAAGCGGCTGCGACCAGAGGCACATTGCCTTCAAACTTTCGATCCAGTCTCTGCAAATAACGTGTGCCAATTTTAACGGCTGATTCTGGCTCCAGCAATGAGCGTGGATTGAAATCTTTTTCTTTGAGCATTTCAGAAATCTTCATTCCCGTGCCCGGCATCACTTGCATCAATCCCAAAGCTCCGACCGGAGAGATCACGTCCTTTTTGTAGACACTCTCAGCTCGCATGATTCCCCAGATCAACTCTGTGGGAACATTCATTTGCTTTGAAAATTTGGTCACATGCGTGGCAAAAGCTCTGGGGTAGGCGTGCTCCCACAAATAGCGAACACCATCCAGTCCATGCAAAGCTCTTTGCCCACCGAAAGTGATTTGCGCAATGTATGCGGAACGATTGTAATTCTCCACCGTGAGATATTCTTGCATGAGATTTTTCAAATATTCGCGGTTGCTGGTTTTTCTCTCAATGTCGTAAAGATCCCATTTCGCCCAGTCATTGAGGCCCAGAATCATCAGATCGCGAGCTCTTTCAAATCTCTTCACCAACACAGGGTTAGCAAAAGAGGGCTTGGCTTCTTCTTCATTCGACTCCGAGGATGAATCTCCATCCGCCACGGCAATGGTGCCGTCTCCGGATGTGGCCGCCTCGGCAGGTGGAGCTTCCTCTTCCGTGGTCAGCTCTTTCAGGGCCAGACTTTCTTCCGATTCATTCTCTTCTCCGCTGGCCGACATGTCTTCCGGTGGAATCATGGAATCAATGAAAGAAAAACGAGTGATCCGACGAGACTGCTCGGCCAGAATCAATCGCGATGGTTTTGGAGACAACTGCTCCAGTTTTTTCAAACGAAATTGGGCGGCGATCGAGTAATATCCCAACAACTGATCTTTGGCCAATGCTTCAAACAGAGGTCGGGACTGTTGATACTTTTCCATTCGGTAAAGACTCATGGCCATCCAATAAGTGACACGGTCCTTGGGGAAAGATTTCCAACCGCGACGATGAGCTTGGGATTCTTTGAGCAGAGTTTGCAAACTGGAATAAGCGCCTTGATAGTCTCCACGCAAATAGCGAATCCAAGCCAAATGCCAACGGGCATCTCGCGACAATCCTGAATTCGGATAGACTTTCATAAACTCTTGAAACTTGCGAGCCGCCCCATCGTAATCTTGAAATTGATAACTCATGAAGGCGGACTGGTAGAGAGCTTGTTTTCCAAATTTGCCCTTGGGCGACAATTTGTAAACACCATAGTAAGAGCCGACCGCCACTTGGTTTTCACCGCCTCGAGCCGAGGCCACTGCCAAAGTGTTCAAATAAGAAATGTCATTTTTCTTTTGCTCATAATAAGGCAAAAGTATTTCCAGGGCCTTTTTGACTTCTCCTTCGTGGAGCCAGTAAGCCACTTCCAATTTGTCGATTTCATACTTGTCGGAAGGCGCACTTTGAGAACGCAGCAATTGAATTTCAGAAAATGCTTTGGGGGCCATTCCGGCCCATTGAAGATTTTTGATTCGTGAACGACGATCTTCCGTCGACACCGGACAACGTGTCGGCGCTCCTTCGAATTCATCTGAGCCTAAATTGGGACCCCAAGATTCTAAGCGCTGAAACTGCGGATACTGTGTGTACAATTTGCGAACCCATTTGCAAAAAAGTCCCGAGTTGTCCAAGCCCCGCTCAGCGCGTGCCAATTGATAAATTGTTTCTGGATAACCTTCTTCTCGACGCTGACGTTTTTCCAATTGAGTCAGCAATTGTTTCGCTTTCGAAAAGTTTTTCTCATTCAATGCAATCGTCGCCAATTGGAATTGTGTCTCCACTTGCATTCGCGCATTGGGAGAGAGATCCATGATTTTTTCATATTGAATTTTGGCTTCGTTATATTGTTTTTTATCGGCTAGCAGGCGCGCATAGTAATAATGAACGTATTCCTGAAGATTATTTTTTTCTTTCAAAAGCTCTTCAAAAACTGCTTGAGCGATATCGGCTTTTCCCAGCTCTAAAGCCATCAGAGCTTTTGCCATCATCAATAACTTTCGATCTTCGGCCTCTGTCGTTTTGCTCAGCTCTTGATCGATCTCGGAAAGACTTTTTTCTCGCTCATCGTTTTTGGAATTGAGAAATTTCTCGCGGTATTGGCGGAACTTGCTCAAAAAGTCAGACTGAGCCATCGCCGGCACAGGAGAAAGAGAGTTCAGGGCAAAACAAATGACAAAAAATTTTAAAAATGTCTTTTTCATATGGGAATGTCTCATGGGTCTACAAATGATAGCGAAAGATCTGGCAAAGTCGAAGACGAAAACAGTCACTGTCTGTCAAAATAGAGGAGCTTGGAATTCGTCTGTGGAAGAAACTTTTTCTCCAGAGCCAGCGACATGAGACTGGGCCTTGGTCTAGAATCGAGAAAAGCCCCCTTCAGGCTTTCCGGAAATTCATTCAGACTGGCTTTATGCAAGAGTCCGCAGACATCGTCAAAGAAGTCTATAAAACTGGAGATTATATTTTTTTCGAGGGAGATATCGATTTTCATTTCTATATCGTCCAAGAAGGCTCTGTTCAAATCTTCACCAAAGGGAAAAACGGACAGCGAATCAATATTGCAACTGTCTCTGAGGGAGAGTCCTTTGGCGAATTTGCTCTTCTCGACAAACAGCCCCGCTCAGCTTCTGCTCAAGCTCTCACACCCTGCACAGTGGTGAAGGTTTCCGAAGAAGGCTACAATCAACTGCTGGCCGAGATTCCAGAATGGGCGAGCTTCATGCTCAAGTCTTTTGCTCAACGCATGAAAAACATGAATGATAAACTGAAGGAAATGCCTCAGTTTCTGCAAAGAAAATAACTCAAGCTTTGGCGACAGCTTTTCGCCAAGACTCCAACCGCAGTTTGCGGGACTTTGCAGACATATGCGATTTGAACTCTTGATCGATCATCCAAATGCGCTTGATCTCGTCCAAAGAATTCCAGAAACCAACCCCCAAGCCAGCCAAATAAGCAGCTCCAATCGAGGTCGTTTCAATTTGCCGAGGGCGGGTAACCGAGGACCCCATGTAATCAGCCTGCATTTGCATCAACAAATTGTTGGCAGCAGCTCCCCCATCGACTCGCAAGCCTTTGAGTTTTTTCCCCAAATCATTTTCCATGGCTTGAAGAATTTCTGTATTCTGCAAGGCCATTGCTTCCAGTGTTGCCCGAGCAATGTGGGCTCGACTGCTTCCACGAGTCAATCCGGTGATGACTCCGCGAGCCTCCGAGCGCCAATGAGGTGCTCCAAGACCCGTCAAGGCCGGAACGAATTCAACGCCCTCACTGGAGGAGACTTGTGCCGCCAATGATTCGACTTCGGAACTTTTGGAAATAATTTGCAAACCATCGCGAAGCCACTGGACGGCCGCCCCGCAAATGAAAGCTCCGCCTTCAATGGCATAAACTGTTTTTTGTTTTTGAAGCCTCCAGGCCGCTGTCGTCAGCATTTGATGCTTGGACGAAACCAGCTTGGAGCCTGTGTTCATCAACAAAAAGCTACCCGTGCCGAAAGTGCATTTGGCTTCTCCTGCGGAAAAACAAGTCTGCCCAAACAAGGCGGCTTGCTGATCTCCCGCAATTCCAGAAATTGGAATTCCATCGGGCAAGAAACCAAGCCCTTGCGTGCGACCAAAAATCCCAGAGGAGTCACAAATCTCAGGCAACAATTGCCTTGGAACGGAAAACATTTTCAACAAGTCCTCGTCCCACTGACAAGTCTGAATGTTCATCAACATCGTTCGAGAGGCATTGCTGACATCGGTTTTGTGTGAGTGTCCGCTTGTCAGGCGCCACAATAAGAAAGTGTCAATCGTTCCAGCCAGCAAGCTTCCTTTGCGGCTGGCTTCCATGGCGCCGGAAACATTCTTGAGAAGCCAGCGAATTTTCGATCCCGAAAAATAAGGATCTATGACCAATCCAGTCTTTTTGCGAATGAAATTCTGCTTTTTATCTTTCTTTAATTTTTCGCAAAAATCTTGTGTACGACGGTCTTGCCAGACAATGGCATTGTGAATGGGTTTGCCAGTGGCTTTGTCCCAAATCACCACTGTTTCCCTTTGGTTGGTGATCCCCAGGGCCGCAATATCCTCTCCTTTGAGCTGAGAAGACTCGAGCGCTTTGCGCATGGTGCTTGTCACCGACTTCCAAATCTCTTCTGGATTATGCTCGACCCAGCCAGGTTTGGGGAAAATCTGAGGATATTCTTCGTTGATTTTGACGACCAGACTTCCTGATTGATTCAAGATGGAAACTGTCGAGCCCGTTGTACCTTGATCGATGGCCATGATATACATGAGCCCATTATGATCAACTTTTTCAAAAAGTCGCAAGAGAAGATTTTCAACCTCAAAGCCCTGGACAAGGAAACACTTCTCTATCGAGTCCTCCCGCATTTTCTCTTGGAGATCATGCGCAAATACTTTCGCTTGCAAGTCGAAGGCATCGAGTACATTCCCAAGCGCGGCGCTGCGATCATCGCTCCGAACCATTCTGGATTCTCCGGCTTTGACGCTTTGATTTTAGCTCACACTTTGAATCGCGATGCTCGCCGAATTCCTCGCATATTGACTCACCACTTTTGGTTTCTCACCAAAACCACAGCCATTCCAGCAGCCAAAATGGGTTTCACCGAAGCGACTTATGAAAATGGAATTTCAGCACTGGAAAAAAACAATCTGATTGTGATTTTTCCGGAAGGCGAAGATGGGAATTTCAAGCCCTCGAGTCAAATGTACCAATTGCAGGAGTTTCGCCGCGGCTTCGTGCGAATGGCGGTGCAAACTCAATCGCCGATTGTCCCCTGCCTGATCATGGGCGCCGAGGAAACGCACATCAATCTTTCCAAACTGAAATTCACCAAGTATTTGCGAGGCGTGGTTCTGCCTTTGCCTCTGAATGTCATCCCTTTGCCCGTGAAATGGAAAATCAAATTCTTGCCGCCGATTTATTTGCCTTACAAAGCTTCGCAAGTTTCAGATGGCGATCTGATGCATGAAATTGCCGAAGAAATTCAAGAGCAAATGCAAGAAGCTCTTTCGGATGAACTGAACAAACGTCGCGGATTTTTTTGAAAGCCTGAAAACATTTACTTGTTTTGGACGTCTTCACCAATGGTCTTTTGAATCTCCGTCCACTTTTGAATGACGGCCCCCGAATTGCCGGGGTCATTTGAATCTCGATTGATCAACTGGCTGATCACGACAATCGCGATGGAAACTGAAATCGCGAGCAACAGAACGTACTCAACAACAATTTGTCCGGACTGTGATCTCATACTTAAAGGATGGCATCGAGAGCAGGCTTTTCAAAGGGAATCTTTTCCCATTCTCGAAAAGCACCGAGAATCTCTGCTAGCACTTGGTCCAGCTTGGAGTCTTCGAAAGGACCATTGATGCCGATCACAGTGTCTTCTTCCAAATAATCGGTGGCCGTTGTGTTTTGACTTTCGAAAGACAAATGAAAACTGTCAGAGGAAGGATAGAGCATCACCAGCACATTGCGATCCAACAGTCTCTGCAATTCTTTGGCGCGCGCCATTTGCGTAGAGAAATGCTGTTGCAAATGAAAGTAAATTTTCAATGCCAATGATTCATGTGATTGCGCAAAATAAATCCGAACGGGACCATCAAATATGGCCGAATTGAATGCAGGGTTGAAAAACTTCGACTGCACCAATGCTGAATATGTGCCCTTCATGAACTCTCCTCGCTGACTCACCTTCAGCCTAGGAAAACAAACAGGCATAAATCAAAGAAATTTTAAGATAATGACAGATTTTTGATAATTACAGCGCACAAAGTCAAATTACTCAGATCGAATTAAACTTCCTTTTAGATAAGTTTCGCGTACAGAAAGCTGCCCAGCCGAGTAGAAGAGAGAAGTCCAATCCTGATCCATGCAAATAAAATCAGCAGACATTCCGGCCTGCAGTGCGCCCACTTGCGCTTGCAATCCCAGCGCAAAGGAACTGCCAACGGTGTATGCCGCCAAGACTTCGGGCAAAGTCATTTTCATTTCCAAACGCGCCAGCAATCCCACCAGAGCCAAATCTTGCGATGGACAACTGCCGGGATTGAAATCCGTCGCTAAAGCCACTCGACCTCCCGCTTCGATCAATTTGCGAGCGGGCGGATAAGCACACTTCATATAGAGATCAGCCATCGGTAACAAAACGGCTGTGGTTTCCGACTGAGCCAACTTTTGAATTTCGTTTTCAGACAACTGAATCACATGGTCCGCCGACAAAGCTTGCATTTGAACGGCCAAATCAGTCCCCCCACTGAGAGTCAATTGATCGGCGTGCACAACAATCTGAAAACCCAGATCCCGTGCTTTTTGCAGATAGCTTTGACTGAAATCTTTTTCGAAAAATCCTTTTTCAATCCAAATATCCAATCGGTCTGTGAGCTTGCGAATTTTTGGCAGCCAAGTTTGCAAATGTTTGAGATATTCTTTGGCGCTGGAAAATTCAGGAGGAACGGCGTGCGCCCCTAAAAAAGTGGGAAGAATGCGCGGACCCTGCAAAGAACGAATGACTTTCAGAGATTTGATTTCACTTTTTTCTTCCAGGGCGTAACCGGTTTTAATTTCGAGAGTCGTCACTCCTTGGCGGACAAACTGATTCACTCGCTCTTGAGTGAGTCTTTGCAATTCGCCTGGTGAAGCTTTGCGAGTCGCTCGCATGGTCGATAGAATTCCCCCTCCCCGACGAGCAATTTCCTGATAGCTGACTCCTTGCAAGCGCATTTCGAATTCTTCTGAACGAGAGCCGGCAAACAAAGTGTGCGTGTGACACTCCACGAAGCCCGGCATCACTGTCGCCGCCTGCAAGTCGATGTCTTTGACCTTTTCTTTGGCCAAAGAACGAGGCAATGATTTTTGCGGCCCGACCCAAGTGATCTTTCCGTCCTGCACCACCAAGGCGGCTTTGTCGATTCGACCGAGATCGGCTTCAACTATCCGACGCCCTTGCTTCTGGGAAGCCCCTTGCAGAGTGAGAAGTGTGTCAATGCCACGAAAAACTTGGGTTTTCATCTTTGCCATGCCTAACATCATCCTATGTGGTTGTGGACGAGACAAGAAGCAAAACAAATTGACGAACAGACAATTCAATCCGGAGTGATGGCAGAGACTTTGATGGAGAAGGCCGGTCGCCTTTCAGCCGAGTGGATAATCCGGAGATTCCCCGGCCAGAAAAAAGCCGTTGTGCTTTGCGGCCCCGGCCATAATGGCGGAGATGGCTACGTCATCGCTCGAATCCTGCAACAGCAGCAATGGTCCGTTCAAGTGGTCGATGTCTCGGGGCCTGAAAGCTCTGACCTGAGATCGCTGAAAAAATCGCAATTTCCCGGCAAGCCTCTCTCGGCAATAGAGTTTCTGAAAAACCCTCTGACCACTGACATCTGGATCGATGCCCTTTTTGGCATTGGCCTCACTCGCCCACTGGATTCAGTTTGCCGACAATTGGTCGAACACATCAACCAAAGCCAAGGACACAAAATCGCGATCGACACTCCTTCAGGTCTCGATGTGAACACGGGTCAAATCTTCGGCGCTTGCCTGAAAGCTCAGAGCACACTGACTGTGGGTCATCCTAAGCCTGGTTTTTACTTGAATCATGGACCCGAACATTGTGGAAAAATTCACCAACTTGATATTGGTTTCCCCAAAGAGATTTCAAAGCCAAAAGCTCGCAGTGTTTTTCTTTTTCATTCGCGCTGGGCTCGGCGCTGGCTTCCCCGTCGCAAGGCCGCTGACAACAAAACAAAAGGGGGCCGCGCTTTGATTTTGGCTGGAAGCGATGACATGCCAGGAGCTGCCATTCTCGCCGCTCGTGCTGCCAAACGAGTCGGCGCTGGTTATGTTTATTGCTCCGAACGTGAAGTTCTTCGCTATTCTCCAGAGTGCCTTCCCTGGTCCGACAGTGATTTTTCTCATCTGCAATCCGTCTTGATTGGCCCCGGCTTGGGTAAAAGCTCTCGGACTGAAAGACTTTTGCGCGAACTGAAAAAGACATCTCTTCCAGTGGTGGTCGATGCGGACGCTTTCACTGTTGCTGCTGAGAAAAAACTTTTCCCTTTTCCCGAAAATTGGCTGGCCACTCCGCACGCTGGAGAATTATCGCGTCTTCTACAAATTCCATCTTCTGAGATCGAAGCCGATCGCCTGCAGGCCGCCCGCCGGGGACAGGAAATCCTGGGCTGCCCGGTTTTGCTCAAAGGTTTCCATTCGGTGGTGGCCTTGCCTGAATTCTCGGTGATTGTGCCCACCGGAAATGTGGCTTTGGCCAAAGGCGGAAGCGGCGATGTCCTCGGCGGAATGATTGCAGGCTTTCTCAGTCAGGGCCTGAGCTCCGAACGCGCCCTGCTCCTGTCAGTTTATGTGCATGGCTGGATGGCGGATCAGTGGCTGGCGGAAGGAAAAGATCACTTGAGCTTGGCCCCCAGTGATTTGATCGAAATGCTTCCCTCGGCCATTCACCAAATCCGCCGAATGACGAACTCTTAATAAGGCTTCGAAATTGTCACACTGTTGATCGCATTCTGAGTGGGATCATAATTCATATTCACTCCTGAGATTCCCATCACTCGGAATGTCGTGCTGAGATCATTTCGCAAACTGAGATTGCTGCTCGAAATGGTGCAGCTGCCGCTCGCATCGGTGAAACAAGTTCTTTGAACGCCATCGGAAAACTGTCCAGAAACTGAAGCGTTGGAAACTGGCAAGCCCGTGGCAGCGTCTTTGACGGAGACAAGCACTTTGGCAGTCCAAGATTTTCCTGATTTAACGGAGCTTGCAGAAAGAGATTTGATGGCAACTGTTTTCAAAGCTGCCATCGAAGATTCAGCACTGCTCGCTAAATTTGAAACATTCAAAAGTTTATTAGGAGTGCCGGAAGGCAACTGCTTAAGTGCATTGAGAGTCGCTCCCGAGGTGATCGCCGCAGAAAGACTGGCTGGGCTTAGACCGGGATTTGACTCAAGCAACAGAGCCACAGCTCCCGCGACATGCGGAGTTGCCATGGAGGTTCCACTCATCAAAGTGCTGGCAGTTGAACTGGTGAAATAGGTCGACTCGATCCAGTGTCCTGGCGCCAGAACATCCACACAAGATCCATAATTGGAGAAATTGGCAATCACATCATCACTGCCAGTTGCTCCAACGGTGATGGCGCCCGGCACTCGCGCCGGAGAAAATTTGCAAGCATCGATGGCCGAGTTTCCCGCAGCCACGACAACTGCGACACCACTGGAAATCATCCCTTCAGTGGCGGCGTCGATTGATCGATTCGTCGAAGTTCCCAGCGAGAGATTGGCCACGGCTGGGCGAAGAGAACTGGCCGCAACCCAGTCCATACCAGCAATCACAGAGCTGGCAGTTCCTGATCCTCTGCAGTCCAAAACTCGAACTGGGACAATGGTGACTCCTTTAGCGATTCCATATTTGGTGCCGCCGATGGTTCCGCTCACATGCGTTCCATGGCCATAGCAGTCTTCAACTCCTCGGCCATCGTCAATGAAACTGATGCCGGAAAGAAGTCGACCGGCGAAATCGGTATGGTCTTGGCGAATGCCCGTGTCCAAGACAAAGGCATAAACTCCGGCCCCTGTTTTGTTGAAATGATAAGTTCGGTCTAATGGCAGACTGCTTTGATCAACTCGGTCCAATCCCCAAGGGGCTGGATATTGAGAAATGGTTTCATGAACAGCAACGGTTTGATCCTGCTCGACGAAAGCCACATTGGGATTTTGGCGAATTCTCTCCAAGGCTTGCTCCGAAAAGCTGGCCGAAAAACCTTTGATCACTTTCGAATAAATAAAGTGCAGTTGAGCTGACTCATTTTGATGCATTCTCAATGCTTCATCTCGAGCGTTCGCAACACTGTCTTTAAAAACGACAATATAGCGACCTGGAATCCTTCTGTTTTCGCTGGAAACCTGGCTTTGAGCCATCACTGCCGGTGAATACAGAGCTGCGACCATCAACAAACGTGTGAAAAATCGAAAGTCCATCCCATCCCCCTTAGCTATCAGGGATAGGTTTTGCAACGCCGGGACCATCTTCAAACACAATCAATTGAATATGAAAATCTAGGTTTTATTTGAGCGAATAGGAATTAAACATCGCCCACAGATCACACATCTCAAATCCCCACCTATCGATCCATTGAAGCCAGTAGGGACTTGAGTTTCATTCTCAGAATGGTGCAGCTTTTACTTTTTGGCTTTGCCTTGGTTCGCCACTTGTTCCATCGCGGCTTTCACAGTTTCAGGATCCCCCAGATACTGTTTGCTGATCACTTTCAGATTTGAATCCAATTCGTACATCAGTGGAATCCCGGTGGGAACATTCACTTCCATAATTTGCTCCGGGGTCAACTGCTCCAAATGCTGAATCAGGGCTCGCAGCGAGTTTCCATGGGCGGCAATCAAAATTCGTTTGCCTGCTTTTACAGCAGGTCCGATCTCTTCGTTCCACAGCGGCAAAAAGCGAGCAACTGTGTCTTTCAAAGATTCGCAGGCTGGGAGAATTTTGGGGTCAACATTTTTGTAACGCAGGTCGAAACGAGCGTGGCGCGGATCATCCCAATCCATGGCAGGAGGTGGAGTGTCATAACTGCGTCTCCAAATTTTGACCTGCTCTTCGCCATGACGAGCTGCAGTTTCAGACTTGTCCAAGCCCGTTAGTGCTCCATAATGCCTCTCGTTCAAGCGCCAATCGCGTTGCACTGGCAACCAAAGTCGATCCATTTCATCCAAGGCGATCCACAAAGTGCGGATAGCTCGCTTTAAAACGGAAGTATAAGCGAGATCAAAGTCATGTCCTGTATCTTGGAAGAGTTTGCGCAGTGTCTTTCCTGCCACTTGAGCTTCTGCTCGACCTTTCTCTGACAGATCAATGTCCTGCCATCCCGTAAATCGATTTTCCTGGTTCCAAAGACTTTCGCCGTGACGAAGAAGAACAAGCTTCATAAGTGCCTTTCCAAAGTACTGCCTTACAGGGCATTTCAGTACAAAATCTGCTTGAAAATTGCTAGCATAAGTTGTTCTTTAGTTCACTTCAAAAAGTAGGATCAAGCCGCTTAAGACGGTTTGCAGCTAAGAGGGACATCACATGGCGATCAGCAACTCATACGCCCAAATTGGAAATCTCGAATACATCGAACAATTGTATCAGCAATTCAAAGCCAATCCGGATTCGGTCACGGCTGATTGGAAGCGCTTCTTTGAAGGAGTTGAGTTCGCCCAAGATGGCAATCTCGGCCTTTCCGAAAAAGAACTCGATGTCTATCACCTGATCACAGCTTACCGAAATTACGGCCACTTCGAAGCCGATCTGGATCCATTGACCAACACTCCAGCTCCTTCGGACCAGTTGGCGCTTTCCCGCTTCAATCTCACCGAAGCGGATCTCGACAAGAATTTCCAAATCGGAAATATCATTGGCAAACCGAATGCGACTTTGCGGGAAATCATCCAGCACTTGCGTGCTTGCTACTGTGGAAAGCTCACAGTCCAAGTGGCTGAAGCTTTGCCTGAAGTTCGCAATTGGTTCATCAAAGAATTCGAACAGAACCGCGCCAATTTCAAACTGACTCCTCAAGAAAAGAAAGATGCTTTCCACTCTCTGACTCGCGCCGAGAGTTTGGAAAAATTCATTCACACTCGCTATGTCGGAACAAAGCGCTTCTCAATTGAGGGCGGCGATTCGGTGATGCCGATGCTGGAAACTTTGGTTTCTCGCGGCACTGGCAAAGGTGTCGAAGAAATCGTGATTGGAATGGCTCACCGTGGACGCGTGAATGTCCTCGCCAACTTCATGGGCAAAGCTCTCGAGTATATTTTCGCTGATTTCAACGGACCCACTGAAACGGCAGAGCCAATCGACGATTTCGACGGCGACGTGAAATACCACTTGGGCTACAAATCCGACAAAAAAACCGAAAACGGAAATTGCCAAGTGACTTTGGCCTTCAACCCTTCCCACTTGGAAGCCGTCAATCCTGTTGTGCTTGGCATGACTCGCGCCGCTCAACGCCGCAGAAAAGACACCGAAAAACGCAAAAAAGTGATTCCTGTTCTGATTCACGGGGATGCTGCCTTTGCTGGACAAGGCGTTGTCGCTGAAACTTTCCAAATGGCTTATGTCAAAGGCTACACAGTCGGCGGAACCATCCATATTGCCATCGACAATCAAGTCGGCTTCACCACCAATCCGGAAAACAGCCGCAGCTCTCACTACTGCTCCGATATTTCCAAAGTCCTGGCCTGCCCGGTTCTGCATGCCAATGGCGATGATGTTGAATCTTGCATTCGTGCCATGGACATTGCTCTGAAATACAGACAAGAGTGGGGCCGCGATGTGGTCATCAATATGGTCTGCTATCGCCGCTTCGGTCACAACGAAGGTGACGAACCAGCTTACACTCAACCTTTGATGTACGATATTATCAAGAAGCACCCAACTCCGCGCGAGATCTATGGCAAACAGCTGATCCGCGAAGGTGTTTTTGATCAAGCTCACTACGACAATCTCTTCAATGAGAAAATCGACAACCTTCAGAAAGTTTTCGAGCACACCAAAGCCAATCCTCCGAAAATCCAGCCCTTCAAATTTGATGGCTTCTGGAAAGGTTTGCGCAAAGGTAAAGCCGAGGACTTTGAAAAAGCCACGGACACAACGATTGATATCAACACTCTCAAGTCGATTGGAAAATTGCTCGGTGAATTCCCGGCCGGATTCACTCCGCATCCAAAACTTTTGAAGTTGTTGGAAACTCGCAAAGCCATGGGCGAAGGCAAAGAGTCCATCGACTGGGGAATGGGCGAATTGCTCGCCTACGGCTCGTTGTTGAGCGAAGGTACCAGCGTGCGCTTGACCGGTCAGGATGCTGTTCGCGGAACATTCACTCACCGTCATGCAGGCCTCTATGATATCAAAACCGGCGAAAAATATGTCGCTCTCGACACGATCAATGGCGACAAAGTTGAATTCTGTGTTTACGACTCGGTTCTCTCTGAGTACGGAGTCATGGGCTACGAATACGGAAATGCGATTTCTGATCCCACTTTCCTGACACTTTGGGAAGCTCAGTTCGGGGACTTCGTCAATGGAGCGCAAATTATCATCGACCAATTCTTGTCAGCTGGTGAATCCAAGTGGCAGCAAATGTGCGGTCTGGTTCTCTTGCTCCCTCATGGTTATGAAGGACAAGGCCCTGAGCACTCTTCGGCTCGTTTGGAGCGCTTCCTGCAATTGTGCGCACAGAACAACATTCAAGTTTGCAATCTGACCACTCCGGCTCAGATTTTCCACGCTCTTCGCCGTCAGATGAAGCGACCTTTCCGCAAGCCTTTGGTGATCATGTCGCCAAAATCTTTGCTCAGACATCCAAAAGCTGTTTCGACCCTGGAAGATCTGGCGAAAGGAACATTCCAAGAAGTGATTGCCGATGCCGTTGTGAAAGACGCCAAGAAAGTTGAAACTCTCGTCTTCTGCTCGGGCAAAGTTTACTACGATCTCTTGGAAGAACGTGAAAAACAGAAATCTGAAAGAACAGCGATTGTGCGTGTGGAGCAGATCTACCCGACTCCGCACAAGCAGATCCTCGAAGCCATGAAAGCTTATCCAAAATTGAAGAATGTTGTTTGGTGCCAAGAAGAACCAAAAAACATGGGCGCTTGGCAGCACATTTCATTCCGACTGAACGAACTGATTGCATCGGCGGGCTTGAAAGCTTCTTTGCAGTATGTGGGTCGTCCAGACCGCGCTTCACCAGCGACGGGCTCTGTGTATCGCCACAAAGTCGAACAAACTGAACTTGTCCAGAATTGCTTAAAGATCTAGGAAAGAATTGAAGGAGAAAGACCACATGAAATACGACGTGAAAGTTCCAGCGGTCGGAGAATCCATCACGGAAGCCACAATTGGTTCCTGGATGAAACAAAACGGCGAAGCCGTCAAACGCAATGATGTTCTCATGCTTCTGGAAACAGACAAAGCCAGCGTGGAAGTCGTGGCCGAACAAGATGGAGTTTTGCAAATCAAAACTCAAGCTGGTCAAACAGTGCCAATTGGCTCTGTTGTGGCGACAATCGATTCGGACGCCAAAGCCACAGTGGCAGCAGCTCCTTCCGCTCAAACGAGCAGCGGCCCTGCTCCGACCCCGCAGGCTTCTGTTGAAGCGCGCTCTTCAGGCGGCGGTTCTATTCATCCCGATTTACAAAGTCATCTCTCACCGGCAGTGCAAAAGATTGTGACTGAAAAAGGAATCAATCCTGCGAGCGTTGCTGGCACTGGCCGCGATGGCCGTTTGACCAAAGCTGATGTGATGAATGCTTCCGCGACTCCAGTGGCTGCAGCTCCCGCGCCAGCACCGGCAGCGAAAGCTCCAGCAGCGGCGCCTGCGATTCGCGGTCCATCGAAGCAAGGCGATGAAAAGCGCGTGGCCATGACCACCATCCGCCGCAAAACAGCTGAGCGTTTGAAACAAGCTCAGAACACAGCTGCGATCCTGACCACTTTCAACGAAGTGGACATGTCGAAAGCCATCGAGCTGCGCGCCAAATACAAAGATAAATTCAAAGACAAGTACGGAGCTTCTTTGGGCTTCATGGGCATTTTCGTCAAAGCGGCAATTGAGGCTTTGAAAGACTGGCCAGCTGTGAATGCTTCCATTGATGGCAACGACATTGTTTACAAAAATTTCTACAATATCGGCGTGGCTGTCGGAACTGAAAAGGGTCTGATCGTTCCTGTCATCAAAGACGCGGATCAACTGTCTGTTGCTGGTGTTGAATTGGCGATCAAACATTTTGCTGGCAAAGCCAAAGATGGCCGTATCACAATCGACGACTTGAGCGGCGGCACTTTCACCATTTCCAATGGCGGAGTGTTCGGTTCTCTGATGTCGACTCCGATTTTGACTCCTCCACAAGTGGCCATTCTCGGCATGCACAAAGTGGAAGATCGCCCTGTGGCGATCAATGGCAAAGTGGAAATCCGTCCGATGATGTATTTGGCTCTCTCTTACGATCACCGCATTATTGACGGCAAAGAAGCTGTGAGCTTCTTGGTCCGAATCAAGGAGTGCGTTGAAGATCCAGAAAGACTTGTTCTCGAAATCTAATTGGAGTTGTTATGGCTTTTGATGTTGTTGTGATTGGATCTGGTCCCGGTGGTTATGTGTTCGCGATTCGCGCCGCTCAGCTGGGAATGAAAGTGGCAGTCGTTGAAAAAGACAAAGGCTTGGGCGGAACTTGCACCAATGTGGGTTGCATCCCCTCTAAAGCCCTTCTCGAGAGCTCAGAATTGTATCATGCCAGTTTGCACGACTTTGAGTCTCATGGAATCAAAGTCAGCAAAGTGGATTTTGATTTGGGGGCCATGCAAGCGCGCAAATCCAAGATCGTGCAGCAGTCCAATCAGGGAATCGCTTTCCTTTTCAAAAAGAACAAAATTGAGTCCTACCATGGAACCGGAAAGGTTCTGAAAGCCGGCTTGGTGGAAGTCGCTTTGGCCGAGGGTGGAACTCAACAGTTGGAAGCTCGAAATATTGTTCTGGCCACTGGCAGCTCGGTCGTTGAACTCCCCTTCTTGAAATACGATGAAAAGAAAATCGTCTCTTCCACGGGCGCATTGGCTTTGGACAAAGTTCCCAAAGAAATGATTGTCGTCG
>JACCDX011494311.1_pt1 | contig 16492 bp, 8 predicted proteins | sample 7449681 | NCBI WGS metagenome assembly JACCDX01 (sample SAMN15323450, study PRJNA562643) | freshwater metagenome | isolation source: river surface water | place: USA:Blue River Watershed | collected 2017-08-18 | reverse complement strand
GGCGCCGCGGCGTCTACATGCACTGGCAGCGCACCTTCCTCCACCCGATGCTCGCCAACTTCGACGCCCCCGCCCGCGACGAATGCGCCGCGCTCCGCACCCAGAGCAACACCCCGCAGCAGGCCCTCACGCTGCTCAACGACCCCACCTTCGTCGAAGCCGCCCGTCTGTTCGCCGCCCGTCTCCTCGCCGACGCCTCCGCCCCCGACGACACCGCCCGCCTCCGCCGCGCCTACGCGCTCGCGCTGGCCCGCGCCCCGCAACCCAAGGAACTCGCCTCGCTCACCGCCTTCCTCGCGACGCAGCGCGAGCACTACCGCGCCAACCCCGGCGAAGCCAAAGCCCTCGGCGCCGTCGGCCTGAAGCCCGTCGCCGCCGCCGACCCCGTCGAACTCGCCGCCTGGACCCACCTCTGCCGCGTCCTGCTCAACACCCAGGAATCCCTCACCCGCTACTGACGGCTCAACTTGAGCTGAGAGCCTAGAGACCAGAGTCCAGAGCCCGAACCACCCGCTTCCCCCGCACACCTTCTCCGCTTTTCCCGCTCCACGCTCTAGCGTCACCGCTCTCCGCTCACTCGCCCGCCCGCTCCGCCAAGTTTCTTCTTTCTTCTTTCCCCCGTTTCTTCTTTTCCGCCGATGCCCTTCGACCCCGTCGCCCACGCCCTCAGCGTCAACCGCCGCGCCTTCCTCCGCCAGAGCGCCTACGGTCTCGGCGGCCTCGCGCTTTCGCTCCTCCAGTCGCGCGGCCTCGCCGCCGCCCCCGGCGCCCTCGCCCGCCCCGCCCATTGGCACGGCGCCCTCCGCGCCCCGCACTACCCGATCAAAGCCAAACGCATCATTTTCCTCTGCATGGCCGGCGGCCCCTCGCAGTTCGAGACCTTCGACTGGAAGCCGGCCCTCAAAAAACTCCACGACCAGCCCTTCCCCGAATCCTTCACCAAGGGCCAGCAGCTCGCGCAGCTCCAAAACACCGTCCTCAAAGCCCGCGGCCCCTTCACCGAGTTTCACAAGCACGGCCAGGCCGGCATCGAGATCAGCGACCTCTTCCCGCACCTCGGCACCGTCGCCGACGACCTCTGCGTCGTTCGCTCGATGCAGACCGAGCAGATCAACCACGACACCGCCCACGCCTTCATGAACACCGGCTCCATCATCAAGGGCCGGCCCAGCATGGGCTCGTGGCTGCTCTACGGCCTCGGCGCCGAGACGCAGAATCTCCCCGGCTTCATCGTCCTCGCCTCCTCCGGCCGCCTCGGCGCGCAACCCATCTCCGCCCGCCAGTGGAGCAGCGGCGTCCTGCCGAGCCGTTTCCAGGGCATCCAGTTCCAGTCGCGCGGCGACGCCGTCCACTACATCGGCAACCCCGACGGCGTCTGCCAGAGCACGCAGCGCCAGGTCGTCGACGAGATCGCCCGCCTCAACGGTTTCCTCGCCGACGAGATCCACGACCCCGAGATCGCCACCCGCATCGCCCAATACGAGATGGCCTTCAAGATGCAGAGCAGCGTGCCCGACCTCGTCGATTTCAAGGACGAGCCCAAAGCCATGCTCGACCTCTACGGCGTGAAGGAGCCCGGCGACGGCTCCTTCGCCTCCAACTGCCTGCTCGCCCGTCGCCTCGCCGAGCGCGGCGTGCGCATGATCCAGATTTACCACCGCGCCTGGGATCACCACAGCCAGCTCGAGGAGGGCATGAAAGCCGGCGCCCAGGCCGTCGACCAGGCCAGCGCCGCGCTCATCAAGGACCTCAAGCAACGCGGCATGCTCGACGACACCCTCGTCCTCTGGGGCGGCGAATTCGGCCGCACGCCCATGGGCCAGGGCACCGGCCGCGATCACCACATCCTGTCCTTCAGCCTCTTCATGGCCGGCGGCGGCGTGAAAGCCGGCACCGTCTACGGCGCCACCGACGAACTCGGCTACCGCGCCGTGGAAAACGTCGTCGACGTGCACGACCTGCACGCGACGATCTTGGCGCTGATGGGCATCGACCACCACCGGCTCACGACGAAATTCCAGGGCCTCGACGTCCGCCTCACCGGCATCGCCGGCAAAGTCGTCGACGGCCTCATGGCCTGAGCGCGCGGGATCGGCGCGGCGCCCCTGGCGCCTACTCGCTCGCCGCCTCCGCGCTCCGAAACGGACTCCGCTCCGGCGCTTCGGCGTGCGGCACGGCCCCGAGCAGTCCGCGCAGCAGCCAGTTCAACGCCGGGATGCGGTGCCGCACCCAGACGGCCATCGGCTCCGGTTTCGCGCCGAGTCCCGCCTTCGGTTCGAGCGCCGTCCGCCCCAGCGACAGCCGCCGGCAGCGCCACCCGATCGCATCCGCCACCGTCGCATGCAGGAGCCGGAGATAAATGGGCAACCCGTCCGCCGCCGCCGCGCGGTCGAAGCCGATGTAGTAGCCCACCGCCGTGTCCCCATCCCGGATACACGTCACGAACCCCGCGATCTCTCCGCCGCGCCGCACGACCGTGCAGCGAAAATCGTCCCCGAGCGCCGCGGCCAGCGCCGGGAAATAGCCCTCGCGCACCGTCACGAGCCGCACCGACGCGTTGGCTTGCACCGCGCGATACAGCGCGTGCAACCGCGCCGCATGCGCCGCCGGGTCGGCGAGCACCTCCACCGTGCACCCGCCCGCCGCCAGTTTCTTGGCCTGATCCTTGATCTTCTTGCGATACTTGGAATCGAGCGCCGCGACGTAGTCGTCGTGGCTCCGCCACGCCGGATCGAGCGTCAGCACCATGTTGGGCTCCGTCTCGAGCGGCCGGTAGCTGAAGCGCCGCAGCACCTCCGCGCCGGCTTGGGCCGCGGTGAGGTCCTTGATCATCGCGAAATCGGTTTCCCCGCCGAGCCGCTCGGCGCGGCGAATGCGGTAGATTGCCTCCGCGACCGCCGGCCAAAGCGCCGCCGCGTCTTCACCCGGCGCAAACGCGATGCCGTCGAAACCCCAGGACAGCAGATTGCCCGCGACGAGCATCCGCTCCTCCAGTCCCTCGCCCGCCTTGCGCACCGCCGGCGCCAGCACGCGCCGCAACAGGCCGCCCTTGGGCGCCGCCTTGGCCGTCGCCGGATCGCGGCGGAAATTCCCGCCCGTCACGGTCACGAGCTGCACCGCCACGGCGGCGACCGGCGCGGCCCCGCGAAACACCAGCGCGTAGCGCGGCGCGACATTCGCCGGTCCGTGCTCCTCGATCGTGCGCAAAACGTCCCGCCGCAGAAAGACGCTCGCCCCGCGCGTGGCGGCGTCCCACTTCGCCGCGTCGAGGTAGTCGATGCGATCCGCGAGCGCGAACCCGCAGCCCGTCGGCGTGTGCCGCTCCCGGTGCCGCTCGCGCGCATTGGCCAGAGATGCGGCGATCCGACGCACTGCCCCGCGGGGAGAAAGTTTTTTCATCGACCGCGCATCAAGTCGCTTCCCCGCGCCACCTCAAGCGCCCGCTGGATCACCCTCGAAATCGGCCGTCACGTGCGTTCCACAACCGCCGGCGCGTGCCCCTACGCGGAACCGAGCGCGAGGATCTGCTTGGCCAGCTTGGCGCCTTTGCCGCCCGCTGGCAGTCCCTCGAGATAGGCCCGCGCCTGCGGGTCGTTCAGCCGCCCGCCGATCTCGCTGCGGACCTCCAGCAGCAACTCGAGCAAGCCGGCGACGTTCCGCGGCGCCTTGGCCGAATCGCCGTGCAGCATACGGATCAGCAGTTCGTCCACCGCGCGCAGGTGCGCCGGCGACACCCGCGCGACTTCGCCGAAACTGACCGCCCAGCGCGCCACACAGGTCGAGCCGCTATCGAGGACCCTGGCCATCACTGCCCCCAGCGCCTCGGAGTCGAGGCGTCCATCGCTCACGGCGGCAATCAGTCCTTCCTGCGCGTGACCACGTAGCGCCGCGTCCTTTACCGCCAGTCCGAAGGCAAGCGCCATACAGGCCGTCAGCCGAAGCTCCGTATGTGGCAACGCAAGCAACTCAAGATAGCCGGCGGTCTCCCGGTCCTGCACGTCGGACCACCCGAGAGCCGATTTGAGGTCGGGCAGCGATCGCGCAAACATCCGATCGAGGTTGGCTGGCCAGATCAGAGCCGACCACCGCAGGAGCGGCAGACAGGAGAGAATTGAGAATCGTCCGGACATCCGGAAATCCGTGGCAAAATCAAACGCGTCGCCTCGCCCCGAAACAGACCGCTCCGTGTTCGCCGAGCACAATTCCCGCAACCAGTTCGGCGCGCCTGCAGACGAATGCCCGGCCCCCTCGCCTGGTCGGGAGACGGCGCTACGCGGATCGGCACCCGACGCTATACCTGGCAGCCGACCGAATGGCTGCAAACTCCGGCCGGCCGCCAGCCAAACCAGATCACTTCCGGGCGTTGTCGACTCACCCAAGGCATACCGCACCGCACGACCCGCCTCACCTGCGATCACCCCCGCGGCTCCCAAGGCCGCACGGCGATTCTCCGGCGCGAGCCGTAGCAGCGCCAAAACCTGCTCGCCCGGATCGGGAATCACTCCCTGTTTTTGAAAGAGCAGCCAACGCTCCACCAACACCCCGGCCTCGATCCAGCCACCAAGGTGGGTCGGCGCGGAAAGCAAAGGCAGCGCCCTCCGGGCAGCCGCCTGCGAACCCAGCGTCGCAAGCCGTCGGTAAAGAAACGCCCACTCGTCGTCCGCCGCGCTCATGGACGCGGGTGAATCGACCGGTTTGTCGTCCCCCAACCAAGCATGGACCAGCTGAGCCAAGGCAGGCCGGACGACCACATCCGCACTCGCCGTGGCAAACGCCCGGTCGCGCCACCACAGCGCCCGCTTGCGCAGCGGGGCGCTCCGGCGCGCGAAATCGTCCGGCCGCCGGTCGCAGAGGCGGCTGATCCCATCCAACAGGCGCTCGATGTCGTCGGGATTCTCCGGCGCCTCCAGCGTGCGACCGGCGAGGTCGAGGAGATCGTCGAGGTCCGTGACCGGCGTGATCGCACGCGACGGATCGATGCGCGAAACCGCCCGGGGCCGGGCCGGAGGTGGCGGCGTGATCGCCGCCACCGGTGTGGCGCGCCCCTGCTCCGCTTCGAGCCATGGCCGCAACCGCGGGCGCAGGCTGGCCGCGACCGCCGTCGCCACTTCGGCCAACCGGGCGCGCAGCACCGCATCGGCCGGATCGGCCTGCCGCTCGAGCAGATCGAAGACGCGTTTCTGCACAGCCGATTTTTCGTGCAGGAGTGCGGCCACGGCCGTGCGGCAGGCCTCGCCGCGCTTGCCCGCCTCGCGGTCCGCGACGCGCTCCAAAAGCTGGAGCGCGGTGAGGACCGCGGCCTGGCCGGCGCTGCTCAACACCGGCACCAAGGCCGGCAGCAGTTTCTCCGCGGGTAACGGATGGGCGGCATCGACTTGGTTCACCGCTTCGAGTGCAAAGGCCACGGTGGGCGGGATGCTGCTCGCGAGCAGACCGAGGTAGCGGTCGGCGCAGGCGAGACGCTCGGCGGCGGTGGGCTGGAGGGCTTCGTGAAAGCGGGAAAACCAGCCCGCCCGATACTGGATGAAGTCGCGCGACAGCGCGTCCAGACTGGCCTCCAACAGCCGGGCGCGCGACACCACGCCGCGCCGCGCCGCCTCCACGAGGCCGCCGCACCAGTCGCCCCGCGCGCCGCGGAACTTGTCGCAATTCGCGAGGCTGATCTCGGCGTTGCCGTCGAGTTCGAAGAGCCGCCAGAACGCCGTCTCGAACCAGTCGCGCTCCCCGACCAGCAGATCGGCCAAGGCCGGCCCCGGCAGCGGCGGCTCGTTGCGCGCGGCGCGGGCCTGGTTTTCCCGCCAATCCGGCAGCGGAAAAATCCCTTCCAAAGCCGCCAGCGCGTAGTTGTCGTGCGCCGGCGGGCGGCACAGGCCGGCGCGCACCAGCGCCCGCGCCAGTCGCCAGGCGTGCGCCGAGGATCGGCTGAGTTGGATTTCGCACAGCGACTCCGCATACGCGTCGAGCCAGTCGGGGCGACGGTCCTGCAAAATTCCGACCGCGGTGTCGATCGGCAGCCAGACCAGGCCGATCGATTTGACCTGGGCCAAGCCGGCGCAGGCGAGCATCGCGGCCTGCGCGGTCGCGCGAAATTCATGGGCGGCGGCGATCTGTTCTTTTCCTTCCAGCTGTTGGCGCGCCTTCGCGCTGTAGGCGGCGCGCAGATTCAGGTCGAGCAGCGCCCACCACGCGACCACCGCCGGCGCGTGCACCCGGCGCTCGGCCTCGGACGCTCCGGGGAAAAACGCCCCGACAGCCGCCGGCTCGACCGAGCGCAGCGCACGGTCCAATTCAGCCGCACTCCGCATCGGATACTCCTTCCGATTTCTCTTCCTCGGCCAGCTGCACCGCGAGCACGTGCGCACACGGCCCGCGGTCGCCGCCGTGCTTCGCATACCAGACGCAGGTGCAGCGATCGCCCTCGGCGGAAAGGCGCACTCGGTGCGCGACATCGCTGCCCGCCACCTCCGCCTCGATCTCCGCGTCGGTCCGCCGGAGCACTGTGATCCCGCCCGCCGCGACCATGGCCCGGGCACGCTCGAGCCGCGGATGCAGCGCCTCGACCGCGGCCAGATCGAACGGCAACTCGCGGTGAAAATAGGCGCCGCGCGCGACGTCGAAGCCGACCAACCCGCGCGAACCGAGGGCCGCCAGCGCCGGCTGCACCGGCGGGTGGTCACGGCCCCCGTCCGTCATGATCTCATCCGGCCGAACCTCGGCCTGCCAGCGCAGCGCGCCGCGCACCCGCTCGACCCACGCCGCATCGCGCGTCGCCGCGAGGTCGGCCAGCACCTGGCCTTCGCCGGAGAAACCGCGCCACACTTCGGGGCTGAGCGTGAGGTGAAAATTCACGGGGCCGCAGCGCAGCTGCCACTCGCTCGCCCCGCGGTGCGGATCGGCGTAGACCCGCAGCCCGTCGGCCAGCGGCGCCAATTCCTCGAGCACGCGCAGGCGGTCGAGCCCCGCCACCGCCACTCCGTCCGCGGTGGCGCGCGCACTCACCCGCAGCCCGGCCCCGGCGGGCACGATCCAACTGCGCGTCTTGGCCATCACGGCGCGGGGGAGCGAGCGCAGGAATCGCAGCAACTCGACCTTGCCCAACTCCGCGCGGAATTCCATGCGCGCCTGGTAGGCTTGGACCTCGACGAAGCCTTTGAGCCACCGCACGGGCAGCGCCACCTTGCGCTCGACGACTTGTTCGGCGCCGCGCAACAGCGTCACGTCGTCGGCGCCCACGGCGAAACCCACCCGCTCGTGATCGCGGATCTGCGCCAGCGCCGCGCGAAACGGCGCGTTGAAATCCACGTTGGTCGTGCCCTGCCCCACGACCACGCCCTCGTAGGCGTCGGGATTCAGGTCGACGCGCGCATACGTGCTGCAACAAGCCGAAAAGCCCTCGAACCGCAGCAGGCCGCCTCCGCTCGTGACGACCGGATCGCTCTGCGCGATGAGCCGCTTGAGCATCGCCGGTGGGATATGGAACCGCGACGCGACCACCTTGCTCAAGGCGCGCAGCAGCTGGGCCGTCAGGCGCGGCTGCGTCAGCGCGCCCTGGAAAAAATACGGGAAGTCGCCCGCCCCGCCCGAAGTCGCGAGCCGCATCTCCGCGTCACGGGTGTGCACCAGCGCGGAGTGTTCCGCATAGCGATAGGTGTGCACCACGGTGCCGGACATCCCTTCGCTCTGTCGCATCCCTTGCGGCAGGGGAAGCGGCAAATCGAAGACCCGGCCACGGTTCCAGGCGGCGGGGAGGTGGGTAGACCCCGTTTGCGCCGCACCCCGGCCGGCCGCGTCGGCGCGGCGATCCGGCTGCGGCGAACGTCGGCGCGCCGGAGATTTACCGGCCCTTCCGCCGTTGCCACCAGCGCCGGGCGCCGAGGCCGCCGAGGCTCAGGCCCATGAAAATCATGCCATACGTCCCCGGCTCCGGTGTCGGCGTGATCTGCCGGTCCCAGGATTGCCACGCCGTGCTGTTGTTCGAGAACCCGGTGAACGTCACCTGATTCATCGGCGCGCTGCCCCGCGTGTTGAAGACGGCGCCCGTCCAGTTCTGCGACGCGAAGTAGTCCACGCCGTCCACCCAATTGGTGATCGTCAGCGTGAAGCCGTTCAGCACGAGGTTGTCCAGGTTCAGCACCGTCGCCGACGAGTTGCCGAAATCGAGGATCGAATTGCCGGTGAGATTCAGCGTCCCCACCGTGTTGACGAACGACCCGAGGTTCAGCGTGCCGCCGAGGTTGAGCGTGAGGGCGGAATTGTTGAGCACGCCGCCGAGGGTGAGGCTGTTGCTCACGGTCAGGCTGCCCGTCCCGCTGATGCTGCCGTTGAAGGTGTTCGAACCCAGCAGCGTGAGATTGCCCCCGTTCATCAGCAGCGTGCCCGTCCCCGAGAGGCCAGTGAAGGTGTCCGTCCTGCCGTCGAGATTGAGCGCGGCGCCGGCGGCGAGGCTCACCGCCGCGGAGTTCGGGATCACATTGTCGGCGCCGAGCTGCACCACGCCGGCGTTGACCGCGATGTTGCCGCCGAAGGCGTTGGCGCCGGAGAGCCGCAGGGTGCCCGCGCCGTCCTTGGTCAGGCCACCCGCGCCGGAGATCGCGCCGGAAACCGTGGTGTTGCCGACGCCGCCGACGTTGAGGGTGTTGGCGCCGAGCGCGACCGTGTTGGAGAGCGTGAGCGTGCCGGCGTCCGACTGGACGCGGCTGTTGCCCGTGAGCGTGACCGCGCCCGAGAGCGTGTTGTTGCCGGCGATGTTCTGGACCGCGCCGTCCAGCGCGCCGGTGCCGTTGGAATTGAGCGACATCGCGTTGGGCAGCACGGCGCCGGCCTGCACTTCGAGATTGCCGGTGCCGCTCACCGTGACGGTGCCGGTGCCCAGCATGTTGGCGGCGGCGCCGGACACGTTGACGATACCGGCGGAAACGTTGACCGCGGCCGAGAGGCCCGCGCTGCTGCCGGTGAGCGAGAGCTTGCCGGTGCCGCCCTTGGCGAGGGTGCCGGCGCCGCTCAGCGTGCCGTCGTAGACGGTCTGCGCGTTGCCGTTGAGCGTCAACGTGCCGCCGCCGAGGGCGACGGAGGCGCCGACCGCGCCTTCGAGGGCGGAGATCGTCTCGGTGCGGCCGTTCAGGTTGAACACGCCGGAGGAGTTGACAGTCACGCGGGCGGTGTCCGCGATCTGGTTGTTCTGGTCGAGCCGCACCGTGTCCGTGCCGGAGCCGTCGCCGATGACGAGGTTGCCCGAGGCGATGGCGTTGGTGCCGGCGGCCTTGTTGAGGACCAAAGTGCCGGCGTTGACCGTGGTGTTGCCGGTGAAGGTGTTGGCGGCGCCGGACAGGGTCGTCGTGCCGGTCGAGTTCACCGTGAAGGTGCCCGTGCCGGTGGTGATGGCGCCGGCGAGGTTGAGATTGCCGGCTCCGGTGGTCGCGAGGTTGTAGCCGGAACCGGTGATCGCGGCGACGGAAAGGGTGTTGCTCGCCGTCGCGCCCAGCGTGGTGCCGCCGGTCAGGGTGGTCGTGCCGGTGAGGGTGGCGGTGCCGGCCACCGCTTTGATGGCACCGGCGCCGCCCACGCCCGCCCCGGTCACGGAGATATTCTCGGCCACGCTGAGCGTGCCCGAGACTTCCAGGGTGCCGCCGTCGAGCACGGTGGTGGTGCCGGTCACGGCGCTGCCGAGGGCGTTGGCGTTGGTGATCCGCAGGGTGCCGGCGTTGACGAAGATGTTGCCCGTGTAGCCGCTGTTGTTGCCGGAGAGAACGAGCGCGCCGCCGGTGTTTTCCTTCACCAGATTGGCGGAGCCGGCGAGCACCGACGCGATGGTCAGATTACCCGAGCCGATCATGTCCACGACGGTGTTCTTGTTGAGCTGCACCGTCTGCGTCTGGATGAGCTGGTCGTTCGTGGCCTGCTGCTGGATGAAGGCGACGCCGCCGGCCGTGGGAGAATCGAAGGTGAGCGTGCGGCCGTCGTTCGTGGCCGTGCCGAGGGTGAAGGCGGGGCTGCCGGCGTCGAAGCGGATGGCGTTGACGGTGCGGCTGCCGTTGAGGTCGGTCGTGGTGCGGGCGCCGGTGCCGAAGGCGATCTTGGTGGACGTGCCCCAGACGGGGGCGACGTCCCCGACCCAGTTGGAAGCGGTGTTCCAGCGGCTGTTGGCGCCGCTGCCGCTGTCCCAGGTGTTCCAGCCGGTGACGTTGGGCGTGATCACGCCCCAGGTGCTGCCCTCGCTGCCGACCGTGGTGGTCAAGGCGCCCTGCGTCGAACCGGCGCCGTAGCCGACGAAATAGAACTGATCGAGCACGGCGTTGCCCGAGAGATTGGCGGTCGTGGCGAAGGTGTCCGAACCGCTCTCCCAATTCGCGATGCTGAGCACGCCGGAGGGGGAGCCGGTGATGTTGGCGAAGAGGAGGTGGTTGGCCCCGGTCTGCGCGCCGAAGTCGAGGGTGCCGCCGTTGGAAAAATTCAGGCCGCCGACGCGCTCGGAGTAGGTGTTCAGGTTGAAGGTGCCGCCCGCGATGTTGAGGTTGGAGGTGTTGGCGAGGCGGTCGCTCGCGCCGAGCTGCAGCGTGCCTTCGCTGACGGTCGTGGTGCCGGTGTAGGAATTGGCGCCGGACAGGGTGAGCGTGCCGAAACCGCTCTTGGTCAACGAACCCGCGCCGGTGCCGCCGTTGGCGATGACGCCGGAGATGGTCGAGGTGCCGGAGTCGACGCGGGTCGTCAGCGTGCGGCCGGTGTTGTTTTCCGAGAGGTTGAGTCCGCCGGCCAGCGTGGAGCCGGCGAGGTTGAGCGTGCGGTTGGCCCCGGACTGCGTGAGGGTGTTGGTCGTCGTCAGCCCGGAGATGCCGCTGTTGCCCGCGAGCGTGAGGATATTGGGGATGCTGTTCGCCGCGGTGGAGGCGATCGTGCCGCCGCTGAGCGTGACCGTGCCGGTGCCGAAGCCGCTGTTGTTGTTGGTCGACAGCGTGCCGCCGCTCACCGTCGTGCCGCCGGAATAGGTGTTGGCCGCGTTGAGCTGCACGGTGCCCGACTGCGATTTCGTCACCGTGCCGGTGCCGGAGATCACGCCCGTCGCGGTCGTGTTGCCGGTGCCGTCGAACGCCACCGTGCGGTTGCCGAGGGCGATGCCGCCGCTCAGCGACAGACTGCCGGTGCTGTTGTTGCGGATGCCGATGTCGTTATCGAGGGCCAGGTTCGAATTGACCGTATGATTGGCGACGCCGCGGGTCTGCGTGACGGCGATGCCGGAGAAGCTGGGCGTGCTCCCCTTGTCGAAGGTGATGGTGTTGTTGTTCACCACGTAGCTGAAGGGCGCGTCGATCTGGAGCGAGCGCACCTTCTGGTTCGCGCCGGTGTCGATCGTCTGCGCCGTAGAGACGTAAGTGTTGTCCAGCAGGATGTCGGAGCCCGCCGACGGGACCACATCCGGGCGCCAGTTGGCGGCGCTGCTCCAGAGGCCGTTGCCTTGGCCCGCGTCCCAGAGGTTGGCCACCAAGGTGGTGACGTTGAGGTTGCGGATCTCGTGGTAGTTGGTGGAGCCGCCGGTGCCCGAGGCGAAACCGAACTTCAACGTATCCGGCCGGGTGTAGCCGGACAGGTCCATCGAGAGCACGGTCTGCGAGGGCGAGCCGTCCTGCTGCAGGGTCACCGTCAGCTGGTTGGTGGGCGAGAGCAGCAGCTGGATGGTGTTGATGCCGGTGGGCCGGGTGCCCGCCCCGGGCGAATCGATGGAGGTCGGCAGCGTGCCGGTGCCGCCCAGGTAATCGTAGCCGGTCAGGTTGTTGCCCGGGCCGCGGACCGCGAACGAGTCCGGCGTGAAGCCGATGCCCCCCGAGCGCCCTTCGGTGCCGTTGGAAAAGTTGCCGAACTCGTCCACGGCCACCCCGAGGTAGCCGCCGTTGAGCCCGTTGCGTTCATCGGGCCCGCCGATCTTCTGGGCGTAGCCGATCGAGCCGCCGTTGGCACCCACCACGAAGGGTTTGGATCCGTCGTAAAGGAAGAAAACCAACCCGTCGGCCCCCGTGCCGCCCCAGCTGGCGTAGTCGAACGAGGCATAGACCGTCGCGTTCGTCGCGGTAAACGCCGTGTCGTAGTAGGCGCTCGTCGCCTGGTTGTTCCCCAACGAGGTCAACCGCAACCACCCCTGCCCGGACGGGTCGGCTCCACCCGAAGTCAGCGTGGGCGTGTAATTTACGCCGGCGAAATTCCACCCAGGAGCCGTCGAATTCATGAACGTCTCGGTGACCACCTGCCCGCGCAGCGCGATCCCCGAAGGGATGACGAACAAGGCTGCGGCGAGCATCAGGACTCCGGTTTTCATCGATACACGACCAAGCCTCGCCGGCCCGCGCCCTCGCGCAACATGGAAAATAGGGTATTACCCCCAGCAAAAACTCGTAGCCCAAGTCCGGGGGAAGCCGCCCTTCGGCTCGAATCGGACGGTCTAACCCGGCACGTGCGGCGCGGAACACGCGCACCGTCACCGGGTTCCCGCCAGCCCACTTCGGGGAGCGCGCGCCCCCTCCACGCGACGTCGTCAGCCCCCGCCCCCTTGCTGCGGTGCGCCCGACCGCGCTGCGCCGCGTCCTCCCGGCCCAACCGCCAGCCCCGGCGGACTCGCCCGACGACCCGCGCGGACCCACCGGGACCGCGTCGGCGCCGCGTTCTTGCCGTCGCTTGCCCCGCAGCCTCAGGCTCCTGCCCGCATGAACCCCGACCGCCGCCGGTTTCTCTCCGTGGCCGCGCTGGGCGGACTCACGGCGCCCGCCCTCTCCCTCGCCCGCGCCGCCGATCCGAAACCCGCCGCCCTCCCTCCCGCCGACGTCGAAGCCCGCAAGGCCGCGATCGACGCCGCCCTCGCCCGGCCCGTCCTCAAGCGGGAGCTGTTCACCAGCCCCGTCATCATCGAACGCCTGGAGCTGCTGCGCCTCGGCAACAATTTCCTCTGCCGGGTCCGCTCGAAGGACGGCGCCGAGGGCGTCTCGGTCGCGCACAACACGATGCGCACGCTGTATCCGATTTTCCTGCACAACCTGCAGCCCTTCTTCCTCGGCAAGGACGCCCGCGACCTCGACCTCATCCTCGAGAAGGTCTTCGTCTACGGCTTCAACTTCCGCTACAACGGCATCTCGCTCGGCCTGCCGCTCGCCACCATCGAGTTCGCCATCCTCGACCTGCTCGGCCGCCTCGCCGGCCGCCCCGTGCCCGAGCTCGTCGGCCGCATTCACCACCCGCACGTCGCCATCTACGTCGCGACCGAGTGGCGCGAACGCCCGCTCGAGGAAAGCCTCCGCCTGATCAAGGGCGCCGTCGCCGAACACGACACGACCGCCCTGAAGATCAAGGTCGGCAACCTCATGTTCATGACGACCGACATGCACAACCCCGGGCCGGTCGGAAAAACCGAGCGCCTCATCCCGCTCGTCCGCGAAGCGTTTCCGGACCTCACACTCTACGCCGACGCCAACGGCTACTACGACGTGCCCGGCGCGATCCGCGTCGGCCGCATTCTGCAGGAACACAAGTTCGCCTACTTCGAGGAGCCCGTGCGCTACGACCAGTTCGAGGACATCAAGGCCGTCGCCGACGCCCTCGACCTCCCGATCGCCAACGGCGAGCAGGACCAGAGCTTCGTCAACTTCCGCTGGCTGCTCGCGCACCGCGGCCTCGAGGTCGTGCAGCCCGACAACTACTACTTCGGCGGTCTCATCCGCTCGCTCCAGGTTGCGCGCATGGCCGCCGCCTGCGGCCAGGAGGTGATCCCGCACATGTCCGGCGGCGGACTCGGCTACGTCTACAACCTCGCCTTCGCCGCCGCCATGCCCAACGCCGGCGCGCACCACGAGTTCAAGGGCTTCCGCACCCACGTGCCCTTCGAGTGCAAGACCTCGCCGCTCAAGATCGTCAAAGGCCGCATCCAGGTCCCGACCGGCCCCGGCTGGGGCGTCGACCTCGACCCCGACTTCGTGCGCAAACACGAGGTGGTGAAGGCGTGATCCCCGGCCGCGACGTCCCGCCGCCGCACGGTCCGATCACCCGTTCCGTCCGGAGATTGCCACCGCCCCGCGGCACCCTAGCGTCGCCGCCTGCATGAAGATTCCCCTGCTTCTCGCCCTGCTGCTCTCCGGTTCCGTGATCACCCACGCCGCCGCGCCCAAGCTCAAAGTCCTCATCGTCGACGGCCAGAACAACCACACGGTCTGGCCCAAATCGACCGCCATGATGCGGGCCTATTTCGAGGCGAGCGGTCGCTTCGACGTGTCGGTCCTGCGCACCCGATTCACCTGGAAGGGCGAAAAGTGGCTGCCCGAGTATGCCCTGAAAGACGGCAAGCCCTACGAGCAGACCGCCGAGCCGAAAGCGGATCCGAATTTCGCGCCCGACTTCTCCCGCTACGACGTCGTCGTTTCCAACTTCGGCTGGAAAGCCGCCGCCTGGCCCGCCGCCACGCAAAAAGCCCTCGAAGACTTCGTCGCCCGCGGCGGCGGCTTCGTGAGCGTGCACGCCGCCAACAACTCCTTCCCCGAATGGCCCGCCTACAACAAGATGATCGGCCTCGGCGGCTGGGGCGGCCGCAACGAAAAGAGCGGCCCCTACGTGTATTACGACCAGAGCGGCCAACTCGTGCGCGACCCGTCCCCCGGCCCCGGCGGCGCCCACGGCCCGCAGCACCAGTTCGTGATCGAGACCCGCGACGCCGACCACCCCATCATGCGCGGTCTGCCCAAGCGCTGGCTGCACACCCAGGACGAATGCTACGACCGCCTGCGCGGTCCCGCGGAAAACATGACGATTCTGGCCACCGCGTATTCATCGCCTGAATTCAAGGGCACCGGCCGCCACGAGCCCGCGCTCATGACGATCGGCTTCGGCCGGGGCCGCGTCTTCCACACCATCCTCGGCCACGAGGACTATTCCTTCGAGGGCGTCGGCTTCATCGTCACGCTCCTGCGCGGCACCGAGTGGGCCGCCACCGGCCAAGTGACGCTCCCCGTGCCGTCGGATTTCCCCACCGAGAAAAACGCCACCCGCCGCCCCTTTGGCGCCGCCGCCACGAAGTGACGCCCTCCCAGGCTCAGGCCCCCGCGCCTGGCCACCGGGTCACCGTCCGGGCGCCCGCCGCGCCAAAAACCGTCCGGTCGCCTCGCCGAACACCGGCAACTCGAAGCGCACATCGCCCTGGTCGTAGATCAACGCCGTGCCGGTGTGTTCACGCCCCACGCCGATGACGCCGCTGCCGGGCCGATGCTTTTTTGCACCGTGCCCCGGCCGAGCACCGCCTTCACTTCGGCCTCGGCGGCGCCGGCCTGCACCAGCACCCGTCCACCCGCCCGCACCGTCGACCCCATGACTTCGGTCACCTGGCCGTCCGGCCCGAAGGTCACCACGGTTTCGCGCCGCTCCCACCGGGCCGTGCGCGCACCCGGGCCGCCGCGAATCTCCTGCGGCTCCCCCCACCGGCGCGTCACCTCCGCGAAGTCCTGCCCGGGACGCACCCCATCGATCGTCCACGGCCCCGCGCCGCTCTCCCGCGCCGGGACCGGCCCGCCGGTGGCGTCCGACACCTCCCGGTAGCAGCCGGTCACCCCGACAAGGGCCAACCCGCACAGACCGACTAACCGCGGAATTTTCACTCCCCGCACCGTGGCGTCGCCCAGCGCGCCGACAAGCCGGTTCGCCGCCGCGACCGTGGAGATTTCCGCCCCCCCAAACGCCCGCCGCGCACGCGCGTCCGTCCGCGCCCCGCCGTCCGTCGCCCGCCGTCTACTTCACCGCCGGCTCGGCACGCGCACCCACTGCATCCCGGCCGCCTCCGCCGCGCGCATGCCCGGCTCCGCGTCCTCGAAGACCAGACACGCCGCCGGCGCCACGCCCATCCGCTCCGCCGCGAGCAGAAACATATCCGGCGACGGCTTCCCGTGCACCACGTCGTCCGCCGAGATCACGATGGAAAACACCTCCCGCAGCCCCGCCAGGTCCACCGAGCGGTTCACGATGTCCCGCGGCCCGCCCGACGCGATCGCCACCGGATGCGTCCGCGCCACCCGCCGCGCGATCGCCGCCACCGGCTCGATCAGCGGGGCCTCCGGCTGGATCTTGTAGAACGCCGCCTCCTTTTCGTGGAAAACCCGCTCCGGATCGATCGCCAGCCCGTAGTGCGCCGCGATCAACTCCGCCACTCGCCGCGTCGGCACGCCGCCCAGCGAGTAAAACAGGTCCTCGCTCAACGGCTCCGTGAGCCCCGCGTCGCGCATGGCCGCCGCCCATGCCCGGTAATGCAGCGGCATCGTGTCCACGAGCGTGCCGTCGAGATCGAAGATATAGCCGGCGAAGTCGCCGGCGGGCAGGTCCAGTTTCATGCAGCCCGCCACGCTCGCCGCCGCCCCCGCACTTTCAATCTTCAACTTCCCGCCCCCCTCGCCGCGCACGAAAGTGCCCCTCCCCCCGCCTCGCCCTTCGCCCCCTTCTACCCTCACCTCCTCTCCCCGCCTCTCCGTCTCCCCGTCTC
>JACCDX010890679.1_pt1 | contig 16492 bp, 16 predicted proteins | sample 7449681 | NCBI WGS metagenome assembly JACCDX01 (sample SAMN15323450, study PRJNA562643) | freshwater metagenome | isolation source: river surface water | place: USA:Blue River Watershed | collected 2017-08-18 | reverse complement strand
GGGGATCGAAGGTCACCAAGAATGCGGTCAAAAATTGGCGACCCCGAGTGCTGGGAAGTCAGCATCCCCTTCACGTTCTCCATGACGAAAACAGAAGGAGAAAACTCCTTGATGATACGAAGGTACTCGCGGTAAAGAAAATGTCGCTTGTCAGCTTCAAATTCCTTGGGGTTGCTGCCGCGCATCCTTGCGCGACCGGCTAGTGAATAGGCCTGACAAGGAGGGCCACCAATCAGGACCCAGTCCTTTGCTCCAGCAAGCCCCTCACGGATCCATCCATCAATTTCGCTATGGTCGTCCTTGCCCAGCTCTGCACAGCGTGCCTCGCTGTAAGCCTTGGCAACAAATGGTTTGACCGCTGGATCGTTTTCAAACTGATTGCGGGAGATCTCTCCTCTTATGTATTGGTAGTACGACTCTGGTACTTTGCCAACAGGGAATGAGCGAAACAGCGCTCTCAGTGAAAGGGTCCTGTGAGCCACGGGATCCTTTTCAATCGAAACACGTATGTCGAACTCACGTGTTCCGCCACGAACAAGAGATGCAAAACCTTCGCAAAGACCTCCAGGTCCAGCGAAAAGATCAATTACAGGGATGCCGCGTTTTTGTTCCATTAAATTCAATCTTGCAGAGTAATCTTCATCCGGCAAACTGTTTGAGCAGACACTTGCACCTGCACAGCGTTTGTTTCACATCATGAAATTACAGTGCAATTCACCAGTGACATTATGTTGGACATGAAGGCCTGAAACCGAGTGAATTGCAAGTTTTCTACTGGATCATTGAGTCGTTTTCCTCTTGAACAACTTGCAAGCTGAATGGGCTTAATGACTGGGGTCATTCGCCCAGACCAACGCTCCCATCGCTTGAACCCATTTCTGAAGTTCAACAAGCATGAGCGTGGCTTTGGCAGCATCCTCCCCAAGGCGCTCACAGCTCAGCGTACCCTCATCTCTGGGGGCAACAGGTACAGGGTCGGAGGCGGCTGGAGCAACGGCGCTGGGGGTTGCGGGAGCGGCGGACATACGCTTGACATCGTCTGCGGGGCTGCTGCGCAACCTGACAGAGCCACCAGACTGCCAATCAGCAGCCAACTGCACAGATCGTTGTTTGAATTCATTTGAGATTTCATGGTTGATTTGCTCCTGTGAGCGTTTGATGTCAGCCGTCTTTTGTTCCGAACGGGCTTGAGCAAGAGCTACCTGATGCCTTTCGGCATCCCACGCCCGTTGAGTTCGCCCCTCCCCCACCCACACGCCGCTGAGCCAGACGCCAAGCAACACAATCGGCACAAGAACCAAGTTCCAGTTGGAGATCAATAGACGAGCAAGCCAGTTCATTTAGCCTCCTGATCCAATGCGAGGAGCTTGTGCTGTGAAATCAATCCGAGCAGCTTGTCGGCATAGGAAGGATCGGTTGCGTACCCTGCCTTGAGCAACGCACGCGCAAAAGCCTCAGTTGTCTGACACAAGAAACATGACTGATAGCGTGGATTGCCTCTGAGGAATGCAGCATGGTCATCGATGCTGGCTTGCCAACTGCTGTACTTTCGCCACTTGGCTGGAACAACAAGCCATTGCCCCTTGATGAACTCACGAGTGTTCAAGGTCAGCGTTTCGCCCCGCCACCGGCTGTCGGCCTTGATCCCAAAAAGGTTGTTCCCAGCTTTTGCAAGACCTGATTCTCCCCAGGCGGATTCAAGTGCCGCCTGAGCGATCGTGATGCTGGCAGGAACCCCAGACTTTCGCTGGGACTCCATTGCTGGCTTGGACAGCCGCATGATGAACTCGGCAGATATCACAGCAGCTCCTTCACGTTTTTAGCGACCTGGTCAATTGATGCATCACGTCGCTCTTCGATGAAATTGAACAGCCAGCGCACCATCGCCCAGCCCGGCAAGCCGCAGGCAAAGATCACCCCGCCCATGGCATACAGACCAATCGTCGAAAACGCCCAGTGATGCAACTGGAAATACTCGACGGTGATGGCACCGCCACAGATGCTTGAAACGACGGTGCTGATCAAGCCGACCGTCCATTCACGAATGGTTCTGGGTGGTGTCATGAGCATCACGACCACGGCTGCCAGGGTGGCTCCCCCGGCTGCAGCGCCAGCAGCACCCCCAATGGCTTTATAGGCAGCAGCCGCTCCTGCGACTCCAGAGCTTGTAGGTTCAGGCATTGATAACTCCAAAGTAAAAAGCCCGCACTGACCGGAGCCAGGCGGGCGGATGTTGAGTTGAATGTGTGTTGAATCAGGCTGCGACTGAAGAGTCGTACGCCAGGATTGGAATCACGCGTTTACTGCGCTGTTCAGGCACGCCGTGCACCTGCCCAAAGACGTCTTTGCGGTCCTGGCGGAAATCACCGTCGATGTAGTACGGAATGCAGCCGGTCAGGTATTCGATGGCAGCGGCCAAGAACGGTACGTTGTCCGAATAGGCAGCTTCGCACCCCTCATCCCACAATGGACCTTGCAAAAACATGCAAGAGCCTTTGCAGATTTGCAGGACCGGACAACTGGAGCAGTCGGGCCTGTGGTTCCAATGGGTGGCGCTGTGCATCTTGACGGCCTGCAAGTTGGACAAATGCCCAATCTGATGGGGTTGACCGTTGGGCGCGGTGGCTGCAGCGCTCACGTTTTGGCAAGTGAGCAAATTGCCATGCAGGTCTACCGCCAGGTTGCTCGCTTTGTCCATGTCGCACTTCTGCCCCAAGGCTGAGGCCGGGCGTGCTGTCCGGATGGACTGCACAAAATCCATGATGCGCTGCTGCGCAACCGCCATGCGCGAAGCCAAGCCCTGACGCAGCTCTTTGTAGGCCATGGCTCTGAAACGCAAATGGTCCTGAGGGGTTTGCAGGGTTGCGGCCAAGCCACCTTCGTCGTAGGGGTCAATGAAAGCCCCCTCCCCGATGTTCACATCCTGCCCAAAGCGCTGCTGCAGCCAAGTCTGTATCTGTGCCCTGCTCTGGTTGCCCGCATGGACCATGGCATTGATGCTGATGCGACCCTGAGGATGCAGTCGTGCATACAGGTCCATGATGGCAGCGCATTTCTCAGGATTGTCGAGCGGATCAGGGCCTCTGGTGGACTGGCCCGGACCGTCGTGTGACAGGCCCACAGAAAAGCCCATCTGATCGAGCCATTCATTCTTTTGCGAATCGAGCAAGCTGCCGTTGGTGATGACGCTGAACTGGGCGTTTGGGTACAGCCCGCGTAGGCGCTCGGCCAGCGGCTTGAGCGTCTTCCAGTACACCAAGGGCTCTCCGCCCCAAAACTCGATTCGCTCGGGTGACTCCATCAGCGCATCGGTCAGTTGACTGATGAAAGGTTCGATGTCGTCCGGATGGCTCGCATCCGCATGCGGCACAAAGCGCTGATTGCAATAGCTGCACTCGTAATTGCACGACAGACCCAGGCTGATCTTGAGGACACGGACATTTTCTTTGCGGCCAGGCTGATTAACCGATACCACCGTGGCGTCGCGAAACGTTGCAGGCTGAACAGGCACTACGGGCGTACCGTCATGCCAAGTCAGTACAGACAACTGGTTGTCATAGTGCAACAAGACGTTTTGACCATCTTGTCGCAAAGCGTGAATTTGGAATTTCATGGCATGGCCTTTTGCGGCTCCTGCAGCCGCGTTTTGAACACCAGGACTGGACGCAGATCTCGGCAAGCGCGCGAGATCGGATTGACGCCATGACGATTGTGACCAGCAAAGAACACCACCCGAGCCGGTGCCGGCATGACCGCGCCCATTAAGCGGTCGTCCTGGTCATAGAACACCGTCTCTCCACCCCACCCGGCTTGCCAGTGCCGGACGCCGTAAATCAAAAGGGTTCTGTCCAGCGGGTGTTGGCTGTCGATGTGGACATTGCCTTCGTTGCCATGGGTATTGGCATTGGCATAAACGCCGTGGCACTGGGTCATGAGTGGCAGTTGCAGCTTTTGTACGCATTGCTTCCAGACCTGTGACAACACACTGCCCTGCTCCTGCAAAAACAGCGGTGTGCAGCTGTAGTCAGAGGCCTGGTTGATGGGCCAGTCACGCCCCAACAACTCGCGGTGCCAAATCGGAAAAGGCTCCGGTTCGTTTTTGTTGGTGATGCGGTAGTAGCGGTACTGCAGGTGTTGCAGCCAGTCGATGAGCGCCTGTGCTGTGCTGGAATCCAGGACGTCATCGGCGAATGAAACAGGACTTCGAGCATCAAGCATGGTCAGCCTCCGGCTCTGCCACCGAATGGAACTCGATCGCCAAGGTGTCGCGGGCCTGGGTGCGCAGCGGGAAATATCCATGCGGTGTGCACAGTGACATGGTCACCATCAACCCAGGCTGTGGGGTGATCGGGAAATGCACTGGCGTTTCCCAGGGCAGCAGGCTTTCGTTGACCCGTTTGGCCGGATTGCCGATGACCATGCAGCCGGGCGTTCGTACATTGGGGCTGTCAGTACCTGGGTAGTCCGCTTGCAAAAACAGCACCGTGTTCAGTCCCGCACGGCTACTTGCAATGTGCTCAGCCACATGGAATCCAGGTTGGCAGCGCATGATGTGAGCACTCAGCCGATAGCGGTAAGTTCCCCAGATGGTCTGCAAGTGCGAACGCACCACCGCCAACATGTCCTGCAGACCATCGGCCTGGGATAAGCCGCTCTGCAGCAAATCGTGGCTGCGGCACTGCCAGGCTTCGGGCCCCCAGCGGTGGACAGCGTCTTCCCTGAGGACGGCCTGCACCAACCGTTCAAGCAGCGCAGGAAACACGCCAGAGGGTTGCACATGCACAGTGCTGGGCCACAAAGAAAAAACCCAACGTTGGGATGACGTTGGGTGGTTTTCTTGAGCAGCGGAATTTGCGCCTGGATTTTTGCTGGCTTGTGTAGCCACCGCCATGATGGGTGGCGAGGCATGGTCAGATATTTCAAACGACATGAACGACTCCTTGGGCCAGTGCATTGACGGCCCCTAATCCAAATTGAAGTTGCAGGCTTTCACCCGAACGCAGTCCAAGGGCCATGGCCCGCACGTGGGCCCGTCCTGCTTGCATGCGAACGCGTCGGTGTGGGACATAACCAGAAACGGCATGCACATGCAGCCACGCATCGGCAGGCTCTGAAGCACGAACTTGCAGATCCACCCACTGGTCTGGTGAAACCACTGGCGGCGCAATCACGGTGAGCTTGGGTAAATGCTCGTGCAGCCAGGTGATGGTGTGGGCATGTCCGGCCAGCGCATCGCTTGGCTTGGCATAAGCCACGTGCTCGTCCACCTGCAAATCGGTCCAGACAGGACCACCTGGGTAAGCATTGATGCGCAGGACCATCTGACCGCTGAGCGGTGCTTCATGCCAAGGCACCAGGCAACTGCCAGCCACCAAGTGTTTGTTTCGAGCTTTTGTCAGTGGCAGGGACAAGGCGGTAAAGCCCTCACTGTCCACCCCACTGCAGCGCGTGAGCACATGCCGATTGAAAGGGGCCATGAATCGCCAAGTGTCCGTGCACAACACAAACATCCAGGCGGCCCAGTCGCTCAGGTGCTGCCCGTACATGCGTGGCTTGGCTCGCATGACCTGCGGGTCCAGGGCGATTTCATCGATGAGGCCCCACATGTGCCCTTCTATCCTTTCCTGGTGAGCATGTGGCATGCACTGGCGCACCGGCAACAGATAGGGACTGGGGTTTCCGAATCTGAGGTCACCTGGATTTGGGTTCCCGCTGTCCGTGGTGGTCGGTTGAGGATAGGAGCGTCCTGTCACGGCTCCAAGTGCGGGATGGCCTTGAACCGGTTCCCACAATCGCCAATTCAGGCGGTCTGACTCAGCCAAGACCTCTACGGCCAACGGCAGTGTGAATTCGTCCACCCTTTGCACAAAGCGCGCACGAGCCGGAAAATCCACCTTCATACCCGCACCTCCAGCTCCTGCACACCGCTGTACCACTTGAAGCCCAGCTTGATCTTGGCCAAGGCACCGGGGTCTGCGCCGAAGATCGTGACCAGGGCGAACCCTTGCTCAAGCTGGGGGCGACTGTTGCTTAACGCTCCAGCCGTCGTGCTCAGGAGCACTTGCCCTGACACCGGCATCACTTGACCTTTGTCATCCACAACCGAAACGCGGATTCGTCTGGGCTCACCCCCGTCATCCGCCAGTCGGAAAATAGGGAACGCCATGGTCATGGCCACCGAATTGCTTGGCCACTCTGCGTCAAACTCAAAGCCGTTGACCTCGGTCCGCCCATCTTGTGGCGAGCACATGAGCACGAGTGATGGCTCAAGGCCCAGTGGTGGAATCCAAAGCTGGGCCAAAACCAGCATGGGCTGCTGGTTCCAGTACTGCCGAAAGCCCTCTTTGGACAGCGCGGTCTGGGCGAACTTGTTGATCCACACCGGCTCTTTCTCTCCTTGGCGCAAGGCAAAGAGCCAGACTGTGTAAGCGTTGCCGGGGTCTTGTGCCAGCTTTTGCAATTCGGCTTGCCGGAGAGCATGAACAAAAGCGCTTTGGTACCCTGACAGGGTGGGCTGCGCTGCCTCGTCAATGACACGACCCGATTCATCCAGCGCCATTTCATACGCCGGCAGAAGATGCTCGATGTAGAAATCACCATCTATAAGTTCAATGCGGACTTTGTTGGTGCTTTGCGCGTTGTTGGGGCTTGCAGGACTTTGCAGCGGGTAAGGCATGCGGATGGTTTTCATGGGCGAGCTCCACATCAGCAGCCGCAGCAATTGCAGTTGCAATTGCAATTGGCCAACACGCTCACTGTGCGCAAGCGAAGCTGACCGCCTTCATCAATCAACTCGTAGTCATGCCGTGTTGTGATATTGCCGCTGCCATAGCAATTGATGGCATAGCCAGTGCCACCACAGTTGGCCACTTGCCTGAAAAAATAGTCATGCAACCAGCCGTAGTTGGCGGTCCACATGGAGCCGCCGTTGTTCATGTACATGTCCCAGTTGCCGTCGGTTTTCAGAAATCCCATCAGGTTGCTGTTGACGTGCAGGTAACGGGTGGTGCCTTGGTCTGTGTCGTAAAAGTCAATCGTGGGCGAAGTGCTCTGTACAGTCTGGCTGGGCAAGGTCAGGCGTCCGCTCATGCTGTCGCCAGTGCGCGCCACCCGGCCAGACAGATCGATACTGACCGTTGCATTGCCGTTGGCGTCGGGGCCGCCCCCGTTGACCGAGCGGACAAAGGCCGAGGAGTCGTAACCGTCCAATCGGTCCGAATCCGTCGCTTTGGCGCTGATGCCCAGATAGGCGGCATTGTGGTTGTGCGAAGCCGAGGCAAAGGCGCTGGCGTGCTGACCGTCAAGCAGGTCGGCGTCCAGCCCTGAGCCGGAGCCATCCACCGTGAGCAGTTTGGCCAGCACATCGGCAGCGGTGTATGCCGCAGCATTGAGCTTGGCCGCGAACTGGGCATCAATCCCACTGGCCAGGTCCATGATGAAGCGCCAGTTGTCAGGGTTGGTGCCGATCAGCTGGTAGAGCTTGAGTTGGTCCGTTCGGTAGCACAGCATGCCCACTTGCTGGTTGGTGGTCGGAAACGTGGTGCCGCTGTTACAAGAAATCGCCGTTTTGTCGTTGTTCAGGATCTCGATCAGCGAGTCAGACAGCGTGCGCGAGGACGGGATGTCGGTGAAGTTTTGCATGGTGTTTTTTTGGACAAATGGCTGGGGTTGATGACTGTGGTTCAGTAGCCCTGCGCGATCCAGGTGAAGGTGCCCGTCACGCGCGTGCCAGCGGTGTTTTCCAAAAGGGCAGCAAAACCTGTACGGGTGACTGCACTGGCCAAGCGGGGAATGGCCACCACCGTGCCGCCCTTGTGGGTCATGGTCACCTCGGGGGGCACCCTGAAGCTGCGAGCAAAGCCAATGACTGCACCCGCTGCCGCATCGGTGATCTGCACAGTGCCGCGATCAAAAACATCTGGCACGTCCACCGTCACGCGCAGCGCGTCGATGAAGCCCCGGTCTGAGTTTCTGGACTTCAAAATAGCCCGGAACAGCGCACGCTGGTATGTGTAGTCGCCCTGGATGAAATCGCGAAAGTCCGTGTAGCCCGGCGGATGACCGGCTTCCACGATGGCCGCAAAATCGGCCTCGGTGATTTCGGTGCTGGCCACGATCATGTCGCTGATCACGCCGTTGGCGTGCCGGCGGTACTGCTCGGCCAGGGCCAAGGCTTCCTGGGCCTTAAGGCCAAGCGCCCGACGCAGGGCATCCGAGAGCCCCAGCCCTTCATGCAAGAAGCGCTTGTAAGCCACGGTTCGGCCCAATGCTTCAGCAAACGCCAGAGTTTCTGCCACCTGTTTGACAGACTGGCGGGTGATCTGCTCGCTTGTGTTCAAGACCTCAACGACTGGCTTTTGGAATTGCTTGGTGCCCTGATCGCTCAAAGCCAGCCCCTCGCCAATGCGCAGGATGAAAGCGATCAGGTCGTAATAGGTTTCGGCAAAGTTCAGTGCTTCGATGACCCGTTTGCTGAATGCCTGATCCAGGCCATCGTTCAAGACCATCCCTTCAGCCAGTGCTTTAGTGGTTATCCGAGCGGAAGCTGATGCGATCGGCAGGCTCTCAGCGTGCGTTTGACGCATCTGACGGGACAAGCCTTCAGTGACAGGTAAACCTTCTTGCAGTGCTTTGACCGCCGAGCGGGTCAAGCCGTCCAGCGTTTGGAGGTTTTCATTCACAGACTTGCGGCTCGACTTGGAAATGCCTTCAGCCACCCCAAGCGACTCGACCCAGCGCAGGACATAAGCGATCAGGTCATAGTAGGTGCCAGCAAACCCGAGCGACTCCGTCTTTTGCAGCGCGACTTGAAGCCGCCGGGTTTCTGCAAGGGACACGGTTTCGCTCAGACGCTTGCCGTGCTGGCGGTTTGACGCCTCCACCCAAGCCAGCGTGGCAGCCACCGCCACCACATAAACAGCGGGGTAGGCCGTGAGCCAAGACTTGCCTGCACTGGCACTGGACCACGTGAAACTGGCGCTGACCCAGGTGTAGCGGGGGCCTTGGGATTCGCCCACGGTGACCGTCTCGGGCATGGCGATCAGCTCATGGTGAAGGTGAACACTGCGGTCAGGCTGTCATCAGCCCCCTTGTTCACGACCGGAAACACCACCCTGTCGAGCATGATGCCGCCAGAAGCTGCATTGAACACCCCGGCTTCTGTGATCGCACCCGTGCCGTCACCCGCTGGAAAGTCTGCCGTGAAGCTGAAGGCTTTGGTGCCAACCGTATGCGCGTAAGTGGCGGCGTTTCGGTCGAGTTCGGAGACCAGGGCCGACTGGCTAGCCGCAGCCGCCGTGGTGCCTGTGCCTAAAGCAATGAAACCCATGACCGAGGGGCGGCTGGCTGATTTGCCAATCGCATCGGCGATGAAATCAAAGCCAACGTTCACGATGATGTTGTCCTTGTGAACGGTTTCGATGTCGCCACTGGCGCGGCGAACAATGAGGGTCATCGCCCCCTGCAACTGCATGGTTTCGTCAATCATGTGGTGCCTGAAAGTAGGTTTTTGGAAAGTGAAGTGATGAAAAAAATAGTGCCTACCCTTTCGAGTGCGGCACCTGTGATGACTGTGCTGAATCTGCAAAAGAGGGCAACAAAGCGGGCAATAAAGCGGTCAGTAAAACGGGCAGCAAAACGGACAATTCCCCGGATCAATAAAGCCTCAAGCTTGTGAACCCACCCATAGGCTCAAGCCCAGCACTGGCCGAGCTAACATCAGCGCCCATCCTGGCGACAAAGAGACGGCGCTCTGTGGGGGTCTGGCACACCCCCAGGCAAATTCGATCGGATGCCTCAAGCTCAAACGCCAGCGCAACGCGTCTGGACAAGTGGTCTTCCAAAAAGAACACTTGCGCTTGAGCGTCATAGCCCAACAGCAAAGCGCTGACTGGACTTGTCGCCTTCCAGATCACGCAGGTGGTGACCTCTTGTGGGATGAACCAAAACGAGGTGTGAAACACCTGCGGAATGTTCACACCCCAGGTCACCTGGGTGGTGTCCTTGACCATGAGCCCATCGCCATAGCGGCCGTCTGCGTAACTGACGCCTGCCGACTGGCTGGGTATCAGGTTGCCGATGCCCGCCACCGAGCCACTGAGCCGCCAACCGTAGAGCTCACCGGCTTGCAAGGCATCCTGGCGTGCCATCTGGATGCGGGCATCGACATTGGCGATCGCGCCGTCGTAGGTCCATTGCCGCCAGGCGGCATCACCGCTCCAGACGAAGTCAGCTTCTTGCCATGTGGTGCGGTCATCGACCGAAGCACCCAGGCTGCTGAGCAGCGTGTTTTGCGCCCTGATGGGCGAGACCAGATCCAGCTCAAACAGGTATTCGGCCACTCGCGCGCCAGTGTTCATGCGAAGCACATCGCGCCCATTGACCGTGACCACTGAAGCGAAGTGCTTGGTGCCAGAAAAGCCTCCAGCCTGTTCATCGCGTTCAAGGATCAGGTTGGCGTTTTGGGGCTGGGCCACCACGGTCGAGACGAAAGTGGGCGTGTCGCTGTAGATGCCGGGTGAGGCGATTGCCTTGATCCAGAATTTGCGCTCACCGTCAAAGCCCGAAGGCAATGTGTAGCTTGTGGATTTGACCTCCGCCACAAAAAGCGATGCATCCCAGGCCGCGCCTTCTCGCAACTCGTAGCCCACCACCTCAGGCTCGGGGTTGGGTTGCCAGCGAAACTCCAGCCGGTTGGCAGACTGCACCACATCGAACTGGCGAACTGTGGCCGGAGTCAACAAGGTCAACACGAAAGTGGTGACATTCGCGCTGTAGTGGCCCGAGGTGTCGTAGGCGCGGATGTGGTACGGGAACTGCCCGGCCGCATCCTGGTCGTGGACCATCTGCGTGCCCGAGGTGGTGGCCACCAGTTGGGCGTCATCCCAACCGGACCCAACCCTCACCTCGTAGCCAGCCAAGTCGGCATCGGGAAGTTCGTCCCAGCACAGCAGCAAATCGGACATGCGGCGCTGGACCGTAAAGCCGGTCACATCCGATGGCGGCAGTGTCTTGCCCAGCACCGTAGCGCTGAGTGTGGCGGGAGCACTCTCCTTTCGGGTGATACCGATGGCTCTTAAGCTGAACTCGTAATCGCCCTCCTGTGCATCGCGAATTTCAATGTAATTGGCACTGGTCAGCGGCAAGCTCACGAAGTTGCCGCCCGCCACTCGGTAAGACAGTCGATAGGCGATGGCCGTTGGCACTTCAGCCCAGGACAGTTGCACCAGCACCTGAGCCCGGTCTTTGACCCGGTACAGGCGCTCTTGCATGATGAGGCCCGTCGGGAGGGCTGGCGTGTCCGACAACACCGTGATGGCGCGCGGCTGCAGCGCTAGCCCCTCTTCAATGGCGGCGTACTTGCCCGGGTTGTGGGCCAGCGCCGTGACCTCATGCATACCAGGTTCGGTCTCAGCCACCGAGACCACCCGGAACAGTTGCGGCTCAATGATCGATGAAGCCAGCACCCAGATGGCATCGGTTTGCGGTGCTATGCTGAAGGGGATGGTCACCGTGAGCGTTCGGCCCCTTGGTGCGTCGACGACGGCACCAACAAGACGCTCTTCCACGGTACCGTTTGGCAAGATGACCGAGAGCCGCCAAGGCAAGTCGGCTGGCAAATCTTGGTCCAGAGTGACTGTGGTCGTGGTAGCCGCTGCGATGCGTCCTCCCAAGCGCATGCCACCGCGAGTCGGATCGGCCACCTGGATGACATCTCCTGGGCGCACCACAGCACCTTCCAGGCCTGTGCGGAAGGTGATGATTTCTGACTCGGACTGCTCGGAGTACAGCAACCACTTGCCCACCCGATTGGCCTGGCCGCGCGAAGTGCAGCCCATGGCCACCACATCGGCTTGCACCACGCCATAGCGCGCGATGCCTGCGACGTCCTCGACGTATTCCACTTTCTGACGGTAAAAATCATCCGGATCCACCCAGCTGACCAAGGCCACCGTGTGCCGAGCCTTGGCGGACGAGCCCTGATAGGCGAACTCGCCGTCGATGACGTTGGCGGCGGTGAACTGATAAACCGGGTCTTGCGGCGCGTCCTGCGTGACCGTGATGGCACCACCCGACCAATAGGCCATGCCCCGAAACACCGAGGCCATGTCCTGTACCACCTTGTAGGCCTGCTCACGGGTTTGCAGGTACAGGTTGCAGGTGAAGCGGGGCTCATACCCGCCCAGACCATCGGGCACCAACTCGTCACAGTAGCGGGCTACCCGGTACAGCGCCCATTTGTCCACTTGAGACTCGGGGATGTAGTTGCCAAGACCGTAGCGGGTATTGGTCACCAGGTCATAAAAGCACCAAGCCGGGTTGTCGGTCCAGGCCACCTTAAACGTGCCATCCCAGATTCCGGTGTATGACCGGGTTTCAGGGACGTAGTTGGACGGCACCCGCACGCGCAGGAGCTTCAAGTCATAGCTGCGCCTGGGAATGGCGTTGAACTGAGATGCATCCACCCTCAGAGCCATCAAGGCGCTGTTGGGATAGCGCAGCTTACTCTCGACGACCTCGGTGTACGAGTCCAAAAACGTCTTGTTTTGCAGGCTGCTCTGGCCAGCGTCTTCGGTGAGCCTGCGCAGACGCACATCCCAAGGGCCAGTGCCTGACAGCGGCACGTAATAGCTGCGCTGGTAGCGCGAGGTGGTTTTGCCTGAGACCGTATCGGCGAGCACCTGCACAAACCCGGAGCCCGCCGACTGCAAGTCGATCGCGTAGCTGACCGATGTGCCATTCAGATCGCCGTTGGTCGTGTCCTGCAAAGTCAGCGCGGGCATACTCACTTTGAGGCGAACAGCGTCCACGTCGGGGTCTGTGATGGAGCGCACGACCGGCAGGGCGAACTTGCACTCCACACCCACCGAAACCTCGCTTTCTACCGAGGCAAAGCCGAGGATGTAGCCTTGCTGCTGGGTGCCCGGGCGGCTCTCGAGCGTCACTCCAGAAAAGTTGTAACTGCCATCGGCATTTTGAATGGGTGTGTCGTCCAGAAAAACCGACTGTAGGCCGTTCACCAGGCCTTCGATTTCTCCCTCGCACACCAGATCCACCACACGCGCATAGGCTTTGGAGCGCAGGCTGTCGGCAGCCTCTTGCGCCACACGGGCGCTGCCCCCACCGGACTTACCCCCACCACCCGCACCGATGATCAAAGGGGTTAGGCCTGGCTTCATGTGCTTCGTCATGTGGGGATCTCATCGACAGGTATTTCATCTACATCTATGCCTGCGCTGATCACGGCCGAGCCCACGATCATTCGGCCATAGCCTACGGGTACCGGATGGCCTTGGGCGGTGGTATTCACGGCCCCGTTGAAGACATAGCTGGGGCGGTTTTCTGGGCGCTCGGACGGCTCAGAGGCCTTGGCCGTAGGCGCAATCATCTGGGCCACACCGCCCAAGATCATGGATGTGCCCACCGAATACAGGGTGGCTTGGGACAGGAATGAACCCGCTGCTGCCCAGCCCATCGGGTTCCACCAGGACACCGCGATCAGCGCCGCCCCCAAGAGAATCTGGCCTATGCCATTACCTCCAGCACCCGAGACAGCAGGCGCGATGGTGATGCGCTGCTGGCCGGTGGGCTCATGCAGGCGATCGAGCACCAAAGCATCGCGCCCGACCAGTACCCGGTAGCCCACACCCCGCTCGCCAGACGACACCAGCTCCCGCTCGAATTGAGGGAAATTGGCGCACAGGGCCCGAACAGCCTCTGCGGCCGAGGCCACCGCCATCTGGTGGCGACGACCAAAGCGCCTGCCCAGTTCACCAAGAAGAAGGATCGTGGCCATCGCGTGACTCGTGCTTGAAGCGTTAAAGGGATCGTTGAAGATATGGATAAAGGTGTGGATGCCGCAAGGCGTGGGTGGTGACCTTGTGCCAGTAACCGCCATACACGTCCCGACTCGAGAGCCTGCCCTGCAGGTGGTGCAGGATCAAACCATCCCCCAAATACACCGCCGCATGGTTGGGCACAGGGGAAGCCACCTGCATCAAGAGCACATCCCCCACCTGAAGGTCTGCCAGATCGGTGGCGTGAAACCCAGCGGAGCCGAAGTTGTCCAGGTACAGGCTCATGCCACGCTTCCACCACTCGTCAAAGCGCTCAAAATCAGGCAACTCGATGCCGCGCTCCTGGGCATACCAGTCACGCACCAAGGCGTAGCAGTCGAGCACCCCATGTGCCCATTGACGGCCCACCAACGGCGCGACGTAGCCCTGAGGCTTGATCTCGACCCACTGAACTGCTGGAAACGACACGATGAACCAGGGCAGCCCCGTCGCCTCGCAGGCCACACGATCGGCCTGGCTGGGCTCAGCGGGCAAGCTCGGGTGCGAATGAAAAACACCGACGATTTCGCCTTGGCGGTCGGCCTGGACGTAGTCCTCCGGGTGGATCACGAACTGGTCGGTGCCCACACCGATGTTTCGGCAGGGACAGTACACCTTTCTGCCCTTTTGAACGATCAGCAGCCCGCAGGCTTCACGGGGGAATTCTTTCGCAGCGTGGGCCAGTGCCAAGGATTGATTGATTTCGTTCATGGATTGCATTCGTGGATTTCATTTGCTGACTTCGTTCATCACCTGAACAAGCCCGCTGCCGGAAAGCCCCCAAACGGCAACTCGGCATTGGCCCCAAAGCGCCTCTGACAAGACGCCAGCCGTTTGCCACAGGCGTCTTGCGCCTTGCCGCTCACCACCTCATCATTGGCATTGAAGAACGCGCTGCCCGTGTAGCCGCACTCGGCACCCCGGTAGGACCAGGGGCAGACGTTTTGCACGATCTGACGGCGCGGCAAGCTGACGCCTTCCAAGTCAAACGCTGCGGCCAATTCGAACTCGACCACCTCGCGGGTCTCGCGCGACTTGCGATCAACGCAGTACACATCGTCGGCAAACTCAGCCTGTGGGTCAGCGGCCGGGTTCACGCCGTCTGCAAAATTGACCGCATCCAGGTACTTGGCAAGCGTGCGTTTACGCGTGATCCTGGCACCCACGAGGTCCTGGTAGCTCAGCACAAGCGCGGTGATCGTGCCCGTGACGTTGGCCACCCGCAGTCGGGGACGAGGCACCTGTCCGCCGCCGTTGAACTCAAAGCCCTCGACCTGAATCGGAAACGCCTCGTAGGCATGGCCTTGCCAGACCACGCGCTGCATGAGTGCGTTGGTGCCGGCATGAAACCGCACCGGTCCTTGACCAAACAGGGACAGATCGAGGACAAACAGCTCGATCACGGCGCTGGGTGCAAGTTTCTGGATTTCTGCGGTGATCGCTGGATAGGTATGGATTGACTCGGTCATGACAGATCAAACACCTGTTTGAACGTGGCCCGCACCGTCTCGACATTGGGCTCATCCACCGAGCGGTTCCACTCTTCGCAGGTGAACTTGGCAGCAGTGCCTGCAGGGTTAGTCCACTCAAAGGCTTGCACACCTCCGCAAGCGCGCAAAAACGCATCGATCGCACCCGCGTCTTGCGCAGTGCGTCCGCGAAACTCCAGCGTCCAGACCTCCGCTTGGGTGTGGATGCCAAAGGCCAGGCGCTGCTCATAGCCATCGCCAAATGCCACCCGGCGAACGTTGGGCCGCATGGCCAGACTGGCACCCAGCGAAGGGATCCATGTGAACTCTGCCATTTACAAAGCCCTCCTGCTGTCGAGCAAACCACCGGCCCGCTTTTGGGCAAGCAACTCTTGGCGCACTGCATTGGCCACCGCCTGACCCAGATCACGACCGCCCGCGTTGTCACCCCGTGTTGATGCACCCGAGTCCGAGACGTTCACGGAAATGTTGAAAATGTCGCCGCCCCCCAATCCCGAACCCGCGCTCGTGTTCATGGTGACTGGAATAGTCCGCCCATCGGGCAATGGCACATAGGCCTCTGGCCGCGAGCCCTCGCCAAACACAGCCAGTTGAGGTGAGTTGGCAATGCCGCCACTGGCGTAGCCCCGTAGCGGCAGTGGGCCGTCTGCCGTCATGACGCCGCCATCGGCAAAGCCAAAGAAGCTGCTCATGGCTTTGGCCAGAGGCAGCGTGATGGCGCGCTGGATCTGGATGCGGATCAGGTCCGAGATGATGGAGTTCGCCAGTGACCTGAAATCGAGCTTGCCCGTCATCACAAAGCCCACCAGCGCATCGGTCATGCCATTGAAAGCGCGGACGGTGACAGCCTCCATCTGCTTGCCAATTTGCTCGGCTTCCTCGGCCACAGCACGCAGGCCTTTGGCAAATCCGGCCTCGGGGTCCGAGAGCTCCTTGGCCCGCTGCGTCAACAGCTGAGCACCATCTGCCGCCTGGCGCGCAGCGTCCTCGATTTTTTGGAGGGCGTCGGCGAGCTTTTCGTTGCCGGGGGCGGCGTCTGCCAGCGCACGCGCCTGCTGGGCCAGGGGGGCCAGCTGGTTGGCACTTGCCTGCCTGGCCTCAGCCAAACGGCTCAGCGAGTCCAGCTCGCTGATGGCTCCGGTCTCTCGCAGGGTTTTGATCTGCTCT
>JACCDX010463326.1_pt1 | contig 16500 bp, 18 predicted proteins | sample 7449681 | NCBI WGS metagenome assembly JACCDX01 (sample SAMN15323450, study PRJNA562643) | freshwater metagenome | isolation source: river surface water | place: USA:Blue River Watershed | collected 2017-08-18 | reverse complement strand
GCCACGCAGACGGCGTGCCACTTCGCTGGCGACACGACCGAGGACTTTGTCCGTGGCATCGATCACAAACCAGTCGCGCTGGACTTCGTGTCCTTTTGCGGAAAAGGTTTTCATGATGAATCCTAATTGAGGTTGAAGCTCGTACCGGCGGTTCCGCGCGCAAAAATACCGTCGCGGACGCGTCCTTGTTGTCTGAATCCCCGTCCGAGCATACCGGGGAACCGGCGATTATAGTGTTTTCAAGGACTTGCCGTCAAATCGGAAGCAAATCCCGGCGCTTGCCCTTAAAATGGCGGCCTTTTCTGCCCCAAAGAGACTGTTATGGAATGCACCGTACGCTGGACCGGCCTGTCCGGCATGACTTTCGCGGCCGAGACCGGTTCCGGCCACCTGGTAACGATGGATGGCGCGCCCGAGGGCGGCGGCCGCAACCTGGCGCCGCGCCCGATGGAGGTCGTGCTGGCCGGCACCGGCGGCTGCACTGCATATGACGTGGTGGTCATCCTGCGCAAGAGCGGCCAGGACATCCGCGGCTGCGATGTGACGCTGAAATCCGAACGCGCCGAAAAGGACCCGAAAGTGTTCACCAAGGTCCACTTCCACTTCATCGTGCGCGGCCGCAACCTGAAGGCCAACCTGGTCGAGCGCGCGATCAAGCTGTCCCATGAAAAATACTGCTCGGCATCGATCATGATGGAAAAAACCGCCGAACTCACCCATTCGTTCGAGATCATCGACGACCTCACCGAGCCGGCACCGGCCGTCTGACGCGCAGCACGCCGGGCGGTGCGCCGCCCGCACCGCTTACAGCCGGTAAGCGGTTACTGTCATCAGCTTGGCCATCAGCTTCATCGCCGTCTTCACCGGCGCCGGCAACTCGCTGGCACCAAGCTCGCGCGCCGCATCGGCGTGGGCAATCTCGTCATCGCGCATCTGGGTGACGATCGCACGTGAACGCTGATCCTGCGCCGGAAGGCGCTCAAGGTGGCTGTTCAGGTGGGCCTCTACCTGCCGTTCGGTCTCGACAACAAAACCGAGGCTGCGCGCATCCCCCAGCTTGGCGGCGACCGCTCCCAGCGCATAGGCGCCGGCGTACCAGACTGGGTTCAGCAGGCTGGTGCGGGAGCCCAGCTCGCGCAGCCGCTCTGCGGTCCATGCGAGGTGATCGACCTCTTCCTCGCCGGCCTGCCTGAATTGCTCGCGCGTCAGTTCGCTGTTCGCAAAAGCACCCTGCGCCTCGTACAAGGCCTGCGCGCACACCTCGCCGACATGGTTCACCCGCATTAATCCGGCGCTGTGCCGCCGCTCTTCATCGGTCATCGTCGCCTCGGCCAGTTTCGCCGCCGGATTAGGCCGATGACCGACCGTCACGCCGCTGATTACACGCAAGCTTCGATCGAATGCACAGATAAATGAGTCGATTTGCATCAAAAGTTGACAGGTTAACTACTATTTTAAAAATGTGTTGCAGATCAGCGACAGAAACTTAGCAATTTTTCTACGGAAAAAAAATTAGTTTTGCCCGGGTTACCAAGTTTTGCTTCAATGCACGTTGACTTCTGGATCGCTCTGGTCTTGGAGGCTCGATTTCGCTGACAGAGCCGCATCAAGCGGCCGAACAGCGAAAGCGAAATCTTAGCATCACAACATTTTGGAGATTATTCGATGAAAAAGACTCAAGTTGCTCTGGCAGCCCTGGCCCTGATGGCATCGGCTACTGCACTGGCCGAAGTGAAAGTCTCGGGTATTATCGACATGGGTATCGGTAACTACACCGGCCGTGGCACCTACATGGAGCAAGGCGGCTGGGCTGACCACAGCTCGATCACCTTCGCTGGCAGCGAAGACATGGGCGCTGGCCTGAAGGCCTTCTTCACGCTGGAAGCCGGCTTCTCGCAGAACGGCGATGCAGCCAACGGCGGTAACGGTAACCTGTTCAGCCGCCAGACGCTGGTCGGCGTTTCGTCGGATCAGCTCGGCTCGCTGTCGCTCGGCCAGCAACTGTCCCCGTACATCCTGGCTCAGGCCCTGACCAACCAGATCGTCGGTAACTTCTGGGTGAACCGCGTGATCATGGGCGGTGGCTTCCAGAACGCATCGGTCGTCGGCACGAACGGCGGCTTCTTCCTGAAGAACTCGATCCAGTACACCAGCCCGAACATCGCTGGCTGGCAGCTGTACGCAATGACCACCACCAAGAACGGTGCTGATCAGGGCGTGCTGGCTCCGCAAAACTCGGCTGACAAGTACACCTCGCTGGCCCTGAACGGCTCGATCGCTGGTGCCAACCTGTGGCTGGCTACCCAAGACGGCAAAGACCAGTTCCGTTCGTGGACCCTGGGCGCTTCGTACCCGCTGAACGACGAGCTGAGCCTGTCGGCCAACTACATCAACCACAAAGACAAGATCAACGACCTGACGACCAAGTCGTACGCTATCGGCGCTACCTACAAGATTGCTCCGGCACTCTCGCTGGTTGGCCAGTACGCTCGTAACAACCTGGACGACGCTCAGTCGATGTACAACATCGGCGCAAGCTACGCACTGTCGAAGCGTACTTCGGCATACGTGACCTACGTTCGCGCAACGAACGGCGCGATCTCGTCGCTGGCTGATCGTGGTTCGTACACCAACGACGGTTCTGTCACCAGCAGCAACCGCAACATCGTGGTCGGCATGACCCACTCGTTCTAATGTTTCGCCGGGCTTGACCCGGCAAGCATGGAAACGATGTTCCTGAAAAGCCGCTCTTCGGAGCGGCTTTTTTTCGCCTGTCGTCGTCGCATCAGGGTCAGCGCAGGCTCGCAGGCGGCATCAAAGTCTCACGCTGCAGGCAGGCGCAGCTGCCACTGAACGCCGGTTTGGCGTCGTCAACGCGACAGGAAGCGCCCTTCGTCGCTGCGCAGAGCCTGAACGGCGTCCGGATGCAGGTCGGGGGATATCGGGTGGCGCATGTCCTGCCAGTCATAATGGCGGCGGACGGTGCGCTCGAGTACCGTGCCGTCGATCAGGTAGGCGTCCGACATGTAGGAGCCGATCATCGTGGCGCGCTTTTCCGGCAGCGCGAACAGGTCGCCGCCGTGGCTGTAATCTGCGGCCGGCGACGCACAGCCGAGCGCATGCCGCATCAGCGTCGGTACGATGTCCTGGTGCAGCGACATCTTCGGCTCGATGACGCCGCCCGCCCGTCCCGGCGCGTGCACGACCAGCGGCGTCTGCGTCTGCCAGCGGCTGAAGTTGCTGCCGTGGCCCCAGTAGCCGAGGCCGTTCTCGTTGAATTCCTCCGCATGGTCGCCGAGGATCAGCACCCAGGTGTTACTCAGCCGCCCGCGCCGCTCCGCCGCAGCCAGTGCCTTGCCGACCAGTGCGTCGAGATAATGCAGGCTGTTGAAGTAATCGTTCTTGTAGGGGACGCTGTCCGTATGCCGGTCGAGCGCAAAGCCGCCCTCCATTGTCGGCAGGGGCTTGAAGCGCGCATGCTCGGGCGGGTAGTTGTAAGGCGAGTGCGACGAGGTCAGGAACAGGAAATCGAAGCGGGGCCGCCCGGCATCGTCGGCGCCGAGCGTGCCGATGTAACGCTCGACCAGCCTGGCATCGGGCAGGCGGTCGACATAATCGGCTTCGGCAATTTTCGGAAAGAACAGGCGACGCAGCGAGAACCCGTCGAGATTGCCGGACGTGAAGACGCGGGTACGGTAACCCTGCGCCTCGAGCGTGCGGGTAAATACGCTCGCATGGTTGCCGGCCGCCGAGCGCAGCAGCGGAAAATAGTTCGGGTGCAGGCCGTACATCAGACCGAACAGGCCGGGCACGGTCGCCGCGCCGCTCGACACATGATGCGCGAAACGCGTGCCCTGCGCCGCAAAGCGCGCGATGTGCGGTGTCACGCGCGGATTCATCGCGTCGGCCTGCCAGCTCTCCAGCACGATCATCAGGATGGATGGCGGCTCCGCAGCGCGCGAGCATTGCGGCTCCGCGAGCGGATAGCGGATCACGCCGCGCGCGGCCGCCATCGACCGATCCTGCTTGCCGTAGGCCGCCGGAAAGAGCTGCGGCCACCAGCGGCTGATCTCGACCGCCTTCTTCGTGTATTCGACGGGATGGTAGAGCGGCAGGAAAGGACTGTAGCGGGTGATCTCGTCGCGGGCGAAACGCGCAGCCCAGATATGGATGGTCGAGTTGACTACCAGCGCGAGCGGCATCAGCAGCAAGCCACCGGCAAACCACGGCCAGTGCCGGTGGCTGCCGGCGCGGCGGCTCGCGAACAGCCAGCAGACGGCCGCCAGCAGCAGCAGCGCCACCGTCGCCCCCCCGACCAGCGGCAACACGGGTACGCCCATGCCGTGGAAGTCGCTCAGGAACATGTCCACCATCAGCCAGTCGACGTGAAAGCGGTACAGGTAGAAGACCGCCACGTCGATGGCGAGATACACCAGCCAGGCCCAGCCCAGCAGCGGCCACAGCCAGCGCGTCGCGCGCCACAGGCAGAACGGCGTCAGCAGCAGGCCGGCCAGCAACAGCAACGTGCCGTAATAACCGACCACGCTCCACTGGTAGACCAGCGGCAGGGTTTCGCCGGCGGCCGGCGCATCCTTGAGAAACAGCCCGACCGCCACTGCGGTCAGCAGGCAAAGGTAGAACGTCAGCTTCAGGTGGTTGCCAACGCTCTTCCGGAACGACAACTTCATTCGCACATCAGGTCACTTCGGTCCGTACTGCATTTCGCCATTGCCGAACGACCAGTTTTCCTTGTCGACTTCGACGAGGCTGATGAATACGTCTTCCTTGCGCACCTGCAGCTCGGCATGCAGGTCGTCGGCGATGCGCCGATAGAATTTCTTCTTCAGTTCGGTCGTGCGCCCTGCGTTCAGCGTGACCTGGATGAACACGATGCCCGGCGAATACTCGATCCCCAGATAGCTTTTCGGGATGTTCAGCTCGGTCGCTTCGTGCGCGGCAATGATCTGGAACTTGTCATCGGCAGGCACGTTGATCTCGGTGGTCATCGCGCGGTACACGATGTCGCCGACGGCACGTCCGAAGCCGGCCGGGTGGCCCGGGCCGATATCGATTCTCACGAGAGGCATGGCAATCCTTTGAGGGGTCAATTTGGAAGGCGGCAAGGATACCCGAAAAGCCGCAAGTCAATACCTCAGATCAATGAATTGAAACATCGTACTGCCTATAATGACGGTATTGTATCCAGACCTGCCCGGGAGAACGCCATGAAAACACTGTCACTGCTGATCGCTGCGGCCGGCCTCGCCTGTGCCGCGCTGGCCCATGCCGACGATGCCAGCCCCCAAGCGGCTGCCAGTCAGGCAAATCAGGGCACGCCGAATCCGCCGGCGATGTCGGAATTGCCAATCATGAAGGCCGAAGGCGAGCGCATTGCCGCGCTGATGGAAAGGCTGGCCAAGGAAACCGATCCGGCCGAGCGCCGCCGCATCATGGCCGAGGTGACCTGCCCGCAATAAGGGTCATAGCCCGGTCAGGCCGGGCAATCGCATCAATGTGAGGTGCCGGCATCGCACCGGCACGACTGCATGCGCGTCAAGTCGCGCCGTTCAGTATCCATTTCGCCAGCAGCTTCGCATCAGCCGGCTCGATCGCACCGTTCGCCGGATGCATGCCGTCACCCCAGCGGCCGCTGCTGCCTTCGCGGATCCGGTTCGCGACGTCGGCTTCCGCTTTCTTGCCCTTGTAGCGCTTGGCGATATCCTTCAGCGCCGGACCGACCAGCGTGTCAGCCGGGCTGTGGCATGCGGTGCAGCCGCTGCCCGCAAACAGCGCCTGCGCCGCCGCGATCTCGCCGGCTTCCATTTTCGCGTGCGCCATCGAAGCGGTCGCTGCGATTGCCAGGCCAACGGCGGTGCTCATCCAAATCTTCATGCCTCTCCTCCCAAAGTTTTAATCTGTGGAATTATTTTGGCGTTTAACTGCCGGAAAAACCTGTGACCAGATCAAATTTCCGGCGATTCCCGCGGCAAGGCTCGCGGCCGGGCGCGCTTCCTGCTCCGCCGGAGGCATGCTCCTGCCGAATCCCGACGCGCTGATCCGCTTTCACGACGCCCGCCTGCTGGGGCAGGCGTCGCGATGCAATCCTGCGAACGACGAACTGGCGGCGGCGATCGCCGACAACCACCACTGGAACGCGCTGCTGTGGATGACGGAAGACCAGGCCCGCCGCACCGATGTGCCCGCCAGGCACATCGTGCGCGCAAAGCGTGCGATCGACCGCTACAACCAGCGGCGCAATGACGCCGTCGAGCGCATCGACGAGGCCTTGCTGCGCGAGCTTGGCGGCATCGCGCACAGGCCGTCCGCACGACTGCACAGCGAAACCGCCGGCGCCATGATCGACCGGCTGTCGATACTGTCGCTGAAGATCTTCCACATGCAGGCGCAAGCGACCCGGCACGACGCCGACGCTGCACATCTTTCCACCTGCAGCGCAAAATTGCAGGTGCTGCTGGCGCAGCGCGATGACCTGGCCGGCTGCCTCGGCCAACTGCTGCGCGACAGCGTCACCGGCGATGCGTACTTCAAGCCCTACCGGCAATTCAAGATGTACAACGACCCAAGGCTGAATCCCTGGCTGACGGAGAGCGGTGCAATGCCTCGTCCCGCAGCAGCCGGCGCGCCGCCGCCGCAACCTGCCTGACCCCGCTCCCACCGGCATCCAGCACGCAGCGGTGACGCCTGCGGTCTTGCGGCGCCCAGCGCTCGCGCGCCTCCGTGCGGAACACCACGACACTGGGAAGCCGCAAGGCGGCGGCCAGATGCGACGCGCCGGTGTCGTTGCACACCAGCAGGCGGGCGCGATCCATCAGCGCGGCCATCGCGCCTATCGATATCGGCAGCGCGGCATTGATTGCCGGATGCCGCATCCGTGCTGCCACGTGCTGCGCGAGCGCATGCTCGGCGCCCGATCCGGTCAGCACCACCTGCAGGCCGCAGGTCGCCGACAGCTCGTCCGCGACGGCGGCAAAGGCGGCAGGCGGCCAGCGTCGCGCCGGATCGCGCGCACCGGCATGCACGCAGGCATATGCACGACCGGCCAGCGCTGCAGTCACGCCTGCTGCCTGCAATTCGTCATCGTCGGCAGCATGCAGCGGAAATGCCAGCCGCCGGTCTCCCGCTTGCAGGCCGAGCGCCGTCATCAGCGCCAGCAATCGCTCGCTCTCGTGGCCCTGCTCGGGGTAAGGGAAGCAGCCGCCTTCGTCCGCATCATGGTCACGCGTAAAACCGGCCATTTGCCGCGCGCCGAAATCGCGGACGATGGCATTGCTCGCTTCGCCGCTGCCGTGCAACTGGATCGCGAGGTCGGCATCGCGTGCGCGCATGCGCCGGCGAAAGTCCGGCCAGCCGTCCGGATCGCTGGCCGGCTCCGGCAACAGCGGATGACCGGGAAAGGCGATGAATTCATCGACCAGCGCATGAAAGCGCTGCGCGAACTGCACAGCCCAGGGCATGCCCACCAGCACGATGCGCGCGTGCGGCAAACCGGCCCGCAGCGCGCGCAGTGCCGGCACCGCACACAGCATGTCGCCGAGCTGCAAGGCCCGAAACACCAGGACTTCACGCGCGTCGCTGATCTGCATGGCGCAACTCCGGCATCCATGGTCACTGCCCTTGGGATTCGCGTCGTGCGCACATGTTGCAGCGCGCAGCGGTTTTAAAACACCTGCGCTTGCGGCATCATGGAAATCGTTCGCCTCACAGGCTCCAAAGCCACCATCCACGTTTCCACCAATGACACAACGACGCCTGATCCTCTTCGCCGGCCATGCCGGCACCGGCAAGACCACGCTCGCGAAACGCGCCGTCCCGTTGCTGGCCGAACGCAGCGGCCGCGATTTCTTCTTCCTCGACAAAGACACCGCCTACGGCGCATTCAGCTCGCACATCATGGGCTTGCTGACCGGCGACCCGGACGACCGCGACAGCCCGACCTATCTGCAGCACCTGCGCGACCATGAGTATTCAGGCTTGCTCGACATCACGCGCGAGAATCTCGAACTCGGCATGCAGGCCATGCTGGTCGGCCCGTTCACGCGCGAGATCATGGCCGGCAAGTTCTTCCGCCCGACCGAACTCGGGCTGCCGGCCGACACTGTCTGCCGCATTGCATGGATCGAGCTGTCGAGCGCGGAGGCGAGGCGGCGCATCGAGGCAAGGAATGACGCGCGCGACCGCTGGAAGATCGCGCACTGGGATGACTACATGAAGCGCCGCGTCGAACCGCCAGAGCATCCAGCGCTGAAACGCTTCGACAACGGCGCGTTCAATGCGCAGGCCTTCGACGAACTGATCGAATTCCTGCTGGGCTGAAGGGCGCCTGGCCCTGCGGGCCTCAGTCCAGCGCCTGGTAGACCAGCGTCTTGATCATGCGGCGATAGGACTGGCGGACAGCGCCCGGGGTCTGCGCCATCATCACGCCGATCAGCTGCTCCTTCGGATCGATCCAGAAAAAGGTGCCGCCGACGCCGCCCCACGCGAAATCACCCTCCGAGCCGTGCACGCCGGCGATGCCCGCGCCCTGCCGCACCATGAAGCCGAGGCCGAAGGTATAGCCCTGCACGCCCATCAGCACCTCGCCCGGCTGCACCGGCGTCGCGACCTTCGGGCCGAGATGATCCGAGGTCATCAGCGCCACCGTCGAGCGCGACAGGTAGCGACGACCATCCAGCGTGCCGCCGTTCAGCAGCATCTGGCAGAAGCGCAGGTAATCGTCGGCCGTGGTCGACATGCCGGCGCCGCCGGATTCATTGCCGGTCGGCCGCGTGACGTCCAGCACCTGCATCGCCGGCCCGCCTGTCACCGGATCGATCTTCAGCGGCTCGGCGATGCGCGAAGCCTTCGATGCCGGCACGACGAAATGCGTGTCCTTCATGCCCAGCGGCGCCAGCAGCTTCTCGTCAAGCAGCACGCCGAGCGACTTGCCCGACACGCGTTCGAGCACGCGCCCCAGCAGGTCGGTCGACAGGCCGTAGTCGAAAGTCGTGCCCGGTTGCCAGACCAGCGGCGCACGCGCGAATGCCTCGACCTGCTGCTCCGGCGTCAGCGCCAGCGCCTGCATCGGCACCTTCGGCGAGAACAGTCCCGCCTCTGCATAGGCCGTGCGCACGCTGTCGAAGCGCGTGAACTCGCCATAGGTCAGGCCCGAGGTATGCCGCAGCAGGTCCTGCACCGTGACCTGCCGCTTCGCCGGTTCGCGCGGGCTGTTCGGATCGGCCGGGTTCGACAGCACCTGCATAGATGCGAACTGCGGGAAGAACTTCGACATCGGATCGGTCAGCTGCAGCCGCCCCTCTTCGACCAGCATCATCGCCAGCACCGACACCAGCGGCTTGGTCATCGAATAGGCACGGAAGATCGCATCGCGCTTGAGCGGCTTGCCGGCATCCTTGTCCTGCCAGCCGATCGCACCGGCATGCACGACCGCGCCCTTGCGAGCGACCAGCACCACCGCACCGGGCATGCGGTTCGCGTCGATCTCGGCGCGGATCGCGTCGGGAATGCGCGACAGCCGCTCGGCCGACAGGCCAAGCTGCTCGGGCGGCGCGACCGGCAGGTCGGTTGCCATCGAAGGCAAGGCTTGCGCGAGTGCCAGCGCGAGCATGCAAGTCCGGAAAATTTTCATGGTTGTCTCCTCGGATTGTCGTTCTTGTGTGCGCCGGATGAAGCACGATCCGGCTCGTGTCTTTGCCGGCTCAGCCGCGCGAGCGCATCCACGCGTGCCGCAGTTTCACCGCGGCGGCCGGCTTGTCCTTCATTTGCAGCCGCAGCTGCGGCGCCGACTCCGGCTGCAGCACCGCACGGAAGCTCATCAGCTCGTCGCGCCGGAACGCATGCACCGTCACTGCGTCGCCGCGCCGGTAGCGCTGCAACAGTGCGTCGAGGTTCGATGCCGTCACGCGCAGGCTGTCGATCGCCACCAGCGCATCGCCGGCCGACAGGCCGGCACGATGCGCAACCCCATCCTCATGCACCGACGCCAGCTTGCAATCGCCGCCTTCCTTCTTCGTGCGCACGTCCAGCGTCAGCTTCTCGCCCTGCTGACCATCATCCAGCGCAATGCCGAACGCCGCGAATGCATCGGCCAGCGGCAGGTCGCGGGTGCCGCGCACGGCGAGGTCGAACACGGGCTTGAGCTTCAGCCCGGTCACCTCGTCGAACAGCGCCTCGACGCCGGCCTCGGTCACGCCGACACCCTTGCCCGGCGCATGGAAATCACGACCGTGGCGACGCCACAGCGCGCGCATCACGTCGTCGAGCGAGCGCGCGCCCTTCGTCTGCCTGCGGATGGTCAGGTCCAGCAGGAGCGCCACCAGCGAGCCCTTAGTGTAGTAGCTGACGATTGCATTCGGCGCGTTCTCGTCCTGCCGGTAATACTTGGTCCATGCATCGAAACTCGATTCGGCAACGCTCTGCTTCAGCCGGCCACTGCCGCGCAGCACGCCATTCAGCGTCTTCGCCAGCAGGCCAAGATAGGCATCCTGTCCGATCAGGCCGGTGCGCAGCAGGATCAAGTCGTCGTAGTAGCTGGTGAAGCCCTCGAACAGCCACAGCAGCGGCGTGTAATTTTCCTGCGCGAGATCGTAGGGCGCGAACACGTCCGGCTTGATGCGCTTCACGTTCCAGGTGTGGAAATACTCGTGGCTGCACAGCCCGAGGAAGCCGCGATAGCCGTCGCTCATCGCCGCCTGCCCCTTCACCGGCAGGTCGGCGCGCGAGCAGATCAGCGCCGTCGATGCGCGATGCTCAAGCCCGCCGTAGCCATCGCCGACGGACATCGTCAGGAACACATAGCGATCCATAGGCGCGCGCTTCGTCGCCGGCTCGAACAGCGCGATCTGCGCCTCGCAAATCTTCTTCAGGTCGGCCGCAAGCCGTGCGCCATCGAGATTGGGCACGCGGCCCGTGATCGCCATTTCATGCGGCACGCCATGCGCTTCGAAGCGGATCAGCTCGAACTCGCCCATCTCGACCGGATGGTCGATCAGCTCGTCGTAATCCTGCGCGACATACGTGCCGAAACGATGCCGGCGCGCCTTCAGCTCGGGCAATGAAGTCGCCACGCGCCAGCCCGCATACGCATCGCCTTGCGGCGGACAAATGTCGACGACATGCGGCAACGCTTCCTGCCCGTGAACGCGCAGGAACACGCTGGTGCCATTGAAGAAGCCATGCATCTGGTCAAGGTGCGCGGCACGCACCGACAAGTCCCATGCATAGACCTGGTAGACGATGGTCAGCGGGCCTTCGCAGCGGGCCGCACGCCAGCTGTGCTTGTCGCACTTGGCGAGGCGCAGCTTGCGGCCGCCGGCTTCGGCGCGAATCTGCACGATGTTGCGCGCGAACTCGCGGATCATGTAGCTGCCCGGAATCCACGCAGGCAGAGAGACAAGCTGTCCGTCGGGATCGGGGTGCGCGATCGTCAGCGTCACCTCGAACAGGTGCAGGCCGGGATCATGCGGTCGGATAGTGTAGACGGGGGATGCGGCAGGTGTGCGTCGGGAAGTCATGGGCTGGAGAGCTGTGTCGTTGGCATCGCGAACAGCAGTGTAAGGCAGTTGCGGCGACCGGGGCGGCCGCCGCCATCTTCACCGAAGCCGGTCAGGCGTTGACGTTGACGACCAGCCGACCGCGCACCTCGCCGGCGAGGATTTTCGGCGCCCAGGCGAGCGCATCGGCCAGCGCGATCTCCTGCGTGATGCGATCGAGCGTATCGGCCTTCATCTCGATGGCAAGGTTGGACCATGCATCAATGCGCCGCTCGCGCGGCGCCATCACGCTGTCGACGCCGATCAGCTTCACGCCGCGCAGGATGAACGGCACAACCGTGGCCGGGAAATCCATGCCCTGCGCGAGACCGCAGGCTGCCACGGTACCGCCATAGCGCACCTGCGCGACCGCATTCGCCAGCGTGTGCGAGCCGACCGAATCCACCACGCCGGCCCAGCGTTCCTTCTGCATCGGCTTGCCCGGCGCCGACAGCTCGGCGCGGTCAATCACTTCGGCCGCGCCCAGCGACTTCAGGTAATCGGCCTCGGCCAGCTTGCCGGTCGATGCGACCACACGGTAGCCGCGTGCGGCGAGGATCGCGATGGCCACGCTGCCGACACCGCCGGACGCGCCGGTGACCAGCACCTCGCCATGCTCGGGCTTGACGCCGTGCTCGGCCAGCGCCATCGCACACAGCATCGCGGTATACCCCGCCGTGCCGATCGCCATCGCAGAGCGCGCCGACATGTCATGCGGCAGCGGCACCAGCCAGTCACCCTTGAGGCGCGCGCGCTCGGCGAGGCAGCCCATATGGGTCTCGCCGACACCCCAGCCATTCAGCAGGAAACGGTCGCCCGCCTTCCAGTCGGGATGCGATGACTCAAGCACGGTACCGGCACCGTCGATGCCGGGCACCATCGGCCACTTGCGCACCACCGGCGATTTGCCGGTGATGGCCAGGCCATCCTTGTAATTGATCGTCGAATAATCGACCGCGACGGTCACATCGCCGTCGGCCGGCAACTGTGCGTCGTCGATACGGGTGAGTTCTGCACGGGTGGAACCGTCCTCGTTCCGGTTGAGCAGAATGGCTCGGAACATCGCTGATCTCCTGTAGTTATTGGAATGCCGTTTCCGGTCGCGGCTCGCGACTTTCGATCGGGATTGTCAGCAGATGTTAGCGGATTTGCCGGCCAGGATTTCCTGGCCGGGCAGATATTTCAGATGAACTTATTTCACCGATGCGAGCCGGGATTCAAGCGTCTTTGCGTCGATCGCGCCCGGGACGCGCGTGCCGTCGGTAAACACGATGGTCGGCGTGCCGGTCACGCGGTATTTCTTGCCCAGCTCGACCACCTTGTCGATCGCCGCCGACGAGCAGGATTCCGGCGCTGGCGGCGGTGCCTTGCCCTCGAGCATCCAGTCATCCCAGGCCTTGGCGCGATCGGGCGCGCACCAGAGGTTGCGTGACTTCTTCTGCGAGTCTTCGCCCAGCACCGGATAGATGAACGAGTAGACGGTAATGTCCTTGACGTCTGCCAGCGTCTTGCGGAAGCGCTTGCAGTAGCCGCAGTTCGGGTCTTCGAATACGGCGATCACGCGCTTGCCGCTGCCCTTGACGCTCTTCACCGCGAGGTCGAGCGGCAGGTCGGCGAACTTCACGCGATTGAGTTCGTCGAGGCGTGCCTGCGTCAGGTCTTTCGAGGTCTCGGTATCGAGCACGCGGCCGACGAAGACATAGCGTCCGTCCGCGTCGGAATAAATGATCTCGCCGCCGACCTTCACTTCATACAGGCCGCTGTACGGCGTCTTCGTAACGCTCTCGATCGGCGCATCGGTGCCGAGCTTGTTCTGCAGCGCCTTCTTGATCTTCGCCTCCTGGGCAACGGCTGCGGCAGATACGGCCAGCAGACCGGCGGCCACCAAGGCCAGCCAGCGCGATTTCTTCATCATGATTTTTCACCTGTGGGGGAATAAAGGGGGCGGCCGAACGCGTGCGCCATCAGGCGGCGTTTCAGGAAAGGCAGTTTGTCGACCGCAGCCATGCCGAGGTTGCGGATCGACCTCAGCGGCCCGAGCTCGGACGAGAACAGCCGGTGCAAGCCATCGGTTGCGACCTGCATCAGCAATACTTCTTCCTTGCGCGAGCGTGCGTAGCGCGCCAGCGTGAGGGCGTCGCCGCAGTCGGCCGGCTGGTCGCGGCGGACCAGCGCGGCGAGCAAGGCATCGATGTCGGCAAAACCGAGGTTCATGCCCTGCCCCGCCAGCGGATGCACGACATGCGCCGCATCGCCGATCAGCGCGACACGGTCGGCGACCAGCGACTGCGAACGGATCAGGCGCAGCGGGAAAGCCTTCGGCGCCGCAGGCGGCAGCATCGTGAACCGGCCCAGCGTCTGCCCCGGCAGCTGCTGCAGGCGCTCGCAAAGCCGCTCGGGCGGCTCGCGCAGCAGCGTGCCCGCAAGCGGCTCCGGCGCCGACCAGACCAGCGACACGCGCCGGTCCGGCAGCGGCAACAGCGCGACGATGCCGTCCGCGCCGAGGAACCACTGGCTGGCCACGCCGTGATGCGGCTGTTCGCACGCGAAGTTGGCGACCACGGCGCGCTGTCCGTAGTCGCGATAGTCCATGCCGATGTCGGCCCGCGTGCGCACCCACGAGTGCGCGCCGTCTGCGCCGACCAGCAGCGAGCAATCGATCTGCTGGCCGCTGTCCAGCGTCACCGATGCGCGGCCGGCATCGCAGCGCATCTGCACCGCCGAGCCCTGCACCCGCTTCACGCCGGTGGAGAAGCGCAGCGCCGCATCGAGCGCGCGGTTGATATTGGCGTCCTCGACGATCCACGCCAGCGCATCGACGCGCGCGCCGTAGGCATCGAAACCGAGGTGGCCGGCACCGGCAGCAGCATCACCATGCACGGCCATCGCATCGACGGCGGCGATGCGGGACGCATCCATCGCGTCCCACACCTTCAGCGACGACAGCAGCGCGCGGGCGACATGGTTGAGCGCGTAGACGCGCAGATCCCAGTCGGCCAAGGGAGCGGCCGGCTGAGCAGGCAAGGCGGGCGAGACCAGCACGACCTGCAGTCCGGCGCCGGCCAGCGCGAGCGCGCCTGCCTTGCCGACTGCGCCGCTACCGATCACGCAGATGTCACAGGAAATGGTCATGCCTAATTATAGCTGCGCGTCACGATGAGATTTCACGAAGGGGCTTTGCAGAGGCGGAATGTTTTGCTATACTCTTGCGTCTTGGCCTGGTAGCTCAGTTGGTAGAGCAGAGGATTGAAAATCCTTGTGTCGGTGGTTCGATTCCGCCCCGGGCCACCAAGATGTAAGAAAACCACCTTCGGGTGGTTTTTTCATTTCCGGCCCTTGTAAGCTTACTGACTGATCCGTATACTTGTACGACTTATTGTGCAAGTTCTATCGAGGGCGCCATGCGAGTCATCAATTTTTCTGATGCAAGAAGCCAGCTGAAGCAAGTCATTGATCAAGTCGTTGATGACGCCGACTTTACCGTTATCGCTAGACGCGATGCGCAAGACGCAGTGGTCATGTCGCTTGACACTTTCAACAGCTTGATGGAAACACTCCATCTGATGAAAAGCCCAGCAAACGCCAAGCACCTGGACAAGTCCATCTCCCAATACCGCAAAGGCCAGACCAAATCCAAGGGATTGGTCGATGCGCAGTAAGCTGGTCTGGACCAATGCTGCGTGGGAAGACTATGTTTATTGGCAAAGTCAGGATAAAAAAACGCTCAAGCGCATTAACCTGCTGGTGAAAGAAGTCATGCGCGATCCCGAAGTCGGCATCGGCAAACCAGAACCTTTACGAGAAAATTTGTCCGGACTGTGGTCAAGACGGATTGATGACACGCACCGGTTAGTCTATTCGATTGAGAAAGATCGGATTGTAGTAATCGCATGCCGGTATCACTACGAGTGACTTGATGCGTTGGATCAAGCATCCTCAGCTCGGTTCGATTCCGCCCCGGGCCGCCATACAGACCCCGTAGCTTTACCGCTGCGGGGTTTTGTTTTTGGGCGTCGAAACTTTTTTCGCTCGCAGCAAATTGGCGTCACTACAATGAGGTTCGGCCGCATTCAAGCGTGGAAGATCAGACACCGGCAGAGTTCCGTCAGCAGCAGAAAAAGGAATCATCAACCGGGGCTATCCCAAATTAACGTGGTCCGAAAAACCGAGCAGGTCACCGCCAAATTGACAACCCCTGTCTGAAGTGAATCTCCGAAACATGAGCGCGCACTCCCCACGACTTCAACGCCGCATCGCCCTGCTCGGATCCGGCGTGGTGCTGGCACTCGCCGGATGCGCCACCACGCGTCAATTGGACGCGCATGTGACGGCATACACCTACAGCGCTTTCGATTTTTCGGGCGACGCCTACAGCCGTGCGCGCAAGCTATGCGACGCCAAAGGCCACAAGCTTCGTCACATGGGCACGGACTGCGGGTTCTTTTCCTGCACCAGCATGTTCGACTGTTCACCCTGACGGCGCTTCAGTGACCGGCGCGGGGTGCGTGCATGGCGAGCCCCGCACGCCGACGATCTCATCGTGCCCGGCACCGGGTTTGGCTTGATGGCAATGGCAGGTCGGGCTGATTCGGCGAACCACATCAGGCACTGATCTGCTGACAAACCCTCCAGGCATTCAAAAGTACCCATGGCATTCCGGAGGCTCAGAGGCTGCCTTTTTGGCGACTTGATCGCCGGGCGCTTTTTGCGAAGCGCTCCACTTGTCGTCGTCAAGCAGCAGCTCGTTCAGTGATTTCCGTTGATGCTGCTTTGCAGCTCGGTGCAAGTGCTGATGATTTCGCGAAAGCTCGGCTGGCGAGTCGATAGTCCGTCCTGAACAATCCGAGAACGCAGCACCGGTGCGGTCTTGAGCGTCAAGGTAGGTGACGGCATTTGCAAGGATCGCGATAATACGAGCGGGTTTTCTTGCAAATTTTGCGAGGTGTTCATG
>JACCDX011023220.1_pt1 | contig 16501 bp, 16 predicted proteins | sample 7449681 | NCBI WGS metagenome assembly JACCDX01 (sample SAMN15323450, study PRJNA562643) | freshwater metagenome | isolation source: river surface water | place: USA:Blue River Watershed | collected 2017-08-18 | reverse complement strand
TTCATAAGTTCTTTTGCATCTAATTTTATTAGTTTTCTTTATACACTAGATAATAGTTTGCCTTGGTATCCCCTAATCTTATTAATTCTTACAATTATTTCCAGTATTTTTATAATTTATCAAATTAAAAGAAATGAAAAAATATCATCGAGCAACTATTTAATTTTACTAATTTCAATATTTTTCTTTTTGATTTGGAGTTACATTAAAATTACCTATACTTCTACAGGGATAATCTTGGCTATAGCAGGACTTGTAAGTTTTTATTTTTCTATAAGAAAAAATGATAATAAAATGTTAATGATTTCAATCGTTTTTTCATTTTTAGCTTTTGCCATAAGACCCGAAAGCATAATTGCAGCTGTTATTTTTTTCTATCCAATATTTATATTTAATGTTAAAAACTTAAAAGTTATCTTTTTAAAGACTCTTTTTCTATTCATCACAGTTATCATAGTTTTTGGGTTGAACTGGTTTATTGAAAGTAAACAACAAGAAGATTTTAAAGAATTTAGAACTTGGGCCAAAAATGTTCAAAGTTTTGCTGGAAGACCAACCATGGAAATCGTTGCAAAAAATATTGGAAATTCTGGGTGGACTACATCAGAGTACAATTCTTTCAAAGATTTGACATATTTTGATCCAAAAATTTTTAACAGCAATTGGATTAACTCAGGTCTAGAATTAACTAAGAATTACTATTTAAATCCTAATTTAGAATTAAGAAATATATTTTCTATTATCGATAATTTTTATAAATCTTTAAGCCTTTTTTCAATTACTCTTTTATTCATCTTAATATTAGTATTTAAAAACCTTCAAAAGAAAACAAAACTTATAGTAATTTTCTTATCAAACTATTTATTAATGAATTTCTTATTAGGTTTATATTTTCAAAATGTTGCTCGAGTTTCTGTTCCCATAATTATAGGTGTAATAATTTTCCTAACTCTAGTTTTAGATATACCAATCAAGAAGAATATTCTTATTGCATCTTCATTTACTGTAATTGTAATTTTGTCGATTGATGTTTTTAATCTAAATTCTGAAAATATTCAAAAGATATCAAGAAACGTAAGCAATTCTAACTTTATTAAAAATAATTTTTCACAAAATATAATTCTAATTCACGGTAATCAAGAATTTGCTCAATTTTCTAACCCATACATGATGAATAAAGTTGATCAAAACCCAAATGTATTCATGATTGGTAATTGGGATACTTTTTCTCCCCATTGGTATCAACGGGCAAATAATCTTGGACTCGATGCTCAAAATTTGACAGGTGAACTATTCAATAATGAGAAACTTCTTTGGACTGCTCCGAGCATTCCTGATACAACATTTAATTTGAAAAATCTTCTAAAAGAGCAAGGCCTAGGTGAAATTGAAGCGGTTAGAATAGATTCATTGCCAGATGGTAACGATATCAGAAAAATAAGTTTGAAGGAATAGATGAGTCAGATTGAACTTAGTGTTGTAGTTCCTATTTATAACGAGGAAGATGGAATTTTAAAATTTTCAGAGGAACTAAAAAGAAGTTTAGACTCATTAAAATTAAATTATGAAGTTTTATTTATTAATGACGGTAGTTCGGACAAAACCCAGGAAAAGATAGATTCAATTAATTGGAGTCAACTTTCAAGTTTTGAATTTCAATTTAATGCAGGGCATATGAGAGCACTTGAGGCAGGTTTCGAATTAGCAAAAGGTGAGATGATTATTACCTTAGATTCAGATTTACAACATCCCCCTAAATATATTGAAGAATTCATAAGAATTAAAAAAGAACAAAATGTTGATGTTGTTTATGGCGTAAGAGATTCAAGAAGTGAAGATAAATTTATTAAACGCCTAAGCGCGAAATTTTATTATGTCATAATGAAAAAATTGAGTGGCATAAATATTCGCGAAAATGCTGCAGATTTTCGTTTAATTACTCAGAAAGTCAATGATGTTTTGAAAAATATTCCAGATGAAAATAAAATATATAGGCTTTTAATTCCAAGTTTGAAATTTAAAGAAGCAGAATTAATATACAAAGCTGATAAACGAATTTTGGGAAAAACAAAGTATTCGTTCAAAAAAATGAGTTTATTGGCTTTATCAAGTGTTTTGAGTTTTTCTACACGACCACTTCGCTGGGCGATTTGGTTAGGATTGTTTTCGGTAATTATTTCCTTAGTTTGGATCACTTATGTAATAATTGCACAAATTTCTGGCTGGGTAATTCAAGGCTGGACTTCTTTAATTGCAGCAGTGATCTTATTTTCTGGAGTTCAACTTTTACTTTTGGGAATATTTGGTCAATATATTGGTCAAATATATATTTCTCAACAAAAGCATCCAAAGTACTTATTTAAACAAAAATGAAACTTCCCCTGGGCACAAAGATTTTAATTTTAATATTTTTAACTAGTGGATTTTTTCATATTTTCAACCCAGGAGTCTTTGAACCATTAATCCCCCCATTTTTAGGCTCTAAATTATTTTGGATTTACTTAAGTGGAGTAGCAGAATTACTTAGTGCTTATGGATTATTAAGAAGAAAATCTTGGGCTCCAAAATTTACAAGTGTGGTTTTAATAATTATTTGGGTGGGAAATTGGTGGTATGCCATAGATATAACTTGGTTTAAAGATTCATCATTTTTTCTTATAGTTGGAGCTTGGTTAAGACTTCCTTTACAAATCCCATTAATTAGATGGGCTTTAAGATCTCCAGTTAATTAGTTCCAAGATCTTTTAAAGCATCACCTTGCATACGATGCATGGTCCATTCCACCATCGGAATTGAACCTTTAGATAAATAGAAATCCCACGCAGGTTTATTCCAGTCAAGAACCCACCATTCAAATCTGGCATAACCTTTATCAACACAAATTTGGGCAAGATGTTTTAACAAAGCTTTACCCATACCTTGCCCTCTTTTATTTTCTTTAACATATAAATCTTCTAAATAAATTCCATATTTTCCAGTCCAAGTGGAAAAGTGCAGCATATATAGCGCAAAACCACATATTTGATTTTTATTTTCTGGATCATCAATAACTACTGCATAACAAGCAGGTTGGTTATTGAATGTGTTAGCACCTGTAAATAGTGCTTCTTCTAAATCAGAAACTGTAGTTTTAACAGCTTCTGGATCTTTTTCATAGACTGCTAGTTCCTTAATAAGTTCTAAGATTTGAGCACAATCTTCAAATCGTGCTGGTCTTATCTCAAAAGGTTTTAGCATCAATTACGAATCGATATTTAACATCACTTGCAACCACGCGATCATAGGCTTTGTTGATGTAATCAGCATTAATTACTTCAACATCACTAACAATGTTGTGTTTGCCAGCAAAATCTAACATTTCTTGGGTTTCTGGCATGCCCCCAATCATGGAACCTGCAATTCTTCTTCTTTGATTTAACATTTGGAATGCATCAATTGGATATGGTTGACCACTTAAACCAACCATGACAATTGAACCATTTAGTTTCAACATATTTAAATATTGATTTAAATCAAGTGGTGCTGAAACTGAATTGATCAGTAAATCAAAATGCATTTTATATTTATCAAAAACACTTTCATCTTTTGTCAAAATAAAATTATGAGCACCCATAGCTTTAGCATCTTGTTCTTTATTTGCAGAATGAGAAAGCACTGAAACTTCAGCTCCCATTGCTACTGCAAACTTAACTCCCATATGTCCAAGTCCACCTAAGCCAATAATTCCTACTTTTTTACCAGGACCTGCACCCCAATGTTTAAGAGGTGAATACAAAGTAATTCCTGCACAAAGCAACGGCGCAATTCCTGCCATATCTAAATTGTCAGGAAGTTTTAAAACATAATCTTCATGAACCACAATTGCAGTTGAGTAACCACCTTGGGCAATTGTTTTTCCATCTCTTTCATAACCGTTATAAGTTCCAGTCATTCCTTCTAAACAATATTGGTTTTCACCCTTTAAACAATTTTCACATTTTCTACAGCTGTCGATAAAAACTCCAACGCCTGCTTTCATGCCAGGTTTAAATTTGGTAACACTTGATCCAACTTCTTTAACTCGTCCTGCAATTTCATGACCTGGGACCATGGGAAATAGTGCTTCGCCCCATTCTTCTCTAACTTGATGAATGTCAGAATGACAAATTCCTGCATATTCGATTTCAACTAAAACATCATTTGGACCAAGTGATCTTCTTTGAAATGTCCAAGGAGCTAAATCTGCATTTGGTTTTTGTGCGGCATAACCTTTAACTTCGATCACTTTTAAAGTCTCCTTAACTATTAATTTGTAGGTTTAAGGTTAAATCAAGCATGTTTAATGCGCAAACTCAAGGTAATTTGTTAAGCCTGATTTAGGCTAATTCACATGACAACAGGTGGATATTCAACAGCACAATTAGAAATGGAAGAGAAAAAATATTCTCTAAACTCTTTTTCTAATGAAGATGCGATCAATTTAGGTCAAGAATTATTAAAGTTAGCACTTTTAAAAAAAGCGCCAGTGATAGTTCAGGTTAGAAAACTTGACCAAATTTTATTTCATGCAGCACTTTCTGGTTCAAGTCCTGAAAATGATTGGTGGATTAATAGAAAAGTAAGAGTTGTAGAAAAATTTAATCACTCAAGTTTATTTGTTCGAGTAAGTTTCGAAGAAAAAAATCAAACTTTTGAAGAGCATTCTGGTTTAGATAATGAACTCTATGCAGCTCATGGTGGTGGATTTCCATTATTTGTAGATTCAAAACTGGTTGGAATTGCTTGTGTAAGCGGGCTTCCCCAAGTTGAAGATCACCAAATGTTGGTTGAAGGGTTAAAAAACTTCCTTAAAAAGTGATTGGGTTCACTAATTAAGTGTCGTAATCCTTGTCACACCAGTAACTCGTGTTACTTTGGAAAAGGGAAAGAAAAAAGCAATATTGCTACTTATTTGATTTAGCCAGGAGTTAAGCAGAGTTGAAATTTATGAAAAAAATTCTCACGATTATCTTTTCTACATTATTAAGCGTTTCCCTTGTAAGTTCTGCAAATGCAGAAAATTTAGTTAATCCCGTTCTAATAACAATAAATAGTCAACCTGGTTTGGTTTTAAATCCAGTCCCAAGTGAAATAGCTTTGGGTGCAAAATTTTCCATTAGTGGGGCAATTGATCCTGCTAAGAAAAATGTCACGATTTTAAGACAAAGTAAAAAAGGTGAAAAGTGGACCACGATTGGTTCAACTAAAACAAAAGCAGATGGCACTTGGACGATGTCAACAACTGCACCTTTAAAGAAAGCAAAAACAACTTATCGAATTGTTATTAATAATAAAGATAAAGTTAAAAGTGACAATTTTGTAATTAATTTTAAAAAACCAAAATTAGATTTTATTACACAAAATCCAGCAGTAAGTCCTGCAAATCCGATTGGTTTTATTGGCAAAGTAAATCCGCCAACTCATAAAGTTGGTGTGCAATTACAAGTTTATGATAAGAAAAAAAAGAAATGGGTTAAAAAAGCTTCAGCAAAAACTGCTCAAGATGGTTCTTTTAATTTTACAATTAATGCTTCACGTACCACTTCAAAATATAAATATAGAGTTGTCACAACTTCAGGAATTACAGTTGCAGCAGAAAGTGATTCACAAGAAGTTTCTGTAATTCCAAGAATTGAAGGATTAGGTCCTAACGGACGCATCCTTGGAACAGATATTTCTAGATTTCAAGGTGAAGTTGATTTTGCAAAAATGTATGCAGCAGGTGCACGTTATGTATTTATAAAGTCATCTGATGGAGCACCTAATGCAAATGCTCGTGCAATTGCTTATTCAGATCCAAGAATTCCAGCTGCAAAAGCTGCAGGTTTGATGGTTGGTCAATATCATTTCGCACAGTTACCAAATACAGATGACATGAATATTATTTTGCAATCAGCAAATGCTCAAGCAGATTTAGTAATTTCAAGATGGAATGCTCATGGAGGATATTCTCCTGGAACTTTGCCTTTAGTTTTAGATTTTGAACAAGCAGGTGTTCCAAGTAATGTGACAGATCCAGAAGCTATTGCATTTGTGAAAACTTTTATGGACAAAGTTACAAATGCAACTGGAAGAGTACCTTTACTTTATTCAAATCCCACATTTTTAAAAAATCATTTATATGGAGATCCTTCATTAGCTAATTATCCTTTGTGGATTTCAAATTATTTCGATGTTTCAAATCCTGGAATTTCTCCAAAAGTAGGTTGCATCAACACAGTTTGGACTAAAGAAGGTTGTGTTTTGCCTTGGGTATTTTGGCAATATTCTCAAACTGGTCCAGGTAACGATTTTGGGGTAAGTAGTAAACACATTGATCTAAATGTTTTCTCAGGAACTGCAGAAGAATTATTGGCTCTAGCTGGATATCCTGCTGCAACGTAAAAAATATTCGCAAATGAAAAAGATAACTCATTGGCGCAAGATTTTAATTCCAAGTTTTATTCTTTCTTTATTTGCAAATTTAATCTTTGTTTCTCCAAGTAGCGCAGTTCCAAATGAATGGATCATCGTTGGTTCAGGTTGGGGACATGGTGTGGGTTACAGCCAATATGGTGCTTTAGGACAAGCACTAGATGGTAGAAGTTGGCAAGATATTTTAAATCACTATTACCCAGGCTCTGTTTTAGCTGAAGCTCCAGTTGATAAACAAATCACTGTTGGATTAAGTCAAGATAAATTAGCTGTGTTTGTTCGATTAGATAAAACAACAGACGATGCTCAATTAGAAATGTTGATTGATGGAAATCCTGTTGCAACTATTTCTCCAGGAGTAATTATTCGAATTGAAAGTAATGGCTCTGCAGTTGTCACAAGTGGAGGCGATGATGGCAGAAGTGAAGGTAGAGGTTCAGGAAAAAAGATTTCTTTTAGAATTTCAGCAGGCAGTGGAGTAATAAATACTAATAGTGGAAATCCTGATTCAAATCCAAATTCATTACTAAATTCACCTGGGCATAGATATAAATATGGAACTTTAAATGTAGTTTATGGTGGCGACAATGATGGAAGAGCCGATCTTTACACTTCGTTAACTATGCGCTTACAAGATCAATATTTATTAGGTATTGGAGAAATGAGTTCTTCTTGGCCTAAAGCTGCTTTAGTTTCTCAAGTTGTTGCTTCTCGATCTTATGGTTTAGGAAAAATTAATGAAGGCTTAAAAGGAAATTGTGGATGTCATATTTATAACAATTCAACAGATCAAGTTTATGTTGGTGCTTCTAAAGAAAGTAGTAATTGGAATGATGCTGTAAGTTCGGCAAATACAAATTCAGGTCAACCAGCCATTTTAACTTTTAATGGAAAAGTCATAACAGCTTATTTTGCTTCTTCAACTGGTGGAAGAACGATGTCAACTAAAGATGCTTGGGGTGGAAATGTTGTATGGAGTCAATCAGTTGATGATCAATGGTCACTAAATGCTCGAAACCCAAATGCACGTTGGGGAGTTCGAATGAGTCAAAGTGCGATGGCTTCAGCTCTTGGATTATCAAATGTGGCAACAATTGATGTTGTTGAAAGATTTGTAAGTGGTGCAGCAAAAACAATTGTGGCAAAAGATTCAATTGGATCAAGTGTCACATTATCTGGAAGAACTTTTCAAGCAAGAATGAAATTAAAATCTACCTACATCGTTGGTGCAGTTGATATTGCTTTAGCAGATACTTTAGGTGGAATTCCTACTCAAAGTGGGTTTGACGAATTTGCATATCGTGCTCAACAAGCTGCAGCAGATATAGCACTTTTAACTCCGCAATATAAAGCAGCAAGTGAAAAAGCAGACCAAGCAAAAGCTCAAACTGATGAAGCAAGGAAAAAATATTTAAATATTAAAAATGAAATAGAAAAAGCAAAAGCTGAATTAGCTGCCATCATCACAGATATTGAATTGAGAGAAAAAGAAGCATTAAATGCGCAATCTCAAGTAGCAGATTCAATAAGACTTTTGTATATGCAAGGATCTTTAGAAACTATTTCAGTTCTATTAAACTCAGCCTCTCCTACTGAATTTACAGAGAATTTAGTAAATTTAAGTCTTTATGCAGAATCTCAAGATCGAGTCCTAAAGAAGTCTATAGAATTAATTAAATTGTTAGAACTTCAAAAGCAAGAAGCAAACAAGAGAAAAGAAGAATTAGAAGAACTATTAAAAGAAGCAAATTCAGCGCTTAATAATGCAAAATCTGTGCTGAAAGAGGCCCAAATTGCAGAAGAAAAATTAAAGAAACTTATTGAAGAAAAGCAAAAAATCGTAGATGCTTATAACAAGAGTAAAAAGTAAAAAGGGAGATATTCCTACTTGTTAGTTGCAAAACCTGTCAAACTATTAGCTAATCAATTTGACCACTTCTATAAGGGTGGTAATCGAATTGGAAATTTAAGAAATGGGCCAGGTGGTCCCATGCGACCTGAAGAGTGGCTTGGTTCAACTACTACTCGTTTCGGAAGTGACAACCAAGGATTAACTGTTTTAGAAGATGGAACAACTTTAAAAGAAAGTGTTTTAACAAATCCTGAATCTTGGTTAGGAAAATCCCATGTATCAAGATATGGTCCAAGCATTGAATTGTTAGTTAAATTATTAGATCCAGAACAAAGATTGCCCGTTCATTTTCATCCCAAAAGAAATTTTTCAAAACAACATTTAGGTGTGCCACATGGCAAAACTGAAGCATGGATTGTTTTGGATGCTCCAAAAGATGCTTGGGTTGGATTAGGTTTTTCTAAAAATATGACTTTGTCAAAAGTTAAAACTATGGTTGAAAATGAAGATACTAATGGATTAATAAATTCATTAAATAAAAGAAAAGTGAAAAAAGGAGAAGGAATTTTAGTTCCAGCAGGAATGCCTCATGCAATTGCAGAAAATATTTTTATTTTAGAATTACAAGAACCCACAGATTTTTCTATTCTTTTAGAATGGGAAGGATTTGCTGTAGATGGTAAAAAAGATGGGCATCTAAATTTAGGTTTTGATTTAGCGCTTCAAGCACTTGATTTGAATGCCTTAGAAAAATCAGATTTAGAGAAATTAGTTGTATCAGAAAATTCTGATTCATCATTGATGCAAAGCATGCTTCCAGTTCAAGCAGATCCATATTTTAGATCTCATTTAGTTAAACCAAACAATGCAACTATTGAATTTCCTCCAGGTTTTTCCATACTTTTAGCAACAGATGGAAATGGAAAAATAAGCACAGAAAAACATGGAAATTTTGAAATAAACAAAGGAGATGCTTTCATAATTCCTTTTGAATCAGGCGGTTGGTCTATTTCAGGAAAAATTCAAGTTTTGTTATCAAGACCACCTGCACCAGATGCGCCAATGGCGTCTTTATAAATACATTCATCAATAAGATAAGTTAAGAAAAAATGACTTTAACTCACACGCCTTTAAAACTAAATAATTTATCTATTTCTTCTGGAATAGCCATATTTGCAGTCATGGGAGGATTCACTTCATCTTATGGAGTGATGGTGCCATTTTTTCGAGATAAATTTGAGTTAAGTCTTGGACAAAGTGGAATTATTTTCTTTATCCATGGCATAACTGCTCTTCTTGGAGTAGTAATTGGAACTTTCACAGTTTCTAAATTTAAAGCTTCTTTAGTTGGAGGCTTAGGTGTTCCAGTTATGGGACTTGGAGCTTTATTAATTGGATATGCAAATAATTGGAACATAACTTTATTTGGAGTAGGAATAGTTGGAATTGGTTTTGGAGCATGTGATGCAACAATTAGTCAGTTTCTATCTAGAGGTGGAAGTACTAAAGCTGTAAGACTTGTAAATATTTTAAATGCCGGTTTTGCTTTAGGTGCAGTAATTGGACCAATTTTAATTGCCTGGTCTGTGCCAGATGATTTTAATTTACTACTTTTGATTTGGGCTTTAGTATTTTTTGTAATTGGTTATTTATTTATTAGTAATACCAAAGGTTATTTAAAAAGAGATCATTCTCAAGTAAAACCAGATGGACACAAGTTTGTTTTTTCAATGCTACTAGCAGGAATTTGTTTTTATGTAGGTGTAGAAGTGGGAGCAACCGGATGGATTCCTACTTACATGATTGACAGAAATTTTTCTGCTCAAATTGGCGCAAGTGCTTTAGCAATATTTTTCTTAAGTTTAGCTGCAGGAAGAATAGTAATTTTACCTTTAGCAAAAAAATATTCACCTACAGAAATTGTCATAGCTTCTTGTGTATTGATAATTATTAGTATTTCTTTTATAGGTTTTGCAAATTTACCTTTAATTGGCTTTGCCATTATGGGTTTTGTGTGTGGACCAGTTTTTCCAACAGCAATGGTTTGGGCGGTAAGAATTAATCCAGGAGATCCAAGAACTGCAGGATTTATGATGTTTGCGGCAATTTTGGGAGCTACAATTTCTCCTTCTTTAATGGGAGTAATCATGGATTCAACTGGAACTAATATTTTTCCTTGGCTATTAATGGTTCCAGCGTTAATTTCGTTTTTAGTTTATGCAATTGCTGCAAGACAAAAAATTGCTGAACATATTGAGCATCACTAAATATCTAGGGATTTAATTGCTTCGTTAAATTCTTTTATTTTTATTTTTATTTGATCTTTATTTAATTTTAAATGTTCTAAAATTGTGAAGCGATCTGGTCTAGTTGTTGGTGCTTTATCAATAATTTCTGCAAATTCTTCGTCAGTAAAACCTAAATCAATATGGGTTAAAGGTAAATCATGTTGAGCTAACGCAAAAGCTAATTCATCAAAATTTTCTTGGCCATCTCTTAAAAATGTGGCAAATAAAGCTCCCACCCCTACTTGTTCGCCATGTGGCTTGGTGCGTTCTGGGTATAAAAGATCAATGGCATGAGAAATTTCATGACAAGCCCCACTGCAAGGTCTACTGGTTCCAGCAATTCCCATTGCAATTCCAGATAAAACTAAAGCTTCAGAAAGAGCTATTAAAAAATCATCACTGCCAATTGAATCTGCTCTTCCTAGAAGTGCTTCAGCACTAATTCTTGCCATTGAGGATGCTAAACCATCCATTTTTTCACTGTTTTCTTTTACTGCTAATTCCCAATCTTTGACAGCAGATAAATTACTTAACACATCTCCAATACCTGCTTTTATAAATCTATTTGGCGCAAGTTTTATGGCATCTAAATCAACAACAACTGCTAAGGGAGCATTAACGCCAAATGAACCACGTCCACCTTTGTCTTCCAAAATACTTACAGGAGATGCAATTCCATCGTGAGCTAAATTTGTGGCAACTGAAATCATAGGAATTTCTAATCTTGTTGCAGCATATTTACAAACATCAATTACGCGACCTCCACCAACTCCAACGATTGCATCATAATTATTTGGCTTTAAATCATTTGCTAAAGAAATGGCATCATTTAAAGAATTTCCAGGAGATATATAAACTTTTGCATTTGGTGCTATTTTTTTAAGTTTTTCAGAAAACTTTTTACTTCCTCCCTCGCTCATTACAAGTGCAATGTGACCTTTAGCCGAAACTCTTTGATCAGCAAGAACTTGTGTTAAATCTTCAAGAGCACCTTTTCTAATATCTATGTATAAAGGTGTTTCAATCATTCTTTTTAGTAATGACATGCAATTGACCTTGCTTTAGCTAAATCATCATGATTATCAACTTCAACCCAAGAAACTTCTCCAATTGGTTGTAAACCAATTACTCCACCACGATCAACGTATTCTTGATAACCATCTTCATAATAAAGATTTGGATCTAATCTCCAAGTTGCTTCCAAACTTGCTTCTAATTCATCTGCGGCATCTGGTTCAACAATTGTTAAACCAATGTATTCACCATATGCGGAGTTTGGATCCATTAACTTTGTGATTTTGGAAAGATTTCCAGCACAATCAACTGTTAGTTTCATTTCTTCTTCGGCTAATTTTTTAACGGTGTCAACTGCCAACAAAATTGCAGGTCCTCTATTTGAAAGTAAATTTTCTTCAACTGTGTAGGGATGAACTGTATCTCCATTTGCTAGTAAGAAACCTTGAGGAAATAAATCTCTGGCACACCAAAGAGAATAAGCATTATTCCACTCTTCAGCCTTTTCGTTATAAATCAATTCGATTGAAACATTATGTCTTGTTTCTAAATCTTTTTTTCTCTTCTCTACTTCTTGCGATTTATATCCAACAATTACTGCTACATCTTTAAGTCCAACTTTAGAAAAATTACTTAGAGTCAAATCAAGAATTGTAGTTTCGTTATCTATAGGAATTAATGCTTTAGGCAATGTGTCGGTGTAGGGGCGAAGGCGTCGTCCAGCACCTGCAGCCAACACCATCCCGATCATCTAAAAAATCTCACTTTCAATAGTTTTTGAGTGAAAATATCCTCGTAAATAGTCTTTCACGCATACTTATTCAATAAGTGTATTGAGTAGGCTCGTAATCACTATGGCATTTAATTCAAGAAGATTTGATTCCAATCCTTGGTATTTGCGCTTACGAAGAATGGCCGGAGCTGCCTATCACGCTTGGATTGCAAATGATCCTGAAGCAATAACTGAGTTTAAAGATGTAAAAAATAGTTCACTAAATTTTGAAGTTCTAGCATATTTTGGAGATGACATATCTCGTTCATATCAATTACAACAATGGCTTCCAGTTTTTGAAGAATTAAATAAAACACATAAAGTTCAAATTATCTGTCGACAATATCCGACAACAAAACACATTAGAAAATTAACCAATTTACCTGTTAATTCTGTTTACGACTTTTTCACTTTAACTGAATTGATCGAATCAAATAACTATAAAGTAATTTTGTATGTGAATAATTCATTTACAAATTTTCAAAGTATGGCAGCAAAAAAAGCTTTCCATGTGCACTTAAATCATGGTGAATCAGACAAAATGAGTATGACTTCAAGACAAATGTATGCATACGATGTGGTGGCAGTTGCTGGCCAAGCAGCAAAAGATCGCTTAGCAAATGCGTTAATTGTAAAAGATGAAAATAAAGAAATCGTTATAGGACGACCTCAATTAGATTTATTAAGTAAACCATTTGAAACACCACAGGGAAGAAAAGTTTTAGTTTATGCTCCAACTTGGCACGGAGATCAAGAGGCAAATAATTACACTTCTGTTGATATTTACGGCGAAAAAATAATTGATGCCATGCTTAAAGTTCCAAATGCAACAGTGCTTTATAAACCACATCCAAAAATTGTTGCGGCAAAAGCGTTAATTGCCACAAAGCCTCATAAAGCAATATTAGAAAAAATTGAGCAAGCCAATAATAAAGATAAAGTTGCAAAACATCAGTTAGTAACAGGAGATCCAATGCCTGTCTTGCAAGTAGCTGATTTATTAGTGTCTGACATTTCTGCTGTGACGATTGACTATTTGTATTTAAAGCCAAATGGAGCAATGCTTATGTGTGATAGAAGAAGTGATACGAAATTGTTTAATCAAGTAGCACCTGTTTCAAAAGCGGTAACGGTAATAAATAAAGAAAATATTTCAAATATCGATAAATTAATTCTTGATCATTTGACTGGGAATTTTGATAGAAGTAGGTATCAAGAATTAAGAAATTATTATTTTGGTGATACAAAACCTGGTGAAAGTGTTAAACGATTTATTGACATGGTTGATTCATTAATCAAAAAACGTGATGAACGTGTGGCACAAATGCCCACGTCAAATAATTAAACCTAAGCCGCTTTAGCTCAGTTGGCAGAGCGTTGCTCTCGTAAAGCAAAGGTCTCGGGTTCAATTCCCGAAAGCGGCTCGTTAAGAACTTTAAAAACAAGAATATTCATAAATACGATATCTTTATATTTCGATTAGAAACGGTGTTTAATGACAGAACAACAAAAATACACACTTGTTAAAAAATTAGAAAATCTGGAAATTCGGAAATACCAAAAATGCACAATGGCTACAGTTGAAATTAATGCTGATTATGAAGCCGCTGGCTCTCTTGGATTTAGACCATTAGTTACCTATATTTCTCAAAATAATATTGCAATGACTGCACCAGTTTTGCAGCAAAAAACAGAATTAGATTCCTGGTTAGTTTCATTTGTAATGCCTGAAAAAATGAAACTTTCGGATTTACCAATTTCTCCGAACTTGAACATTAAACTTCATGAAGTTGAAGAGTATGTTGCCGCAGTTTTAACTTTCAAAGGTTTAACTTCAAAACAGAAAATAAGAGAAAAAGAAAATGAATTACGAGAATTAATTAATAAACATCAATTAAATGCAAAAGGAGAAATTTTAGTGGCAAGATTTGATCCTCCTTGGAAACCAGGATTTTTAAGACACAACGAAGTGATAATTCATTTAAACAATTTCAAAATATAAATGAAAAAATACTATTGTGAACTAGCCTTTTTAAGTCGATCTCGTAGCGCAACAGCTAATCCTGAACCTTCAGGTTGAATTACCACTACTCGTTTTAATTTCAACTCATCGGCTTTTCTTAAATCTGCATAAATATATTTAGCAAATTCTTCAACGTTTGAGGGAGAATTTAAGCGTATTGCCCCAGCTGGTGTTGGAACATCACTTAGGGCAATAAAACCATCGCCAGCTTGAGCTGTTTGATCAAGCAATACTTTTGCATTTGGCGCATAGTGGGATTTAAAAGATCCACTTACTCTGATTTGATTTTGTGTTGTACTTGAATCTAATTCGATAATTTCGTTTATCAATTCATATGAAATTGCTCCAGGTCTTAATATTTTTGGCAATTCTTTCGTGCAATCAATAATTGTTGACTCAACACCGATTTGAGAAGGACCACCATCAAGAATTAAATCATCATTACTTAAGTCTTTTGATAATTCTTGAAAAACGTGTTCATAAGTAGTTGGTGAAACTTTGCCAAATTTATTTGCACTAGGGGCTGCTATTGCTCCACTTCCTATTTTTTTAAATTCTTGTAATAAAGATAAAGCTATTTCATGATTTGGAATTCTTAAACCTACAGTTTCTTGTCCACCAGAAATAAAATCTTTTATTTTGTCACTTCTTTTTAAAATCAGTGTCATAGGTCCTGGCCAATATTTTTTTGCTAAAGAATATGCATATTCAGGAATTTCAATCGCCCAATCATTTAACTCATCAGTTGAACCAATATGAACAATTAATGGATGATTTTCTGGCCTATTTTTTATCTTAAAAATTCTTGAAACAGCTTCTGGATTTGTTGCATCCGCACCAAGTCCATAAACAGTTTCAGTAGGGAATGCAACCAATTTGCCACTTTTAAGAGCTTCGGCCGCAATTTTGATTTGATTCATATTAAATGATTTTAGTTGAAAGTGAAGTATGCTAATGAAATGGTTGAATTTGCCGTAAATTTGATAGACCAAATTGGATTACTGGGTGCTGCTTTATTAATCGCAATAGAAGTTGTCATTCTTCCGATTCCATCTGAGTTAATTCTTTTGCTGACTGGTTTCAATGTTTCTATTGGAAATTTTGGATATTTATTAGCAATAATCGTAACCACACTTGGATCACTTATCGGTGCTTTATTTTTATATTTTATGGGTTATGCCTTTACCGAAGAAAGGCTTGAACATTTAGTTGCTCGATATGGAAAATATGTTGGATTTTATGTAAAAGACTTACAAAAAACTGCCACCTGGTTTGAAAGACATGGTGCCCAACTTGTATTTTTTGGCAGATTAATTCCTTTAATCAGAAGTTTAGTAAGTATTCCTGCAGGGCTAACTAAAATGAAAATGTCTAAATTTATTATTTTTACAACTTTTGGAAGTGTAATTTGGAATACAATTTGGATATCTTTAGGATTTTTTCTAGGTGATAAATGGTCTAGTGCTGAGAAATATGCAAAATATTTAGATTATCTAGTTTATTTAGGAATAATTGTGGTGGCAGCATATTTTGGATTAAAGATAGCAAAAAATTTAGTTAAGAGAAGTAACTCTTAAATATCGAGATCTGTCCCAATTTAATGGGTTGATTCTTTATGTAAAAGAGAGAATAATCAAAATATGAATAAAAGTAATCGTATTCTTATAGGTATAGCTGTATTTACTGCAATTTTACTGGTTGTCTCATTGTTTTTTATCTCAAGCAGAGAAATTAAGAAATTAGATTCGACGACTCCAGAAGGAGTCGTTCAGCTTTATTTAAATGATGTAATAAATGGTAAATATGAAAACGCTATAAATTATTTAAGTAATAGGACTACTTGCAAAGCAACAGATTTAGATCGTGCATATTTAGCTGACTCTTTAAGAATAAATTTAGTAGATTCTCAAATAACTGGAAATGACGCTCTAGTAAAAATTGAAGTAGAAATTCAAACAGGAGGACCATTTAATGATAGTTATACAGAACCCCATAATTACCGATTAGCATTAGAAAATACTAGTTGGAAAATATTAGGAATTCCCTGGCCAATGTGGGAATGCGGAGTTCAATCTAAATGATAATTAGTTTAGTAATACTTTTATTATTAGCAGTAGTTG
>JACCDX011161346.1_pt1 | contig 16504 bp, 13 predicted proteins | sample 7449681 | NCBI WGS metagenome assembly JACCDX01 (sample SAMN15323450, study PRJNA562643) | freshwater metagenome | isolation source: river surface water | place: USA:Blue River Watershed | collected 2017-08-18 | reverse complement strand
GCCTCCAGGGTCTCCAGGGACTAACCGGCCCTGAAGGTGCTACTGGACCCCAGGGCCTCCAGGGACTAACAGGTCCTGAAGGTGCTACTGGACCCCAGGGCCTTCAAGGACTAACCGGTCCTGAAGGCGCTACTGGACCTCAGGGTCTTCAGGGTTTAACAGGTTCTCCTGGTCTAGATGGTGCTACTGGACCTATGGGACCCCAGGGTCTTCAAGGACTAACCGGTCCTGAAGGCGCTACTGGACCTCAGGGTCTTCAAGGACTAACCGGTCCTGCTGGGGTAGATGGCGCTACTGGACCTATGGGACCCCAAGGTCTGACGGGTCCTGCTGGAGAGAAGGGTGAACAAGGAATACCTGGCCCTATTGGCCCTCAGGGTCTAACAGGTCCTCCTGGCCTCACTGGCCCTGCTGGCGTAGATGGCGCTACTGGCCCTGCTGGCGTAGATGGCGCTACTGGCCCTATGGGGCCTCAAGGTCTAACAGGCCCTCCTGGATTCACTGGTCCTGCTGGCGTAGATGGTGCTACTGGACCTATGGGACCTCAAGGTCTAACAGGTCCTGCTGGCCTAGATGGTGCTACTGGCCCTATGGGACCCCAGGGTATTCAGGGTCTAACAGGTCCTCCTGGGTTCACTGGCCCTGCTGGCCTAGATGGTGCTACTGGCCCTGCTGGCCTAGATGGTGCTACTGGCCCCATTGGTCCTCAGGGTCTGACAGGTCCTCCTGGCCTGACAGGTCCTCCTGGCCTGACAGGTCCTGCTGGAGAGAAGGGCGATCAAGGAATACCTGGCCCTATTGGCCCTCAGGGTCTAACAGGTCCTCCTGGCCTCACTGGCCCTGCTGGCGTAGATGGCGCTACTGGCCCTATGGGGCCTCAAGGTCTAACAGGCCCTCCTGGATTCACTGGTCCTGCTGGCGTAGATGGCGCTACAGGTCCCATGGGACCTCAAGGTCTAACAGGTCCCCCTGGTCTAACAGGTCCTGCTGGCGTAGATGGCGCTACAGGTCCCATGGGACCTCAAGGTCTAACAGGTCCCCCTGGTCTAACAGGTCCTGCTGGCCTAGATGGTGCTACTGGCCCCATTGGTCCTCAGGGTCTGACAGGTCCTCCTGGCCTGACAGGTCCTCCTGGCGAGAAAGGTGATCAAGGTATACCTGGCCCTATTGGCCCTCAGGGTCTGACAGGTCCTCCTGGCCTGACAGGTCCTCCTGGCGAGAGGGGCGATCAAGGAATACCCGGTCCTATCGGTCCTCAGGGTCTGACAGGTCCTCCTGGACTAGATGGTGCTACAGGTCCCATGGGACAACAGGGTCTTCAAGGTCTAACAGGCCCTGCTGGGTCTACCGGTCCTATTGGCCCACAGGGTTTAACAGGTCCTCCTGGCCTCACTGGTCCTGCTGGCGTAGATGGTGCTACTGGCCCTATGGGACCACAGGGACTAACTGGCCCTGCTGGTGTTACTGGACCTCAAGGATTGCAGGGTCTAACAGGTCCCGCTGGCTCTACCGGCCCCAAAGGTGACCAAGGCCTACAGGGCCTACAGGGACTAACGGGGCCTGCCGGATCTACTGGACCTCAAGGCCTCCAAGGACTAACAGGTCCTGCTGGCGCCACTGGCCCACAGGGCCTCCAGGGACTAACTGGCCCTGCTGGCGCTACTGGTCCCAAAGGTGACCAAGGCCTACAGGGCCTCCAGGGACTAACTGGCCCTGCTGGCGCTACCGGTCCCCAAGGTCTCCAGGGACTAACTGGCCCTGCTGGCGCTACCGGTCCCCAAGGTCTCCAAGGACTAACGGGGCCTGCTGGCGCCACTGGTCCACAAGGCCTCCAGGGACTAACTGGCCCTGCTGGCGCTACCGGTCCCAAAGGTGACCAAGGTCTACAGGGCCTTCAAGGACTAACAGGTCCTGCTGGATCTACTGGACCTCAAGGTCTCCAAGGACTAACGGGGCCTGCTGGCGCTACTGGACCTCAAGGTCTCCAAGGACTAACGGGGCCTGCTGGCGCTACTGGACCTCAAGGTCTCCAAGGACTATCGGGGCCTGCTGGGTCTACCGGTCCCCAAGGCCTCCAAGGACTAACGGGACCTGCTGGCGCTACTGGTCCCAAAGGTGACCAAGGCCTACAGGGCCTCCAAGGACTAACGGGGCCTGCTGGATCTACTGGTCCCAAAGGTGAGCAGGGTAATCCAGGCCTCCAGGGACTACCAGGTACTGATGGCCCTACCGGTCCCAAAGGTGACCAAGGCCTTCAGGGACTAACGGGATCTTCTGGTCCTACAGGCCCCTCTGGTCCTACAGGCCCCTCTGGTACCACAGGCCCCTCTGGTCCTACTGGCCCCTCTGGTCCTACAGGCCCCTCTGGTCCTACAGGCCCCTCTGGTCCTACAGGACCAGCAGGCCCTCTCCAGGCATGGACGTTTGATACAACAAAACTAACAATGCCAACACCCACAAGTGTAAGATCCCTCGGTGGTGGGCAGAATGTTTTTAAAACAATACAGAATATCCCTTTTGGAACTTTTTCATGTAATCTAAATGCATTCTCTCTAAATCCGAGCAATGGCGGTGATATGGCAATAGGGTTCTATTATACAAATACTGGATTCAATCTAACTGCTACATCCAACTTTAAAACACAACATATGTATATGATATGGCTCTTTAGAGGCGAGGGTCGCATTCAAATGAATAATGGATTCGACTGGTCACAACTTACAGAAGGAATTCCAGACTGGTCCAAAGAATTCCGAATTATCATGTATCCAAACAGAACAGTCAGATTCTTCTATGATAAGCGCGAATTAGTCAATACAAACCCGTTTCCTATCGTAGCAGGCGGAGAATATAATAGTGGTGTATCAAATGCAACAGGATTTATGCCGTTCCTCTTAATGACAAATACCAATCTCGGATTTGAAAATCTCTATTTTTCTCAGTCTATTGATGAACCCGCCACCCCACAGCCGTTCACGCTCACCAGAACCGCTCCAGGAGCAGGAGCCTGGTTCCAATTCCCTTCACTCAAAGTCGAAAACAATCAACTCTCACTAAAGGGCTCGTCACATGCTAACGCGATGACCGATGTACAGAAGGGTATTATTACAACCCAAGAAACGGAATCACAATATAATCAGGCGGGAGTGAGCAATATATCCTTCCAGGCGAATACAAGTGGAGGCGGCATCCTTGCCTCTGCCGTTCTAACCGGCGACGTCGCAATCGGCCTATCTACAAAATCCGCAGTTGACGCAGTCAGCAGTAGTATTCCTCCGCCGAATGTCTGGGTCGCAGCAGGTGTGCCAAGAACAGGTAATGATACATGCGTGAAATGGTCATCCAACGGAACTACATGGACCAACGCAACATTTGTCGCCCCCACTACAACATCCGCAGTGACACTGAATCCGATGAGAGAAATTTCATTTTATGGAGCCTACCAAAACGGGGCCTCTAATTCACGTATCTATTGGACAGGAAACCGCTGGTTTATGCGTCTAGGTGGAAATAGTGTTGCTACGTATAGTTACATATATAGTCTAGATGCATCAGGTTCCCACTGGACAGGTGGAACCTTTACGAATGTGGTTCCCTCCGCGGTAAATCCTGGAAATGGAGATATTACATTCGGCCCTATGATACCTGGCAAAAACTACAGATTTATGCTCGCGAGGCGCAGTGATACTACTGCTGCAGTGTGTGGACATTATTCAACAGACGAAGGAACAACCTGGTCACCCTGTGTAAACAATACAGGTCGTACTATTGTGCATGGTATAGTCTATAGCGAACCTTTACGAATTTGGGTAATGTATTGTTCAAATAATAGCAATGCAGCACCAAGAATCGGATATAGCACAGATGGAATTACATTTAATCCCAGCAAAGCACAGACACTCCAAAATGGAGAGGGTCTTACCCAATATGGAAATATGGGAGACGTGACTCTATCTACAAATGGACACCTATTCCTCATAACAAATCAACCTGGTATAACCGATACTCGTGGAGGAGTAATATCATTTGAATTCGACCCCGTTTCAAAGGCTCCCTACAATATGGAATATCACTTATCTCCTCTGGGTGGAGGTGAGTCTGGCGATAAGTACATTAAAATGAATCCTTCGGGTCTGTATCAAGGAGCGAGAGAGGTGCTCTGGACTGGCCAACGCTTCCTCCACATGGTCGCCACTGGCTGGAATTTTAACGGGAATTTTGCTGGTTCTGGAAATTTGTATAATCTGAATTTAGTTGGAGGATTCTCAGACATAACTTACACAATTCCCGATGCTAACACGAGACGTCTAAACTTCTATAAACCGAGAGGGCCTGGGACGATTACATCTGGAGGAAGCACTATTACAATCCCTACAAATGGTATTCTCTTTGGCCAGACTGGTATGTATTTTGTAAAGTATTTTAATATAATTTATGCATTTGGAACATCCGCAGACGTGGATGGTGGCATTGTATATCCTGCAAACACTATAACAGTGGGAGGGGTGAATACTGGACTAAATAATGTATATCGTATGATAGTCGGTGTAAGTTATGACGACGGACTCACATGGAGTCAACTAGGAACCTCCAATCCAATTCCAGGATTCTACACCGTCTACACTATGGGTCTGCGACACAGCACCTTCAGCCCTGCCTTCATGAACGAGAATCAGGTCTATCGAAATGCGACACTCTATGGACTGAGTAAAGCGGACACGATTCTCTATTCGTCGCATGATGCTTTCATTCGCTCATATACTCTGAAGAATGCGAACTTTATTCTACAAAACTCAATCGCACCTATGACAACAACACGCGTCGCAGTGATCTATTACAATGGCAACTTCATATTGATGGCGAACGGCCAGGCCGTCTTCACCTTTTCCGATGCCTCCGTGACATCTACAACACCGCTATTCCTCCACATACTATTCCGCAATTCAAAAGCGGCGGCAAGTGAAATCTACTTTGGCCCCTATAACGGAGACGTGTCCTTCTTGAATACCATTGTTAAAATGGCCGGTGGCGCGAAGGTCTCTCGTTCTATCAACATCACACCTATTCGCCGTCGCACCCCGAAGTCGAAGCGTATGCAAGTTCTAAAAGACGCGCTGCCGACACATGTGAAAGTCCAGGACGCCGGCTACACACCCACCGAGCGTAATATCAAGTACCTTCGCAAATACAAGCGCGGCGAGTCTATCGGTTTCACGATGAAGGCGTCTCTGAAGGCGAAGGGCCTCATCCCCCGCGAGAGCCGCAAGGCGAAAGGGCGGAAGATCGTCTCCGAAAAATATAAAGTGTAGAACTAATGAACTCCTACAGGGGCTCCGTCGGTCTCAACACTATAGTCCCTTTTGATTTCTCTAGCGCAAATCAAGAAGATGCCAACCCCCGCACTCGGTCTGGATATAAACCGAATGAGGTCGTCGTATCTCTTACGAAAGCGATGGGAGAGGCCGGTGTCCAGAGTACCGGTCGCGTGCTCCATTTTGCCGCCGACCTCGTCTGTAGCGGCGGCATTGACACACTCTATCGGGTTCTCTGGGACTTTGCCCTGACACACATAGGCATTGCGAGTCCCCGTGTCTTTGTCTACCTCCGCAAACGCACAAAAGAGTTGGACGACCTCCTGAAACGACTGCCCGACGACGTCGCCTATGCCTCCGAGGAATTCCAGGTGCGTGTGGGCGAAATGATTCTCGTTCTACGCGAGGCTCCGAGGCGCACAATCGTGACGTGGCCAAAAGTGGGTCACGAGACACATGAGGAGAGTTGGCTACGGGCGACTATCGCGGAATTAGTGACGGAGACGGCGGCCGTGCGGCGCGTATGGCGTCCCGAAGGTGATATGGGGATTCTCCGCACGGCCGGCTCACAACTCTGTAGGGCCATCGGCGAGGGCTCAACAGAGAAGGCTCTATTCTGGGTGAAATGGTTGCTTGAAGAGGAAGTCCTGACACGAAAGGCGCAGAAAGGTGCGGCACTCTCTACGATTGACAGGGGGCCTGCGAATCTGTCTTCTAAGGCTAGACGCGACGTGTCGTTCTTTGTGTTACATTTATATGGCGAAATCTATAAAGAATTGGCTGCGAAGGGTTCGCTTCGTATGCACGAGGAATTCCAGGCGCTCATTGACTTGTGGGGGTCGCCCCCGAAAGGTCTAGGGGCATCGGCGAAGAAACAGATTCTGGCACTGCTCACGCAGATTCTGACAGAGGTGCCTCGGTGGAAGGTGCCGGCTGCGACTGCGCTCATTGCGGACCCCGTGTTCATGTCGCGGGCCGTTACACAAGTGCCGCGGTTCTTTAAAGAGGTGTTGGCCGCGCCGCCTGTGAAGCAGGCACACTTGTTGGCGAAATTATTCAAGAGTCGTGGTGTGGACAAGGGGGCTGTGAAGAAGGCGAAGGCCGCGGATGCGGCTGCGGACAAGAATGCGGCGATGGAGGCGGCGTTGGCTGCTTACTTTGGGGATGTGTGATCTAAACTAAAATGGTACTATGCCACGAAGTTCTCCACCAACAATATTATGATTATTTACTGGTATTGATTTATCATCACAAGTTGTATTAATCGTATTTATAATTTCAGTTATAAAGTCGTCTGCATAGTTATTTTGTAGTAATACTTCACGAATTGGCGCATACGTATTTCGCTCAATCTCATGAGCAGTTGTTTCGACATTATTGGCTTTACTATGAGTACACACAGAATTCCCGTTTTGTTTATAAATCTTTCGTGCGTGTTTTGCTGCTTTTATAAACCGACGGCCTATTAAATCAACGGATCCTATATGTTTTAATACTGGGTACATAACACCCCCATGTGTAGATTGAATATGGTAAATACCTTTATAAACATACAGATATTTACCATGTCCTTCTTCACCCATTTCTTGGTCCCAATCGTAGAAGTTTGCGTAGAGGCTATATTGTTCCATTCTACTGAAATAAATGTAACGTTTTTAAGCAGATTTATATCATAAAACTGCTTAAAAAATATTTACTATGTAATGTAGTGGAGAGATGGCTACATACTCGGAAAAATTTGAAAATGTGCGAGTGGCTCTTATTACAGATTTCAAAAGACGTATTGAAAATAACTGGGAACAAATGTTTTATATGTGGCTAAGTTGTGAAGCAGATATGGAATTTGGTTCTGGATATCAGGATCATTTTAAAAAAGAGTTTGATAAATATATCACAGATGAAATCAATACACTCTTATGGTTTGCTGGTAAGAATGTAGTATTTTCTATTGGGGCATTTATGGCATTTAAAGGGGATTCAAATCTAGAGGATGTATTAACATTCACAGAAGATTTTTTAGATGAGCAACTTGACGATTTTGATAACTGGTGTGATGATATTGGCCAAGCAATGTATAAGGAAAGTCCAGAATATGAAGATGATAGTTCTATCCAAGAAAATAATCCCCCTTCTGAACAACCACCTTCATCTTCCCCACAGGCATCGCCATAGAAATCTTGGAATCGTCCAGCACTTTCGGATCCAGAGGCGATTCCTCTGGCAGCAGCGAGGGAACTCCCGCGATGGCCTCCAGAGCGAGTGAGCGGTCTCCCAGCAATTCGCAGACCATCTGTGCCGTAATTTGCGCCAGGATGGATGGCGACGTCATAGATTGTATCGTGTACGCCCCACCCTCCAGCAACGACTTTTCCCCGTTTGCCGATGGCGCTGAACGCGTCACCCAAAAACGATAAACTTTGCCTCGCCGCTCCGCCGGAATTCGCGAAAGAATTCGCGCACAGCAATCCAAGAATTGCGAGACCTCCCGCTGGTTCGTGACTAATTTCCATTTTTCCTGAAAGAGGAACCGGACAATAGATCCACTCCCATCCTCTATCACCATCATGTGGTCCACACCATTGAGAGACTGCTCCCCGAACGCATCGCGAATTTCCTGTTCTGTATAAATCGCCCCTTTCATACCTTTTGCTTTCATCGGAGGCAAAAGGGCTGAAAGTGTATTGCCGACTAATTCTTCAAAGGCGAATCCGGCCTTGGATGCCGCTGCTGCGGCTGCTGTCGCTAATGCCATTCTTATTCAAGGCATTCTATGAATTTACGCCCGCTTCGCCGCGGCCATCTGCTGTGCCGCCTTCTTTACAACGGGAGGCATCTGCGTCCGCGGGCGAGTGCCCTGAAACGGCTCTAGTTGATTCAGCACAGGGATGCTATCCTTGTAGGATAGCAGTAGGAAGAACACGACCGCGTGGACTACGATGGCCAGTGTAGACGTCTGGCATGACATAAACACCTTCTTGCCGACAGGGGGGAGAGTCAGAAGCAGGCCGGGCGATAGGAGGACGAACAGAAGAACTTCCACTAGCATTCTATTGGGGCTGCATTTTTTATAGAATAAGATTCCATAAAAAATGCCTCCACTGGGATTTGAACCCAGGACCTACAGCTAATTCGTTGCAATTTGGAATAAATCCTTTACAAGGCTGTTGCTCTACCCCTGAGCTATAAAGGCTTCGGCTATCGCCCCTTGTAGGTATCGAACCTACAACCTTCTCCTTAGAAGGGAGACGCGCTATCCATTGCGCCAAAGGGGCTGACACTAAACTAAAGGGGGGGCGAGGGGCGTAAGCCCACTTGGGCTGGATACCTTGGTTCCCCCTTCCATTGCGCCAAAGGGGCTGATAATGCGTTCAAAGACGTTACTAAAACGACGCTACATTAAAAAATGGGAGACCCCTGTACAAAATGCAAACAGACACCCGGATATCACTCATTCACGCATTGTGGAACCATCGCACAACGGCATGTGTACTACACATCACCGGCAAATGCGGGCCATATCATAAAAACGCATGCCGAATATTTGGAATTCAAATCTCATCTTGACGCGGCGAGCCAAGATTCATGGATTTGGATTTTCGATTGTAAGGACATGAAAACAAAACACTTTATACCTTTCGAGATTTGCCGCGAACTTATGAGATATGTTCTACAAGAACACGGCAGTAAGATTGAAGAAGTTATAATTCTTCATCCCAATCTCTGGCTCAAAGGGATTTTAAAACTCGCAGGGCCCTTTTTTAAAGAACATCTACACAAAATAAACCTAGTAGAGGGGGAAGGAATAGAGGCAATTCTAAGCCTAGAAAAAAGGGGGATTCGTGGTGGAACACTCATGAATATTAGAAGAAATATCAGATAGGGAAGATTGACCTATAGTCATAGGATACATTCATATCATACGAAGACCCGCGCAACAGATTACGATCAAACAAATCTTCGGGAACGGGCGTTAACAGAAGAGTAACTTCGAGTACTTTAATAACAGATAATACGTGCCAAATCGAGTGGCCATACGCATATGGCAGAATGTTTTCTTTTGCTAGCCAAAGGGCGATATAATTTAAAGCAGCAATATACGCATTCATTGCTGTCACATATACGAAGGTGTCTGCTTTGATACTATAATAGATATCGGCGATAAACCAGATATACGCGAGAGAATAATCCATGAACATAATCCAGCCGCGGGGCTCTCGTCTGAGATGCCAAAAGATAGAGGCGGACGTGGATGCAACAACTATACAAGAATAGACGGGACTAGGAGACATGAAAACGGCCAAGAAGTGGGGAAGAGTTGTGAGAACGGGGAGTAGCGGCAAGTGACAATACATTTTATAGGGTTTTATGTTGGTTTCGAATGTTTGTGGGGTTTGTGTTTAATTTTTGGGCAGGGGAGAACGCTTCGCTTGTCCCCCTCATCCACCAGTCACCTTTTTCTAGAAGGAAAAGGGACAAACCTTGCTACTTTTTAGAGGACAAAGTAGCAAACCTTTTGCGCCAAACGGGAATCGAACCAGGGGTTAGCCGCCCCCTAGCCCCCTGCCCAGCGGCCACTTTTTAGAGGGTAAAGTAGCAAACCTTTTGCGCCAAACGGGAATCGAACCAGGGGGCGTGCCGCCCCCTAGCCCCCTGCCCAGCGGCCACTTTTTAAAGGACAAAGTAGCAAACCTTTTGCGCCAAACGGGAATCGAACCCGTGTTTACTCCTTGGAAGAGAGCAATTCTACCACTGAACTATTGGCGCATGGCGCCAATAGTAAAGCGGACGGCGCTCGCTTTAGCGAGCGTTCCACTGAACTATTGGCGCATGGGGAACAGGCTAGATGAAATTCACCCATAGAATTGGTAGTTGCTGTGACTAGCCTTTAGAATTGGTCCTGGGCGGGATCGAACCGCCGATCTTCGCGTTACTGACGCGATTCCGCGTTACTGACGCGATTCCGCGTTACTGACGCGATTCCGCGTTATTAGCACGACGCCTTGGCCACTGGGCTACAGGACCGGATAGCCCCACCGAGACTCAAACTCGGGTTCCAGGATTCAAAGTCCTGTGTCTTAACCCCTAGACGATAAGGCTAGACAATAGGGCTAGAGAATTAACAGCGCATGGTTTCGATCCATGGACCTCCTGGTTATGAGCCAGGCGCAATTCCTCTTTGCTACGCTGTTAATGGGCGAGAAGAGGAGTGTAATAAAGAGTGAGATGTCGGCTTGGCCGAAAGCAGGCTCGCGGGGGCGCCCATCTCCCCCGTCCACGTGCTTCCTATCCATTCGGAGAGGGGATTCTTTAGGCATTTTTACGCGCGCGGTTAATCACTAAAAATTGAATTTATCTGGACTACCCTAATATGCCAGAACAGGCTAGAATGTCCACCATCAAGAATATTGTAGCGCTCCTGCGTGAGGCATCAGACGCCTACTATAACGGCAAGCCTCTCACCATGGACGACGAGACCTTTGATGGCCTCGTAGAGACACTGCGACAGAAGGACCCCAAGAATCCCTTTCTGGCCGAGGTCGGCGCACCGCCTCGTGAAGGCGCCGTTGCCCTCCCCTATCCCATGCCGTCTCTCGACAAAATCAAGCCGGGCCAGGATGCCCTCAGCCGATTTCTGGGGGCCGCAGGGCCTTATGTCCTTTCGGAGAAGTTGGATGGTCTCTCTGCGCTCTGGGTCCCTGCGACCAGGAAACTCTACCTCCGCGGCGACGGCATCGTAGGCCAGGACATCTCGCACCTAGTCACTCTCGGTGTTCTGGGGCTCGTTCGCCCCGGAACACCGACGCCCGTGGCAGTGCGTGGCGAACTCGTGGTTCCCCGCAGCGCCGTCCAGACACTTGCGCGTAGTTGGGTAAATGGCGTGATTCACCAAAAGGTCCCTGTGGCTGCCGATGTATCTCGTATTCGCTTTGTTGCGTATGATCTCTTGGAACCAAAAGGGCTCACTCGCGGCCAAGCATTCGCATGGCTGCTGAATCAGGGCTTTGAGTTGCCGTTCACCAAGGCAGCCCCTATCGCTCCATCGACCGAGTTCCTGGCACAGACCCTACGGGAGCGACGCTCCGAGAGCGCCTATGACACGGATGGCATCGTTGTCGCCTATGACGCCGTGCCGCTGAGGCCCGTAGCCGGAAAGAATCCGAAAGATATGGTCGCCTTCAAGATGCCCCTCGCCGAGCAGTCTGCCACAACAACTCTAGAGGAGGTCCTATGGAAGCCGTCTGCCCAGGGCTATCTGATTCCCACGCTCCGTTTCAGACCTGTCGAGATCAATGGGGCTCGTATTGAGTTCGCGACAGGTCATAATGCGCGAACGATTGTAGACAAGGGTCTAGGGGCCGGCGCGACCATTCGCATTCGTCGCAGCGGCGACGTCATTCCGACACTGGATGCCGTCCTTGTAGGTGCCAAGGAACCGGGTCTCCCGCCGACCGATGGCACTTGGTCCTGGGCTGGAAATGACCCCGCTGCGACCCATATCGTGGCAGCGACAGAGACGGATGCCCAGGTCGCCACACAACTGCAGCATTTCTTCAAAGGGGTCGGTATCGCTGCCATGGGACCATCGAATTGCGAGGCGCTCGTGAAGGCCGATATCAAAGGTCCGGCGGCTCTCTGGGCTGCCAGCGAGACTACTCTGCGCGAGGTCCTCGGCCCGAAGACGGGTGCGACCCTCTATAGCCGTTTGCGCGATGTACTATGCTCTAACGCAGTCACCGAACTGACGCTGATGTTGGCATCCTCTAAACTCCCACGTGGCGTCGGTGAGACGAAACTAAAGGCACTCTTTGAGGCTCGCCCCGACCCGAAGACGTGGGCACAAATCACCGATGCGCCCGCCGGCTGGACAGCCGAGTCACTAGCGGCCTTTCAGGCGGCGTTTGGGGCCTATGAGACGTGGCGCCAGGGCGAACTCCATTGGCTGCCGTATCCTCTTGGCAAGGCGGAGCAGCCCCAAGCAGTCACAGCAGCAGTCACAGGCACTATCTGTTTCACCGGCTTCCGCGAAAAGGATCTAGAAGCAAGGGCTAGCGCAAAGGGCTATCAGATCGCAGCAACCCTCTCAAGCAAAGTGAAAATTCTGGTCATTCCTGACCCACCAAAGGAGGCCGGTGCCGAAAAGTTGGCGAAGGCGAAAGCGCTCGGCTCCGTGGAAATTCTGCGCCGTTCAGAATTCGTCCAGAAGTATCTAGGCTGAAAATAGAGTGGTATGTCATTAGGGCTTATAGATGCTCTTAGCAGTGCAGCAAATTCTGGTACAGAAATACGACCCTCTACTTCTGTTTCTGCTGCTGAAGTTGAGCAGACAAAACTACAAGAGGCTGGAATTATAAGTCCAATTATTGATGCGTATACAAAAATTCGCGCTGGTCTCGGATATAATCCTGCCACTGGTGGTTGGCTAAATGCAGTTATAGTTTCTCTATATGCTGTTGTGTTAGTTGTTGTCTTTATTTTTGGAATCGCTTTAAATTATCTTTGGAATCTAAAACCATTCCGTTACACACTCATAGGTATAGTCATACTCTTGATTCTTTCTGGCATTTCTTATGCAGTTTATTACTATCTCTATCTCGGAAAAGAAGATAATATCATTGATGCTGCCCTAGCCGACTTTAAAAGTATTCTCGGCAAAGAACCCTTCCAGAATCCCGAGCCGACGTCCGATGAGTTTCTGGACCAGCCGCTTCTGAATGTCCAACCTCTCGCCCTCAAACAGACCGGCTTTATCGGCCCCACTGAAAAGGGGGGTCTCTTTGAACCGACCGAGGCGATACAGGCATCTTTGAAAGCCGGCGTGCGTTTTTTCGTCTTTCAGGTGGATTTCCTAGAGGCTAGCAAAGACTCCAAGAAATTCGCAGACAAGGGCGAGCCGACACTTCTTTATCGCGATGACAAAGGAACCCTTATCAGCGGAAATGGCGGTGATCTGAAAAAGGTGGCACAGACTCTGGCTGACTACGCCTTCTCTGAAGAGGTGATTCATTCCTCTCTTCCCATTGTAATCTATCTCCACTTTGTCCGCACACCCAGCCCCGTGAAATCGCCAGAGGAGTATGTGAATTTCCTCAGTAAAACGGCGGCGGCTCTGGAGCCCCTCTATTCGCGCCTCCCTGGCGGCTCTTACGGACGCCAGCAATCCGAGGCGACACTCTTCAAGACACCCGTGCGCACATTCCAGAAACAGGTGCTCTATTTCGCGAATGTCGATACGGCCGTATTCCGCAAGCCCGAAATCCTCGGCATGAAACCCTTTGATCCGAAATACGACCTGGACAACCTGGTCCATGCCCAGGTCTATGCCGACACGAGCGACGACATGCTGGGAGCCACTATCCGCACGGCGGACGAGAAACCGAATGCGCCGTGCGTGATTGCGTCCTGGGGGCGTCTAAAGGGGCTCGGTGAGAAGGCGATGGATACATTTGCCCAGAGAGCCAAGTCGCGTTTCGTGATTGCCATGCCCGGCCAGGTCGGCAACCCTTCAAAGGCGGAGATTGAGACGGCTCTAAATCGCCTGGGTGTGAATGTGCTCCCTCTCAACCTCTTTGGCGAATCGGCGGCGGACCTTCAAAAGAAACTGGGTCTCTGGAAAGGGCAGCGGTTCCTCCATGTGAAACCGCCTGCGCTGCGGTTAGCGGAATTGGGCGGAATTCTGCCGGCGGCCGGCCTGGAGGGCCTGAAACCATAAAGGGGCCGTCTAATTAGGGTCAAGGCGTCGGCGCCATGGAAGAAGATATTCAAAAAACGCCGCAGAGAAAACAGACAGCACCTGAAGAGCGCGCGAAAGAGCGTCTAGAGAGGGCCGTTGAAGAGGCTGAGGGCAAACAGCAATATGACGCTGCACACAATCCGGAATTACTAAAGGCGCTCAATATAGTCCACTCGTATATCAAACGAAAGGGGCGCGTCTGCTATGGCGGCACAGCGATGAACGCAATTCTCCCGCCCGCGAAACAATTCTACGACCCCGAAGTGGACCTGCCCGACTATGACTTCTTCACTCCGGAGATGGAGCAGGATGTCAAAGACGTCGTTAAAGACCTGGAGGCGGCCGGCTTCAAAGATGTATATCATCGTGTGGGAATTCACGAGGGGACGAAGAAAATTCTCGTGAATTTCGTCCCGATTGCTGATATTACGGAGATATCAAAAGGGCTCTATGACACCCTCTGGAGGCGCGCCTATATACGCGGGGGAATTCGGTATACGGACCCCGATATTCTTCGCATGATGATGTATTTAGAATTGTCGCGTCCAAAAGGGCAGGTAGAGCGTTGGCCGAAAGTGTATGAGCGTCTCCAATTGGTGAATTCCGCATTCCCTCCGAAACGACCGGCGGGGCGCACACGGGGTGGGCGAGGTCTTAGTCGCAGAATTCCCGATGAAATTCGTCGCGGAATTCTGGACTTTTGTATTGAAAAACAACGCACACTCTTTAGCGGTCCCTTGGACACCTTCTATAGGTCAGTCATTACAAAAGGGCTGAAGGCATTTCCTATTGAGAGCCATACAGGTGCCGTTGGAATTCTCAGTCCGGCACCGAAAGAGGATGCGCAGGAATTACAGGCCGTTCTGGGTGGACCGAGCCAGGCCCAACTTTTTTTCCACAGCGCGAAAGGGGAATTAGTTCCGAATTATCTGGAGGTCCGCCACCATGGAATTCCGGTCGCACTCCTTTTCCAAGAAGTTGCCTGCCATTCGTATTTGAGTTTCAGCATCCCGGATGGACGTAACATCTCTATAGCAAGTCTGGATACACTGGTCACACTCCTCTATTCCATAGCCATCTTCACACGGCGCGCACAGGCGGTCCTGGCGCCCCTGACAGACCGCCTTCCCGCTCTTGTAAAACTCGTGGAGCAGAATCGGCGTGCGAAGAAACCTCGGATTCCCGCTTTCCCTCTGAGTTGCCACGGGTATCAGAAGGGGTTCTCCACACTGATGCGAGAGAAGGTGGAGCGGATTTTGCGGGAAAAGGAGAAGCGATCCGCCACGCGGGGATCCGCTTCAAGGAAACGTATGCCGGCCTCTGCGTCTACGACAAGTAAAACACGAAAAAAGGCCAAGAAGTAGGCGATTTGGAATGAGCGAAAGTGGCAGACTTGCGAGACGACTGGATGAAATTCGGCGCGGATGTAATGCCTCCTCTCTAGCGGCGGCGAGAGCGCTCTACGGGAGCGGACCCTGTAGCGGTGGCACGAATTGCTCTGGGGCGCCCGCGAAAGATCCAGAACAATTCACCCCAATGGAATCAGACCTCTTGGATAAACGCGTGCGCGAGTGTTTTTCGGGCGTTGTGCGGCCCCTCCCTGGACCCGAGTCCGTGCGCATTGCGGCCGTGGCCAAACGGACTATTGATGAGAGTGTGAATCCGCTCGATCCTGATACACGCTTTTCCATCTATAGAGGCCCCTTTATTCCTCCGGTGTGCCCGCAGGTGCCTCTAGAAGACAGAAATGCGAATGTGCCGAAGCAGTCGCTGAATCGCTGCCCCTTGCCGAATAGGGGTTATATGCCAAACTTGCCTACATAATCTCTGGCGCATAAACAGAAAATGCCGACTACGAATCGTGATGCGTCTGAATTAACACGCAGACGCAAGGCAAAGGCGCTGTATGCTTACAACTCTACCAATACCGCGGCTGTCGCAGCGGGCACTTCTGTGCGCCGTGAGCAGCCGACTTTCGGCACCCTGGACATAGTGACCCTGCGCAAACAGGGTGGCTGCTTCTGTACGACGGATGCATCGGCAAATCCCTATGATTTCCAGGCGCCCGGTGGCTGCGGCTGCCGTGGTTGATTTATCGCTCTAACCGACTTAGGTCTAAACTCTTTCTTCTAAAAAGGGTTGATGGACGATCTAGAGCAAGGCCTTCTGCCGGCTGCCCATGAAGTCTTTGAGGGCGATGAAAAAAAAGAGTACAGGTGGTGTCTTGGATTCCTTTATCTTCTGTGTATTTTTGGAGTTATAGGGATTTTTTTATATTTGTTTATTCGTTTTATGATTGTACACTAAGGGGTGCTGCTTACTTCTTCGTAGAGGATACGACGATCTTCTTCTTGGTGATCGTCGTAGTCTTCTTCGGCACAGGCACCGGCGCAGCGTCCTCAGGCGCATCATCGTCGTCAGCGATTGCGGGCTGCGCAGGGGCCGGCGCAGGGGCAGGTGC
>JACCDX011649256.1_pt1 | contig 16510 bp, 19 predicted proteins | sample 7449681 | NCBI WGS metagenome assembly JACCDX01 (sample SAMN15323450, study PRJNA562643) | freshwater metagenome | isolation source: river surface water | place: USA:Blue River Watershed | collected 2017-08-18 | reverse complement strand
TGAAGCATTTCGGCGTGCCCGAGTCGCAGTTCGCCGAGGCCGAGCCGGAAGCGCTGCGCTGGGCGCTGCAGCGCGGTTCGCGCTCGGGCCGCGTCGCGTGGCAGTTCGCGCGCGACTGGGCCGGCAAGCATCCGGGCTGATGCCGATGGCCGGGCCCGCACGACCGATCGATGTCGCGGTCGGCATCCTGATGAAGCCGAACGGCGATGTGCTGCTTGGCCAGCGTCCGGATGGCAAGCCGTATGCGGGCTATTGGGAATTCCCGGGCGGGAAGGTCGAGCCCGGCGAATCGGTGTTCGATGCGCTCAGGCGCGAGTTTGCCGAAGAGATCGGCGTGACCATCGTGTCCGCCGAGCCCTGGTGCGGCGTCGAGCATGTCTATCCGCATGCGCATGTGCGGCTGCATTTCTACATCAGCCGCGAATGGCAGGGCGAGCCTGTGGGCCTCGAGGGGCAGCAGCTCGCGTGGCAGGGCAGCGTGCAGGTGGAGCCGGTGCTGCCGGCGACGATACCGCTGCTGGCGTCGCTGGACGGCGTACGCTACGGCTGATCGGCCGCGCACAGCGGCTTCACGCTATTGCAGTTCGTCCGGATCCTGTTCTTCTTCCGGCGGCCGGCCGGCGATCTTGTATTTTTCTTCCGCCCAGGCGCCCAGGTCAATTTGCTTGCAGCGCTCGGAACAGAACGGCCGGTATTTGTTGGCCTCGGTCCATTCGACCTTCTTGCCGCAGGTCGGGCAATCAACGACAGCTACCATCTTCGCGTGCGGGTGATCAGAAATTGCAGAGGGTCAGTTCGAACGGCACGTCGCCTTCGTAGGGTTTGGGCTTCATGTCGCCGTCCTGGCTGGTGAAGCGTATCCACAGCACATATTTATTGGCCGAGATCTCGGGGATTGCGCTCAGGCTTTCATCGATGTGCACGCGCAGCAGCTGGTAGCTGCGTCCCTGCAGCATCTGCTGGTAGCTGCCGGCGATCGCGATGATCTGCGTCGCGCGGCCGGACTCGCGCAGCAGCCGCAACACGATGCGTATGCCCGAGAACAGCGGCTCGAGTGGCGCGAACCAGCTGAGGATGTCAGTGCGGCGTTGCTCTGCCGGCAGCTGCTGCCATGCGTGATACGACGGCAAATCGAATTCGCAGGCGCCGCCCGGAATGATGGTGCGCCCGCGTATGCTCATCAGCCATTCATTGTCGCGGATGTGCTGGCCGGTCTTGCCCTGCATGCCGATCAGCGCGGCGCTGGTCTGCTCGATGTCGGTCAGGATCGCATCGAGCCGCGCCGCTTCCACGTTCGGATTGGACTTGAAGCCCATCAGCGTGTGTTTCTGGCGGTCCAGTTCCTGCAGCAGGTCGGACTTGAGGTCGGCGCGTCCGGCAACTTCCAGCATCTCGTAGATCGTCGCGAGCGCGACGTGATGCTGCAGCGGATGGTCCTGGCGGATGAAGAAGTCGAACTTCTGATGGAGGTCTTCCAGCCTGAGCAGCGTGCGAATACGCTCGTTGAAAGGGTATTCGTAGACGGTCAAGGGCGTGTCCCCGCAAGTTGGCTAGAAATTAAGTAACAGATTCTGACCGAAGCGGCCGGAAATTACAAACCCTTGGCCGCTGCTTCCGCTGATTTTTTCTGCGCGAGCGCCAGATACTGCGCGTGCAGGCGCTGCACTGCAGCTTCGACCGGCGCGCGCTGGCCGTCATTGACGATGATGTCGTCGCCGATCGCCAGCCGCTGCTGCCGGCTGGCCTGGCTGGCCATGATGGATTCGACCTGCGCGGCCGGCAACTGGCTGCGCTGCATCACGCGCTCGACCTGCAGCGCCTCGGGACAGTCGACCACCAGCACGCGGTCGACCCGGTCGGCCCAGCGGCCGGATTCGACCAGCAGCGGCACCACGAAGATCAGGTAGTCGCCGCCGGCGGCCTGCGCTGCGGCCTCGGTGTCGGCGCCGATCATGGGGTGCAGGATCGCTTCAAGCTGCCGGCGTGCGCCGGGCTCGGCAAACACGCGCTCGCGCATCGCCGCGCGGTCGAGCGCGCCGTTGGCTGTGATGAAACTTGCGCCGAAGGCTTCGCGTATCGCCGGCATCGCACGGCCGCCGGGCGCGGTCAGCCGGTGCGCTATCAGGTCGGTGTCGATGATGCTCGCGCCATGCCGGGCGAACAGGTCGGCAACGAAGGATTTGCCGCTGCCGATGCCGCCGGTCAGGCCGATGGAAAATTTTTCAAATGGCAATCTGCAGATCCTGAAAGTGTCGGTAGACGCGCTGCGGCAGCGCGTTCATGGCAGCCGGCCGAGCCAGGCGTCCACGATCTCGCGGCCATAGGCCAGCGCCACCAGTCCGGCCAGCGCGAGGAAGGGGCCGAAGGGAATCGGCTTGCCGCGCTGGTGCCGGCGCAGCGCAATCAGGGTCAGCCCGACCACCGCGCCCAGCACCGAGGACAGCAAAACGATCACGGGCAGCATCACCCAGCCCAGCCATGCGCCCAGCGCCGCCAGCAGCTTGAAGTCGCCGTAGCCTATGCCCTCGCGGCCGGTGGCGAGGTGGAACAGCCAGTACACGCTCCACAGCGACAGGTAGCCGGCGGCCGCGCCGATCACGGCGTCCGTCAGCGGCACGAACACGCCGCCCAGGTTCACCAGCAGCCCGGCCCACAGCAGCGGCAAGGTCAGGTCGTCCGGCAGGATCTGGGTGTCGAGGTCGATGAAGGCCAGCGCAACCAGCGTCCATGCGAGCGCCAGCGCGCCGATGCCGGTGGCGCTGCTGCCCAGCCGCCAAACCAGCAGCGCGGCCAGCAGCCCCGACAGCAGCTCGACCAGCGGATACCTGACGGGGATGGGCGTGCGGCAGTGGCGGCAGCGGCCGCGCAGCCACAGCCAGCCGAGCAGCGGGATGTTCTCGAGCGCCGACAGCCGGTGCCCGCAGGCGGGACAGGCCGAGCGCGGCACGATCAGGTTGTAGCGGTCGGTGTGCGGCGGCGGCTCGTCGCGCTCCATCGCGATGAAATTGTCGGTCTCACGCTGCAGCATCACGGGGACGCGGTGGATCACCACGCTGAGGAAGCTGCCGGCCACCAGCCCGAGCAGCGCCCATGCGATCGCGGCGCTGGCCGTGCCGGGCTGCGCGCCGAACAGCAGGGAGGCAAGTCCTTCCATCAGACCACGGACCCGAGCTTGAAAATCGGCAGGTACATTGCTATCACCAATCCTCCAATCAGCCCGCCGAGGACCACCATGATCAGCGGTTCCAGCAGCGAGGACAGCGATGCGACGGCCGCATCGACCTCTTCTTCGTAAAATTCGGCGACCTTGCGCAGCATGTCGTCGAGCGCGCCGGACTCCTCGCCGATCGCGGCCATCTGCGTGACCATCGCCGGAAAGGCCTGCGACTGCTGCATCGCGGCGGTAAGGCTGGTGCCGCTGGCGACAGCGGCGGCAATGCGCAGCGTGGCCTCATGGTACACCGCATTGCCGGCTGCGCCGCCGACCGGCTCGAGCGATTCTACCAAGGGCACGCCGGCGGCAAACATGGTCGCCAGCGTGCGCGTCCAGCGCGCGATGACTGCCTTGCGTATCAGCGGCCCGAACACGGGCAGCCGCAGCAGCAGCCGGTCGGTCGCTGCCTGCAAGGCGGGCGAGCGCTTCCAGCTGCGCACGAACAGCGCGCCCGCCGCAACGATCGCACCGAAGGCGAGGTGCCAATAGGCGACGAACTGGTCCGACAGCCAGATGACGAACAGGGTCGGCAGCGGCAGCTCCGCGCCGAAGCTCTCGAACACGTTCTTGAACGACGGTACCACCCAGATCATGATCACTGCCGTAACGATCACGGCCACCGCCAGCACCGCCGCCGGATAGAACAGCGCAGAACGTATCTTGCCCTTCAGCGCCAGCGTCTTTTCCTTGTAGGTCGCCAGCCGCGCGAGCACGTCCTCGAGGATGCCGGCCTGCTCGCCCGCGGCCACCAGGCTGCAGTAGAGCCGGTCGAAATATTGCGGATGGCGGCGGAAGGCCTGCGCGAGGCTGGTGCCGGTCTCGATGTCGGCGCGGATGTCGAGCAGCAGCCGCATCACCGCCGGATTCGCATGACCGCGCGCGACGATGTCGAAGGCCTGCAGCAGCGGCACGCCGGCCTTCATCATCGTCGCCAGCTGCCGGGTGAACACGCACAGGTCCTTCGCGCCGACCTTGCGCCCGCGCGGCGCCGGCTTCTTCTTCAGCCGCGCGACGGTGATGCCCTGCCTGCGCAGCTGCAGGCTGGCCGTGGGCGCATTCGGCGCGCGTATCTCGCCGCTGGCGGGCCGGCCGCCGCGTTCGCTGCCTTCCCAGCTGAACAGGACATCGGCGGGTTTTTTCGCAGTACCGGGAGAGGTGGCCATCGCGCGCTCCTTGTTGACGGGTTATGCGGTTCGCGTGCCGGTGCCGTCACGCATTCGTGCAGCCGAGGATTTCCTCGAGGCTGGTCAGTCCCTGCCGCACCTTCAGCAGCCCGGCCTCGCGCAGCGTCAGCACGCTTTCGCGGCGCGCCTGCGCTTCGATCTCGAGCGCGCTGCCGTGCGCGAGGATGATGCCCTCGATCGCTTCGCTGACCGGCATCACCTGGTAGACGCCGACACGGCCCTTGTAGCCGCTGCCGTTGCAGCGTTCGCAGCCGATGGCGCGGTAGGGGGTCCAGCCGCCGAGCTCGGCCTCGGCGAAGCCGGCGGCAATCAGCGCATCGCGGGGCAGTTCGACCGGCTGGCGGCAGCCGCACAGCCGGCGCGCCAGCCGCTGCGCGGTGATCAGCGTGACGGCCGAGGCGATGTTGAACGGCGCCACGCCCATGTTCAGCAGGCGGGTCAGCGTCGATGGCGCATCGTTGGTGTGCAGCGTGGAGAACACCATGTGCCCGGTCTGGGCCGCCTTGATCGCGATGTCGGCGGTCTCGATGTCGCGGATCTCGCCGACCATCACGATGTCCGGGTCCTGCCGCAGGAAGGCGCGCAGCGCGACGGGGAAGGTCAGGCCGGCGCGCTCGTTGATGTTCACCTGATTGACGCCGGGCAGGTTGATCTCGGCCGGGTCTTCGGCGGTCGCGATGTTGATGCCGGGTTTGTTCAGCAGGTTCAGGCAGGTGTACAGCGACACGGTCTTGCCCGAACCGGTCGGGCCCGTCACCAGCACCATGCCGTAGGGACGGCGGATCGCCTCCAGCAGCAGCGCCTTCTGCGCCGGCTCGTAGCCGAGCGCGTCGATGCCGAGCTGCGCCTGGCTGCCGTCGAGTATGCGCATGACGATCTTTTCGCCGAACAGCGTGGGCAGCGTCGACACGCGGAAGTCGATGCTGCGCGTGCCGGACAGCGACAGCTTCATGCGGCCGTCCTGCGGCACGCGCTTCTCGGCGATGTCGAGCCGCGAGATCACCTTGATGCGCGACGCCAGCTTTTCCTTGATCGCCAGCGGCGGCTGCGCGACCTCGCGCAATTCGCCGTCGATGCGGAAGCGGATGCGGTAGAACTTTTCGAAGGGCTCGAAATGCAGGTCGGACGCGCCGAGGTTGATCGCGTCGGTCAGCATCTTCTGCAGGAAGCGAACGACCGGCGCGTCGTCGATCTCGCTGGACGCACTGTCGGCGGCCGCATTGCCGGGCTCGTCGACCAGCGCGATGCCGTCGAGCTCGTCGCCGATCAGCGCCGACAGGTTCTGCTCCGCGCTCTGCGACAGCTGCGCGATCAGGTCATTAAGCTGCGGCAGCGCCACCACCACCGGGTCGACCGCCAGTCCGGTCTGGAATTTCACCTGGTCCAGCGCCTGCGTCTGCGTCGGGTCGGCGATCGCGACCGACACCTTGTGCGCGCGCCTTGCCAGCACCACCACGCGGTGCGACTGCATCAGGCGATCGTCGATGGCCTTCTGCGGCAGCGCCTGCACGTCCAGTGCAGCGAGGTCGAGGAGCGGACAGCCGAAGTGGCTTGCGCAAAACATCGCCAGCGAGCGGGCATCGAGCGCGCCGCTGCGCAGCAGCGCGTCGATGAACGGCAGCTTGTCGGCCAGCGCGCTGCGCTGGATCGCGTCGATCTGCTGGGCGTCGAGCTTGCCGGCCTGCTGCAGCGCGCGCGGCAGGCCGGACGTGGACGACGGAGGCGTGGAGGTGGGGCGCATGGGTCGAGGCCGGGTTGGCAGCCGCGCGATGATGCGGCAGCCATCGGGCCCGTCGCGCGGGCAGTGCCGTTTCCGGCCACGCACCGGGCCTGCGCCGGCCGTGCGGGTGGAGGGAATGACGTAAGCGAGCAACAAGCCACCCGGGCGGCGGCCGGGCAGCGTCAGTCGGGCCGGTGCAGCTTGACCATCTTGATCACCTGCTCCTGCGCCTGGACGATCTCGATCACGCAGTTCGCGATCTTCACGCTGACGCTGGTGTCCGGGATTTCCTGCAGGGTTTCCAGCAGCAGGCCGTTGATGGTCTTCGGGCCGTCGAGCGGAAGGCCGAGGCCGAGCCGCTTGTTGATGTCGCGCAGCGAGACCGAGCCTTCGAGCAGGCATTCGCCGTCCTCGTCCCAGCCGAACTGGTCGGCGCGCGCACTGCCCGGGGTCGAGGTGGTGAATTCGCCGACCATCTCCTCGATGATGTCGTCCAGCGTCACCAGGCCCTGCACTTCGCCGTACTCATCGACGATCACGCCCAGCCTTTCCTGGTTCTCCTGGAAGTACTGCAGCTGGGTGAACAGGTCGGTCTCGGGCGGGATGAAATAAGGCGGCGTCAGCAGTTCGCGGAAATGCTCGACCGTCAGCTCGTCGACCTGGTTCAGCAGCGCCATCGCCTTGCGCACATGCAGGATGCCGACGATCTGGTTGATCTCGCCTTCATGCACCAGCAGCTTGTTGTGATAGCAGGTGGTCAGCTCGTGCTTGATCTCGTCGACCGACAGCGACAGGTTCAGCGTCTCGACCTGCGAGCGCGGCGTCATCACGTCCTCGACGGTGACGCGCTCGAGGTCGAACAGGTTCAGCAGGATGCTCTTGTGCTTGACCGGGATGAAGTTGCCGCCCTCGAGCACCATCGAGCGCAGTTCTTCCGGCGACAGACGCTGGTCGCGCGCCTCGCTGCCGGTGCGTATGCGCAGGAGCCGCAGGAGGCTGCGCACGAACAGGTTCACGAACCACAGCACCGGTTTGCCGATGAAGATCAGCGGCTTGATGATGAACGAGGCCGGCAGCGCGATGCGTTCGGGGTAGGTGGCGCCGATCACCTTCGGCGTGATCTCGGCGAATACGATCAGGAAGAACGCGACCACGGCCGTGGCGACGGTCAGCACTTCCTGGTTGTTGCCGAACGCGGAGATCGCGATCGACGTGACCAGCGCGGTGACCAGCGCATTGATCAGCGTGTTGGCGATCAGGATCAGCGACAGCATCCGGTCGGTATGGTCGAGCAGCCACAGCGTGGTCTGCGCCAGCCGCGAGCCGCGCCGCGCCAGATGCTTGATGCGATGGCGGTTCAGCGCCATCAGCGCGGTTTCCGAAATCGAGAAGAACGCGGACGTGGCCGTCAGCGCGACGAGGGCAATCACTTGCACCCACAAGGGCACGGATTCCATGGAGCTCCGGGGAGAATCAAATCATGCGCATTATACGGACGGCGCCGGCACGGCCCGTTGTTGCGGCGGTCGCTGTGTGTTCCGGATTTCTCATGAAACAAAAAATTTCCCATCCGATATAGTTGCATTAAATGTCACTTTTTGGCGGGGAGTCGGTATAGGATGGATGCCAGGAAAACAAGAGCTGCCTTCGGGCGCGCGGCATGAGCAGGTCATCCGCCCGAGCAGGGTGACGAATCCGAAAAAACAAGCATGTCCAACAGCCCCTATGTCTTAGGTTTGTATCTGGTGGCGTTCGTCATTCAGGCGGCGGCCGTGGTGCTGGTGCTGTCGCTGACCAGCCGCTTGCGGTATCACCGGACAGCGACCTTGCTGCTGGCCTGCGGTCTTGCGTTGATGGCCGTTCGCCGCCTGGTGCCTTTCAAGCAGTTCGCTCCCGGGCTCGGTTTCCTGAGCGGCGACCTGGTGGCCGACAGCGTGCTGTCCGTCGCCATTTCCTGCCTGCTCTTCTTCGGCCTGTTCGGCCTGCGCACCTCGATGAACCGGCTGGAGGATTACACGGACCTGATCGAAAGCCGTTCGCGGACGGATTACCTGACCGGCGCCTGGAATCGCCTCGAGATCGAGCGCCGGACCGAGCAGGAAATCGGCCGCGGCAAGCGCTATGCGTCGCCGCTGGCGCTGATCCTGTTCGACATCGACCACTTCAAGCAGGTCAACGACAGCTATGGCCACGACGCCGGCGACGAGGTGCTGCGCAGCCTCGTGAGCTTTTGCCAGAAGAGCATCCGCGAGATCGATGTGCTTGGTCGCTTCGGCGGCGAGGAATTCCTGATCCTGATGCCCAACACGAGCGAGGCCGAAGCCTTTGCCGCAGCCGAGCGCCTGCGCAAGGGCATCGAAGGGCTGGCCTGTGTCAGCGCCCATGGCAAAGAGATCCGCGTGACGGTCAGCCTCGGCGTTGCCGTGCTGCGGCCGTCCAAGGAGACGGATACCTACCAGGCGATGAAGCAGCTGATCAGTCGGTCTGACCGGGCGATGTACCAGGCGAAGGAAAGCGGGCGCAACCAGACTCGCGCGGGGGCGGAACGCTGACGCCCGCCGGCAGGACCGCATTCCACTGCGCCCAGTCCGCCCCGAACAGTTCGAGCGGATGCGGACAGCGTTCGGAGCCGTTGCCGCAGGCGAGCGAGCCGGCCGGACAATAACGGTCGCATCCCCAGCAGATGCGCTCGGGATGCGCGGGATGAATCGGAATTTTCGGGGCCATCGGGGCTTGCTCCACTTTCAGGCCATCTTCCGCCCCGGCCTGCGATGGCGTCATTGACCCGGATCAAATTCGCCGGCCGCTTGCTGGACACCATTGCCTGTTTGCAGAGGAGTTCCGCGCGCCCGCCTGTTGGGCTGTCATGCAGCTCATGCCTGTTGAGAAATCCCGCCATTGTTTTTTCGAAATCCGGTCAAGGCGGATTGCCGTAGACTGCGGTGCCACCCCGAGTTCCCGTCTTTGTCCGATGAGCCGATACCATCTTCCCGCCGACAGCAGCCTGATCGATTCCCGCTATGCCGCCTTCAGACTGTTGATTGTGCTGGCCGTGGCGACGCTGGGCAATGCCGGCATGTACGTACTCTCCGTGGTGCTGCCTGAAATCCAGCGCGAGTTCGGCGTCGGTCGCGCCGACGCGTCGTTGCCGTATACGCTGACCATGGTGGGTTTCGGCATCGGCGGCATCGCCTGCGGCCGCTGGGCGGATCGTTTCGGACTCAGCCGCGTGATTCAACTGGGCGCGCTCGGCCTGCTCGCCGGTTTTGCGCTGGCGGGCACCACCTCGAACATCTATGTTTTCGGGATCGCGCACGGCGCGCTGATCGGCTTCCTCGGCGTGGGCAGCGCATTTGTGCCGCTGCTGGCGGACACCTCACTCTGGTGGCACCGCCGCCGGGGCATTGCCGTGGCCGTCTGCGCCAGTGGCAATTACCTTGCCGGCACGGTCTGGCCGCCGCTGGTCCAGTACGGCGTGCAGCAGATCGGCTGGCGCGACACCTACCTGCTGTTCGGCGTGCTGTGCGCGACCTGCGTGGCCTTGCTGAGCCTGCTGCTGCGGCAACGTCCGCCGGTGCAGCTGCCCGCCGCGCCTGCCGCCGGCAGTGCGGGTCGGGGCAGCACGACACAGGGAAGCGACGCGCCCTTCGGCCTGGCGCCGAAACATGCGCAGCTGGCGCTGTTCATCGCGGCGGTCGGCTGCTGCGTGGCGATGTCGATGCCGCAGGTGCATATCGTCGCGTATTGCAGCGACCTCGGCTTCGGCGCATCGCGCGGCGCGGAGATGCTGTCGCTGATGCTGGGCTTCGGCATCGTCAGCCGGCTGGCCTCGGGCTGGATATCCGATCACATCGGCGGCATGAGGACGCTGCTGGTCGGCTCTGCGCTGCAGGCCATCGCGCTGCTGCTCTTCCTGCCGTTCGACGATCTCGCGTCGCTGTACGTCATCTCCGCGCTGTTCGGCCTTTTCCAGGGCGGCATCGTGCCGTCCTACGCGATCATCATTCGCGAGTATTTTTCACCGCGCGAGGCCGGGGCCCGTGTCGGCAGCGTGATCCTCGGCACGCTGATCGGCATGGCGCTGGGCGGCTGGATCTCCGGCGTGATCTTCGACCTGACCGGTCGCTACCAGGCGGCCTTCATCAACGGGATCGCGTGGAACATGATGAATTTCATCATCGTGTGGTGGCTGCTGCGCCGAGCCAGGCAAGCGGCCTTGCCAGTCGCCGCGTGATGCCGTCCCGCTGCCGCGGGAAATGGCGCCTCCCCTGACGCATGGGATGAGCCGGAATGTGAAACAATCCGGATTCATCGTATGCGGCTGAAGTTATAAAAAAGAAAACCATCAGGGGAAGGCAAGTGCGCCGATCAATCCACGCCGTTTCATGCGGCTTGTGCATCACGCTGGCCTGCGCCCACGCCGGCGCGGCGCAGAATGACTTCCAGTTTCCGACCGATTATGTCGCCCTGCCTGATGGCGCCGTCAATGTGGCCGCCTACGCCGTCAGTCAAACCCTGAGCGGACCGTGGCGAGACGGCAGGCAGCTGCCGGGCGGCGAGGTCACCACGGAGTTGTTCGCGGTTCGTGCGACCCGCCACTTCTCGGTGGGCGACGGTGGAAAGTACACCATCGCGCCGGTGATGGTGATGAGCGCGGCGGACATGCATACCAGCGTGCCGTCGCTTGCGGCGACAGGGCGGCAGGCGTCCGGTTTGGGCGACCTGAGGCTGGGTTCTGCGTTCTGGTTTCACGTCGACCGCGCCAACCGGGAGTACGGCATGGCGACGTTGCTGTTCACGCTGCCGACCGGCGACTACACGCCGGGACAGGCGCTGAATGTGAGCGAGAACCGCTGGAAGGCCGTGCTCTCGCTCGGCTGGATGCAGCAGCTTGGACGGGGCTGGGTGCTCGAGCTGGCGCCGGAGGTCGCGTTCTTTGGCGACAACGACCGTTACCTGTCGAACCGCCGCCTCAGGCAGGACGCTGCATATGCCTTGACCGGCACCTTGCGTTACCGCTTCACGCCGGAGGTGCACGGGTATGTGACTGGGCAGGTCAACCGGGGCGGCGCAACGCAGCTGACTGGCCGCCCGGCCCTCGACGGGCCGGAGAATACGCGCGTGGCCGCCGGCGTCCTGTGGTTTGCCGGCGGCGGCCACCAGCTGCAGTTGCGCTATGCGCGCGATGCCGTCATTCAGAACGGTTTCCGCAATGATGGCGAGCTGGTGCTGCGGTGGTCGCGCGTTTTTGAATAAGAGCCGCTGACAAAACGCCGCTTGCGGCGTCGGGGGCGTCTTGCCCGCGACCGCATCGCTGCGCGTGCGGATCAACCGCGCCTGGCCGATTGCATCAGGTCGACCAGCTGGTCGAGCGCCAGCCCCCATCCCTGTTCGAAGCCCATGTCGGCATGGCTCTGCCTGCCCGCCGCGTCCTGGTGCATTACCAGCGCGGCATAATGCGCGCCGCCGTTCGGCAGCGCCGAAAACCTCAGGTCGACGACGAAGAAGAAACCGAGATGTTCGTCCTCCGGCCTCGGCTTCGGCCGGAATCCCGGACCGAGCGCATTCGTCCAGACCAGCCGCTGCAGCGGCTCGATGGCCAGGTAGGTGCCAAGGTTGTCCGGCATGTTGATGCCTTCCGGTGATTGCATCCGGGTTCTGAAAATGCCACCGGGGCGCAGGTCGATTTCGCAATCGACGACCCGCCACGGCTTCGGGCAGAACCATTTCATCAGGACGGCCGGATCGGTCCATCCCTCCCAGAGCTGCGCGGGCGAGACGGGCACGTCGCGGTGGAACTGAAGGTCCAGCCGGGGATCGGGGGGCATCGCGAATCTCCTGAGGTTTGGGTGAGTATCGTCGCGGAAGGAGGCCGGTTTGCTGCGGCATCGCACGGCTTGCGGTGCCAAAAATCAAGTTCGGATATGATGAAAAACCGCCCAGCAGGGTGTTTCAACCGGACGCTTCCGATGAAAACCGGACTCTCCATCGTCGGCCTCATTTCCGCCTGCCTGATATCCGGATGCGCGGGCTACGCGCCCCCGGCCGATCTGATCGGGCAAAGCCGCGCCACCCTGATCTCCACGATGGGTGTGCCCGAGCGTGAATACCCTTCGCCGGCTGGCCAGAAACTGCATTTCCCGCGCGGACCGGCGGGCAGCCATACCTACTTCGTTTACCTCGACGGCAGCGGTCGCGTCGTCAACTGGGAGCAGGTGCTCACCGAGGAAAAGTTCGGCACGATTCGGCCCGGCATGACAAGCGAGCAGGTCATCGATGTCCTCGGTGCCACCCGGATCACGAACGGACTTGGCCGCGATCGCGGCTACGTCTGGCATTACCGCTACGATACGCCACACTGCCAGTCTTTTGTCATCGAATTCACGCAGGAAGATGTCGTGCGAAGCGCGGGCTACCGGCTGCGCAGCGGACGGCGCTGCAAGTACGTCGGTCCGGGATGAGCCGGCATCCGGCGCGAGGACAGCGATCGCCGGGGCTTGTCCCCGCGTGACGATGCCCGCCGCCTTCAGGCGTCGCCGCCGCAGCCTTCCGGTTTGAATACGCGACGGCTCGATGCCGGATGTTTTGCGAGCTTTTCCGCCGGTCGCCGGGGGCGGGCCAGCAATTCGCCGCCGCAATTCGGGCAGCGGCCTTGCAGCCGCGTCTCGGCGCAGGATGCGCAGAATGTGCATTCGAACGAACAGATGCGTGCATCGGCCGCATCGGGCGGCAAGTCCTGGTTGCAGCACTCGCAATTCGGGCGCAGTTCGAGCATGGCACCCCCCGGGCGGCTCAGTTGGGCATCGCCGAGCGATGAAAACTGACAATCCGCCATTGACCATCGCGAACCGCGACGGCAATGTTCAGTCGCCCGACTCCGTCTGCCGGCTTGCCGTTGAAGGTTACCTTCCACTGGTCGTAGCCGGTAACGACGGCGCTTCCGGGCGACAGTTCGCTGGCGGTGACCTGCCCCAGCGCGACTGACAGCGGCGCATATTTTGCGACGACCTCTTCGAAGTACTTTCGGATGCCGTCGGGCGAGGTGACGAGGGTCTTCGTGGTCGTGCCGAAAAAACTGGCGTCGCTGGCGAAGGCGGCAACGATGCCATCGAGGTCGTTGCGGTTGACTGCATCGATCCACGCCTGCACCGCGCCCAGCGCTGCTGTTTTCGATTCGGCCATCGCAGGTGACGAGATGAGGATCATGAAAGCGCAAAAGACATGTGCCAGCTTCTTCATTCGGGCAGGCCCTCCTGGGGGGTGGACTCAGACGCTCCATCGAAATGCGGCAGGCCGTGCTGGGGGCATCTTGCCGTCCGTCTGTACTGTCTGCCGGACTGCCACACTGCGATCGACCTGACGAGACCGGCTTCTGGCCGGAGATGTTGCCCGGTTATCGTGTGCCGAAAGCGCCCGCCCGTCAATCCCGCTGCCGGGGAAAATCCGGGTCTTCAAAAACAAAAAACCCCTGGCAGGGGTTTCCTGGCGGGGGTTTTTTCCGGCGCTTTATCGGAAATTCCGCCGCTTCGGAGCCGGGTTCGGCGCGCCCGTGCGCGGGGGCAGGTGGCGGAAGGTAATCCGACCTTTGCCGAGGTCATAGGGCGACAGTTCCAACGACACCGCATCGCCCGCCAGGATGCGAATGTGATTCTTGCGCATTTTTCCGCCTGAATATGCAACCAGGCTGTGGCCATTGTCGAGGGTGACGCGGAAACGCGAATCCGGTAGCACCTCGTCGACGATGCCCTGCATTTCGATCAATTCTTCCTTGGCCATGACGACTCCTTGAGTTGATTAAATTCGGATGAGAAAACCGGCGCCGCCGGATCAGGCAAAACGCTGGCGTATCCAGCGACGGCCTTCTGCGATGGCGTAGCGGTCAGCGTCTTCCCTGGTCGGAAACTCGGGCGTGAAACGAAAAACGCGGTCGTGACTGCCGTTGCGAATCGAAACCGCGGCGGTGTACTGTCCCGCTTCATTGAAGCGGGTAAGGGGTGAGACAAGATACCTGCCCACCGAGAGTGTATTTTCTGTAATGTTAAACATGATAATTGGCGCGCAATGATGCGTGCGGGTGTTCGCTGAAAAATCGTTCAGCGTGTACGCTGGAACGTTACGGCCGAGGCCGATGGGTTGCCGGTGCTGTACCGGCAACTGCAGATGTAAGGCTCGCCGTGGGTGGGGAGTTTGACGAGTGACGGACCGGTGAGATCAGCGCGTCAACGTGGAGGGCGGCGATCAAAGTGCCGCGGACCGGGTCAGACAACAGCCGCTGCAATGGAGAGCGTTCTGCAGTAGCGCCCATATCATACACCGATTCCTGTGGAAAGCTTCTTTTCTGTTCCGCAGCCCGAAGGCGAGGGCAACTGGCCGCGTTGGTTGGGGTTCCGTCAGCCGGTGTCCGAGCCGGGGCGGGACCTTGTCCGGCGGGTATTCGCCTGCACGACCGTGGGATCCTGCGCTTCATTACGTTCGTGCAGTTTCTGATACGAGCCTCTACCGACACGGCATCGCGCTGGCCCTTGAGCCCCAACCCGTCGCACATGTGGAAAGAGCCCGGCAGGACAAACGGTCATGGCTTGGCGCATCGGGGCCATTTCCAAGGCAAGCGGATCATGGCAATCCGGACAACGCTCCAACCACGGGCTCGCTCCAATGGGCGCGCAGGGGCCGTTGGCCTGATTTGTCTGTTTGTCAGAAAGTGGGATAGACTTCTGACAAGCACTGCAAAGCCATGAGCCAACTAGCCCAATCTGTTCTCTTCCATGCTCAATCCCTGCCGGAGGGAGGTCTGCTTTCGCCTAAGGAATTCCTGCATTTGGGTTCTCGCGCGGCGATTGATCAAACTCTCTCTCGACTCACCCGCGAGGGGAAGTTGCTCCGGGTTGGCCGAGGCACCTACTCGCTACCAGTTCAGGGGCGCTTTGGTATACGCCCCCCATCGACGGAATCAGTGATGGAGGCGATCGAATTGGCCAAGGGGGAGATGGTGGTCGCCAGTGGAGCTGCCGAGGCGAATGCGCTGGGGTTGACTACACAGGTTCCTGCGCGCGAGGTCTACCTGACCTCAGGCCCTTCCCGGCGTCTGAAGCTGGGGAACCGGGAAGTTGAACTCCGGCACGGGAACCGGTGGCAGATGTTGTTGGGGAAGCGCCCGGCGGGCCAAGCCGTCCGGGCGCTTATCTGGCTGGGCCCTGAGCAAGCACCGCTGGTTTTGGGAGCGCTCAGGAGCAAACTGCCAGCCCGGGAATGGGAGGCCATACGCCAAGCCCGTGCGGAATTGCCGAGCTGGATGGCCAAAGCGATAAGCGAGGTTGCCATTGGCTGATTCGTGGTTCGCCCTCAGTCGCAAAGATCAGGGCGAGGCACTCGAAGTAGCGGCCGCCAGGAGCGGCCGCGCTCCGCACCTTCTGGAGAAAGACATCTGGGTTGTCTGGGCTCTTTCTGCGATCTATGGATCAGCCCTGGCGGGCAAGCTGACTTTCAAAGGTGGTACATCACTATCCAAGGTTTACCAGATCATCGACCGGTTTTCCGAAGACATCGACCTGACTTACGACATTCGCGAGCTGGTGCCCGACCTTTTGCGCGATTCCAATCCGATGCCAGTCTCATCGAGCCAGGCCAAAAAGATCACGGATCAGGTTCGTGGTCGATTACCCAGATGGATTGAAAGTGAAGTACTTCCGGTTTTGCAATCTGCATTTCAGCGTGACGGACTTCAGGCAAGCCTGACCCTTGCCGGCGCCGAAAAAGAAAAGCTGGTTCTGACCTACCAGCCGGTCAAGGTTGGGAACGGTTACATCGCGCCCACTATTCAGCTTGAGTTTGGCGGTCGTGCCACCGGTGAACCACACCAGCGATACACCGTGGTCAGCGATATGGCATCGCTGATCAACGGAATCGAATTTCCGACGGCACAGCCATTGGTGATGACTGCCGAGCGAACGTTTTGGGAAAAAGCTACGGCCGCTCATGTGTATTGTCGACAGCACAGACTGCGCGGCGAGCGTTTTTCACGACACTGGTACGACTTGGCTGCCATGTCCGGCTCGGGACACGCTCACGCCGCAATTTCAGACAAGCAGCTTGCCAATGCAGTTGCCAGGCACAAGTCGCTGTTTTATGTCGAAAAGGACATCGGCAGAAACCCGATTGACTACCAAGCGGCAGTCGCCGACGAAATTCAAATTGTCCCCGCAGGTCCTCCACTGGAAGCACTGGAAAAGGACTATGCCGCCATGCTGGAAGACGGACTGCTATCGAGTCCGTCCTGAATAATTCAGTTTTTATTCAACGCCTGTCCCTACCAGTGCGTGCGCTCGACGTATCTCGGCGATGAGCAGCCTGAATACCTGTCGAATATCGGCGCAAAAAAGCCGCAGCTTTTTG
>JACCDX011590822.1_pt1 | contig 16513 bp, 16 predicted proteins | sample 7449681 | NCBI WGS metagenome assembly JACCDX01 (sample SAMN15323450, study PRJNA562643) | freshwater metagenome | isolation source: river surface water | place: USA:Blue River Watershed | collected 2017-08-18 | reverse complement strand
TATCTGCGTGCGCGACTTTCCTCGGGCGAGCCGGCTGACCTGACTAGTGGTACGCAAATTCGTGATTATCTGGATGTTGCTGTCGCCGGCGCCGAAATTGCTTCTTTGGCACTAGGGTCAGCGAAGGGCGCCGTAAATATTTGCTCGGGACAAGCACGGACGGTGCGACAGTTGGCCGAGCAGATCGCTGACGAATACGGACGTAGAGACCTTTTGCATTTTGGAGTGCGACCGAACAGCATATTTGATCCCCCTTGCGTGATTGGAATCAAGACCTTAAGTTAATTATATTGCGATGCCAATATCTATTGGCTTCTTACTTTTCCTAAGAGAGAATCAAATGGATCCTATTAAGCAGTTTGCCGATGAAAGAAAAAAAATAGTTGCCCAGCTTGCGAACCAAGACCCGAGCTTAAGCTTGACTCAGGGTTGGATGAACTATGCTCAAGCAAACAAGTACTCATATCAGTTTGATTGGTTGGGGCGACCGATCATCCAGTACCCTCAGGACATTGTAGCCATGCAAGAGCTGATCTGGGAAGTTAAGCCCGATCTCATTATTGAGACTGGCATTGCGCATGGCGGCTCCTTGATATTTAGTGCCTCTATGTTGGCGCAACTTGATCTGTGCGAAGCCATCGAATCCGGGGTGAAGCTTGATCCGCGCGTGACAAAGCGCAAGGTATTGGGCCTGGATATTGATATCCGCGCCCATAACAAGGCAGCCATCGAAGCACATCCTATGGCTTCGCGTATCCAGATGATCCAGGGCTCGAGCATCGCGCCAGAAGTTGTGGCACAGGTCAAGGCTATTGCCACCAACTACAAGCGTATCTTGATCTGCCTTGACAGCAACCACACACATGACCATGTGCTGGGTGAGTTGGAGGCTTATGCTCTGCTGACCAGTGTGGGTAGCTATTGCGTTGTGTTCGATAGCGTGGTAGAAGACATGCCAATGGAGTTGAGTTTCGATCGCCCCTGGGGTCCAGGGAATAATCCCAAGACTGCCGTCTGGAAATATCTCGAAACCCACAATGAGTTTGTGATCGATAAGTCTATACAAAATAAGTTACTAGTAACGGTTGCGCCGGATGGCTACCTGAAGCGCATTGCTTGAGCTGCCTTTAAGATAGAATGATGGTGTACCAGCCAAAGATCAGCATCGGGATGCCTGTCTATAACGGTGCTGCCACCCTCGCCACCGCGCTTGACTCCATGCTGGCGCAAACATTTACCGCTTTCGAGATCATCATCTCGGATAACGGCTCGAGCGATGCAACCGCATCGATTGCCCTTGACTACGCAACCCGAGACAGCAGGGTGCGCTATAAACGCCAGCCCGTGAATTTTGGAGCCATGCCGAATTTCAAATTCGTGATGGAGCAGGCTAGCGCGCCTTATTTCATGTGGGTTGCATGTGACGACACGCGGTCTCCGGATTTCCTGGCCGAAAATATTGCATTTTTGGAAGCGCATCCCGACTATTCCGCTTCAACGTGCCCGAATGACTTTGGCGTTGCCAAACAAGTGAATTTTTCCTTAACTGGGAGTGTCGAGGAGCGTTTTAGACGGTTCTTTGATCACTGTTGGCTTTCACATGGGATTTTTTATTCCGTTATGCGTACCGATGTGATTCGTGATTGCGAACTGGTCGGTGAGTCTTTTATCGGCGTGGACTGGGGTATCGACCTATTTTTGGCGAGTCGCGGCAATATCCATCGAACCGAGCGCGGGCTAACCGTCTTCGGCGTGAATGGCATAAGCAGCGGGTCTAATGCCTATTCTGTACTCCACAAGCACCCGATTGAGTGGTTATTCCCGTTTTATAACTTGAGCCGTTACACTTTAAAATTAGCTGCAGACTTCAATTTCAGGGAAAAAGTGGCGCTAGGATTGACTTTGCTGAGACTTAATCTCAAGGCAGCGACAGACCGGCTTCACTCTACCCTGTATCGTTTCTATTGCGCCCGCTTCAAGAAAAGCCTTAACGTCAATCCGGGGTCGTAAATGCACTTACTTTCAGGCCTTATACAAAAATGGCAGCGACGGTTTGTCAATGCGAATGCCTCGCTACAGGGCCTCGCGGAAAAGCAGCTGCTTCTCCAGGCCTTGAACGCTGCCAAAGCCAATCGTACTCTGGGGCATTTGCCTAGCCTGGATCAGGCCGAATTCTGCGCTTTCTCGCAATGGGGTGAGGACGGTATCATCGATTGGCTGGTCGAGCGTTTACCAGGCATTCCGCAAAGCTTTGTCGAGTTCGGCGTCACGGATTATCGAGAATCCAACACACGCCTACTCCTGCAGCTGCGCAACTGGCGTGGCCTCGTCATTGATGGTTCGAGCAGCCACATCGGGAACATACGCAGTCAGGATATTTATTGGCGCTATGAATTGACTGCCACTTGCGCCTTCATCGATAAGGATAATATCAACACACTGCTCGCCGATACTGGCTTTCGTGGCGAAATTGGTCTGCTCAGCGTTGATATTGACGGCAACGATTACTGGGTCTGGCAGGCAATCGAGGTGGTTAATCCCGTCATCGTCATCTGCGAATACAACGCCGTGCTCGGCGATGTATATTCGCTTAGCGTGCCCTACGATCCAGCGTTTCAACGCACTCGTGCACACCATTCCAATCTGTACTTCGGCGCCTCGCTGCAGGCTATGATTGCGCTAGGTAAATGCAAGGGCTATACCTTTGTCGGTACCACCTCCACCGGTTGCAATGCGTTTTTTGTTCGGAATGACCGCGCGCTTTCTGTGATTGATGCATTGGGTAGCGTACTAAGTTATCCATCGCGCGTGCGTGAGCACCGCGACATAAAAAGCTGTCTGCTGTTTACAAGTGGACTCGAACGCAGCTGCGTCATCGAGAATTTGCCCCTCGTTAATACCGAGACTTCGGCATCAACCACACTGGCGCAACTTCCTGATATCTACTCTCCGAAGTGGCGTAGTTTCCTGAAGGCCGGCATTTGAAAGTTGCCTTCGATGAACAGGTTTTTTTACTGCAGGAGTATGGTGGCATTTCACGTTATTTGTGTAATCTTGCGCAATGCCTGTCACGCATGCCGGATATCGTTGTACAGGTCAGCGCACCGCTACACTTCAATCGCAACCTTGCGGCCTTGAATGATCTCCCCGGTACGCGCTGTCTTTTGCCAAAATTGAATACCAAGTTATTCCGTCCAGTTCGCGCAGTCAGTTATAGTCTTGCTGATTGGGCAATCCGGCGCTTTCGACCGGATATCCTCCACGAAACCTATTATGCAAGCGGCGGCCACCGTCCGCCGGGTGCCCGCCATGTGCTAACCGTTTATGATCTCATTCACGAACGTTATGGCGAGATGTTCGAGAACAGTCAGATGACTACAGGCCCCAAGAAGGCCGCTGCGCTTCGCGCCGATCATGTGATCTGTATTTCTGAGAGTACCCGGCGCGATCTTATTACTATGTTCGGCGTGCCGGAGGAAAGGACCTCCGTTATTTATCTTGGAGCTGATCTCGCTTTCCTCAATGCGCCGCCCGGTAAAGTTTTTACCACGCGTCCTTATCTGCTTTACGTCGGCAACCGCGATGCCTACAAGAATTTTACCGGCTTTCTGCGCGCTTATGCGGCTTCGACCCACCTGAAGTCAGAGTTTGACATTGTGTGTTTCGGCGGCGGCTCGTTTAGCGCCGCAGAGCTAACCCTTGCTGCTGAGTTGGGTCTACAACGCGAGCGACTGATTCACTGTGTCGGTGCCGATAGCGTATTGGCCGGGCTCTATCGAAGTGCGCACGCTTTTGTTTACCCATCGCTTTACGAGGGTTTCGGTATTCCTCTGCTGGAGGCAATGGCAGCCGATTGTCCAGTGATCTTAAGCAATACAAGCTCCTTACCTGAAGTTGCGGGAGAGGCGGGCGAGTATTTCGATCCAGAAAGCCAGGAATCAATGACCGCAGCTATGGAAGCCGTGGCATACTCGGAATCGCGTCGCAAAGAGTTGGGCGCACTTGGTCGGCACCAATGCAGCAAGTTCAGCTGGGAAAAGTGCGCCCGCGAAACCCTGGATATCTATCGGAGGCTGTTGTGAAAAAGGCATTGATTTGCGGCGTGTCCGGTCAGGACGGCGCCTATCTTGCCAGCCTTTTGCTGGAAAAGGGTTATCAGGTCTGGGGCACTTCGCGCGACGCCCAGGTTGCCAACTTTTTAAATCTGGTAAGGCTAGACATTCGTGATCATGTCAATCTGCTATCGATGGCACAGAACGATTTTCGCAGCGTTTTGAGCGCGCTGTCGCGAGCAGAACCAGATGAGGTGTATTTCCTCTCGGGACAAAGTTCGGTAGGCCTGTCTTTCGACCAGCCGGCCGAAAGCATTGAGAGCATGACACTAGGCACACTAAATCTGCTTGAGGCCATACGGTTTCTTGGGAAGCCTATTCGTGTCTATCACGCTAGCTCCAGCGAAAGCTTCGGTGACGTGGCAACGGATATGCTCGCTAATGAACTTACGCCTTTTCGTCCGCGCAGCCCTTACGGTGTGGCCAAGGCCTCTGCCCACTGGCTGGTGAGGAACTATCGCGAGGCCTACGGCCTCTATTGTTGTAACGGCATTCTCTTCAATCACGAGTCGCCCCTTCGTCCTGAGCGTTTTGTCACTCGCAAGGTTGTTGCTACCGCTTTCCGAATTGCTAAGGGGTCGATAGAGCGTCTCACACTCGGTCGCCTGGATATCTCTCGTGACTGGGGCTGGGCTCCGGATTTTATTGATGCTATGTGGCGTATGCTGCAACAGGAAAATCCGGATGACTATGTAATCGCCACCGGCCAGTCGCACACTCTAGAAGACTTTGTGGCCATGGTGTTCGAGCAGTTCAGCCTGAACTGGCGGGATCACGTCGATATCGACCCCTCACTGTTCCGTCCATCTGAAATTCTGCACAGCGTTGGCGATCCGACTAAGGCTGCCCGGGTTCTGGGCTGGACACCTTCGCTTAATTTCTCGCAAATGATCCAATTGTTGATTGCAGCCGAACAGAATACCTGAAGATGCAACCCGTGTTGTCTATTATTACTGTAACTTGGAATTGCGCCGCCACTCTGGAGCGTACACTACGCTCGGTACAGGCCATTAAGACTCCCGAAATGGAGTACATCATTATTGATGGCGTCTCGACTGATGGCACATTGGAGTTGGCAAGTGGGTATGGCAGTTTGGTAGATATTCTGCAATCCGAACCCGATACCGGAATCTATAACGCCATGAACAAGGGTGTCGCACTCGCGCGCGGCGACTATGTACTCTTCATTAACGGCGATGATGAGCTGATCGCGGATGGATTCCCTGCAGTCATGCAGTCCCTGCGCGACAATACTGCTGATGTGGTGTGTGCCACCACCATAGTAGGTCGGCCGGAGTCGCCGGATGAAGTGTTGACCGCTACACCATGGCATCTACTCTTTTTTAATTCGATTCCACATCCTTCTTCCTTCACGGCACACAAGTTACTGCAGGCCTATCCTTTCCGTGAAGATCTGCGCATTGCGTCCGACTACGATTTCTTTCTCAAGGCCTATCTCGACGGTTGCAGTTACCATGTACTTCCAGTTGTGACCGCGTTGCATCAGCGTGGCGGTACTTCCGGTAATGCGCAATGTTCGCTGGTCGAAGTCGACCAGATTCGTCGTGATCATCTTGGCTGGTGCTATCCGCTTATCAGTCTGGCTCAGAGCATTTACCGTTCGCTAAGAGGCGGCCGGCAGGTTACGGTATGAAGGCGAAACAACCCGTCGTCGTGGGATTATCCGGTGGTCTGGGTAACCAGATGTTTCAGTATGCTGCCGGCCAAGCGTTGGCTCAGCGGCTCGATACATCTCTGCTACTTGATACGTCCTGGTTTCGCGGGCGCAGCGACCGCGAATATGCACTGGCGCCTTTTAGGATTACCGCTTCAGAAAATGCCGGACCGGTGTGGTGGCCTGATGCAGCTGTCAACGGCTGGTGTCGTGTGACACGGCGCTGGGCAATATCACGCCTTGGTGTTGTTATTTTCCGGGAGCCTCATTTTCATTTCGTACCGGCTTTCGATCACATTTCGCAACCCGTATATCTAGAAGGCTATTGGCAGAGCCAGCGCTATTTCGCTGCGATTCGCGAGACCTTGCTGGTGGAACTTGTTCCTGCTGCCACCCTTCCTGCAGCCTGTCAATCCATCCTTACGCAAATCAAGTCAAGTGATGCAATTTGTGTTCATGTACGCCGAGGCGACTATGTGAGTAATCCACTCGCTGCAAAGACGCATGGGCTTTGCTCGCTCGACTACTATGCGCAGGCACTCAAGATATTGCCAAAAAACGAAAGCTCACACTGCTTTGTGTTTTCCGATGACCCGCTATGGGTACAAGAAAATCTGCACCTTGACTGCAAGACTACAGTAGTGGATGTAAATGATGAGAAAAATGCGCATTGGGACCTGCATTTAATGTCTGCTTGTCGTTATTTCATCATCGCCAACAGTTCGCTCAGTTGGTGGGCGGCCTGGCTTGGGACTGCTGTTGGCAAACGAGTCATTGCGCCCTTGCGCTGGTTTAATGCCAACAATAAGGATACCAGTGATCTCATTCCATCAGACTGGCTGCGTCTCTGAGCGGCAATGAAGGTCCTTCTGACCACGCCCAGCTACCCGCCTTTCAATAGTGGGCTTGGCAATGCCGTGCGCCAGTTGGCTGCGACATTGACGCGGTGCGGCTGCCAAGTCGTAGTAGCCACTGCTGGCAGTCAGCGGGGTGATAGACAAGACCCGGAGCTGAATTTACGTATTGAAGAGTTCAGGGTGCAGGGGGCTGCGTTTGTCTTTAATCCGATTCGTGGTAAAGATGTCAAGGCCTACAAACAGTTTCTCATTGAGTCGCGCTTTGATCTGTTTGTATTAAATGCTTGGCAGACGTGGAGTACCGATATCGCACTCCAACATCTCGGCGAAATTCGGGGTCGCAAGATGCTCTATAGTCATTGTGTATCAACCAATACTTTCATGCAACCCCAGCCGCTGCGCTCGTTGCTGCGCTATCTGGCTTGGCGTCCTTATTGGAGCCGTTTGGGCCTATGGATGCGTCAGATTGATGGACTCGTTTTTCTAGCAGAAACCGGTTGCGATGCCCGCTTTGATGATGTCAGGTTGGCAAAAAAACTGCGCATTGCCTTCAATGTAATTCCTAACGCCTTGTCTTTTGCTGCAAGCGTAACACTGGATCAGCCGCTGATGCCGCGCAATGCACGGCGCCAGATCGTGTCGGTCGGTTCTTATGAATGGCAAAAAGGCTACGACTTTGTGCTGCGTGCATATGCGCAATCGAATGCGTGTAATCGTATCCCACTAAAAATTCTTGGCCAGCGCTACACCCCCTATACGGATACTCTGCGTAAATTGAGCAAAAAACTCGGAATTCTGGATAGTATGGTGACTTTTCACGAAGGCGTGAGCGAAAGCGCCCTGATCGCGGAGTATCGTCAGTCCTTGGTTTTCATCTCCGGCTCGTATACCGAATGCCAGCCGCTTGTTCTGCTTGATGCAATGGCATGTGGCACCCCATTTATTGCACGTGCGACCGGCTGCATCCCTCAATTAGTTGGCGGTATTTCTGTACGAACCGAAGAGACTGCCGCACAGGTACTTGACACGCTTTTAATGCATGATGAAGAATGGTTGAGGTATGCTGAGGCGGGCAGGTTAGAGGCATACAATACCCACCACCCCGATCGCGTTAGCGAAAAATTAGCCGCTGCCTTTCTGAAGGAAGGGGCATAATGAGTAACCCAGCAATCTCTATCGGTTTACCCTTCTTTAACGCTGAGAGCACGCTTGCTAGTGCGGTGCAATCAATCCGTCAACAGAGCTTCACTAACTGGGAACTACTACTCCTTGATGATGGTTCCACCGATGCCAGTCTGGAAATTGCAAGATCCTTTAACGATCTGCGCATCCATTTGGTTTCAGATGGTAGAAATCAAGGTATTGCCGCGCGCCTCAATCAAGCTGTCGCTCTGGCGCGCGGCAAATATTTTTTTCGTATGGATAGTGACGATCTATCCTTTCCGGAGCGCCTGGAGAAACAATTCGACTTTCTCGAACTGCATGCCGATGTAGACCTGGTGGCAAGTAATGTGATTTACTTCAAGAGCGCTAGCGAGATTCTTGGCACCTTGAATGTGAGCACCAGCCATGAAGCGATTGCAATACGACCTTGGACCGGTTTTTACATGCCTCACCCAAGCTGGGGTGGACGCCGCACATGGTTTCTTGCCAATCCTTACGACGGCAGGCACAACGGCGCAGAGGATCAGGAGTTGCTCTATCGTACCCATGGCCATAGCCGTTTCGCTTGCCTCGCCGAGCCCTTGCTAGGTTATCGGGAGGTCAACCATGATCTTAACAAACGTTTCGATCGTCGCAAAATACTCGCACGCGCCATGATCTGGTCTGCAAAACAGCAAGGTCGCTGGTTTGACATACCGTGCATACTTCTGCTCTTTGTTGCGAAGTCTAGCGCTGACTTCGCTAATCTGGCGCTAAGTCTGTCCGGTTTGCGCACAAAATTCCAACCCGCTACTCCCGAGCAGGAATCGCAGTTACGCCATATGTTGGCTGCTGGCGGAGTGAGGGGGCTGGCATGAAGTCACCCAAGTCCCGACTCTGTTTCATTGCAGCTAGTCCATTTACGGTCAATGTTTTTTTGCGAGATCATCTATCAGTGCTTTCGGAAGATTTCGATATCACGGTGATCACCGCAGCACAAGATCAGTTAGCGGTCTTGCAGTTGCCTGCGGGCATACGCGCAATTCATCTCGAGATCGCCCGCGAGCCAATGCCATTGGTCGATCTTGTCGCGCTGATCAAGCTTTACCGCCTACTCCGCCACCAACGCTTTACGGCCGTATTCACAATCACTCCTAAAGCTGGTTTATTGGGGATGCTGGCGGCCTTCACGGCACGCGTGCCACATCGCCTCCACTTTTTTACTGGTCAGGTGTGGGCTACAAAGAGCGGCTGGTACAGGGCTCTCCTCAAAGGCTGCGATCGCCTAATCGTAGCCCTGGCTAGTCAGGTCTTAACTGATGGTTTTGCACAAGCTCGATTTTTGGTTGAACAAAAAGTTGTCGATGCTGCACATGTGGGTGTCATTGGTCCAGGGCCTATCTGTGGCGTCGACCTACAGCGGTTTGCGCCAAATCCCGCTTACCGCAGGGAGATTCGCGCCGAACTAGAAATTCCGACTAGCGCAGTAGTTGCACTTTATTTGGGGCGTATGCACTCTGAGAAAGGTATTCTCGAAATTGTGCAGGCTTTTACGAAACTACGCCAGGATCAACGAAATGAACAAATGTACCTGCTTTTAGTTGGCCCTTCAGACAAAGACAATGTTGGCCATGCTCTTAAGCAGCTCGATAAAGATGTGAAAGCCAATATGCGAATGCGAGGTGGCGTGTTAGACCCCGAACGCTATATGGCTGCAGCCGATTTTTTGGTGCTAGCCAGCTACCGGGAAGGTTTTTCCATGGTCGTTTTAGAAGCTGCCGCGACGGAACTGCCGGCAGTTGTTACCGATATCTATGGTTTTGGTGACACAGTGGTTGAGAACGAAACCGCCCTTAAGGTCCCGGCGCGAGATGCTGAACAATTAGCCGCCGCAATGCAGATATTGGCTGACAATGCGGAGATGCGCCAACGTATGGGTTCTGCTGCACGTCGCCGCGTTACTGACATCTACTCAGCCCCTGTTGTGACGCAGGCGTGGCGAGAGTTCTTTTATCTGCTCGCTGCATCGCAGGATAATTAATCCATGCACGAGATCTCAGTGCTGATCGGGTCTGCGGCCGTTACAGCAAGTGTGATTGCGCTGCTCGTCAATGGTCATACTAGATTATTAGTTGAGATTGAAAAAACCACAGCATTTTTTCCTAATGTGAGGCAATTAGCCCTCATTAGAAATGATCGTGCATGTCTTGATCATCAGTCTTTAGGGCCTGTGGTGTGTCATTTCAATTGTTAGAGTATAACCAAGACATGGTTTACTATTTTTATATTAAGCTGAACAAAAGCAATGAAACGATTGATTGATTTTAGTATGGCGCTGATGGCACTTGCTATACTTTTGATTCCTATGTTACTTATAGGGTTGTTGGTGCGCATTACTTCGCCGGGGCCAATACTTTATTGGAGCGATCGGGTGGGGCGAAATAATCGTATCTTCAAAATGCCAAAATTTCGTAGTATGCGTTTAGATACCCCAGAAGTTGCTTCACATCTAATGCAGAAACCTAATCAATGGTTGACTCCAATCGGTTCTTTTTTGCGCAAATTAAGTCTGGACGAACTACCTCAGTTGTGGAGTATCCTCAAAGGCGACATGAGTTTTGTCGGACCTCGGCCAGCGCTTTTTAATCAAGATGATCTGATTACTTTGCGGACCAATGTGGGTGTTCACAAACTGTTGCCAGGTCTAACTGGTTGGGCACAGGTTAATGGCAGAGATACATTATCAATTCCAGATAAGGTTGGTTTTGATACCGAATATCTTCATAGACATTCATTTGGATTTGATCTATGGATTCTGTATCTAACTCTTCTGAAAGTTCTCTTTCGGAATGGGGTTTCGCACTAAAAATTAAATTAATTGGAGTAAGTATGTTTTTTCAAAACCATACGATGTCAGTATTGGCATTGCCTCGATGGGCAAAACGAATTATTGTTTCAACCCTTGATGTCTTCCTCTGCGTGTTGACTGTTTGGCTAGCCTACTATCTGCGTTTGGGCGAATTTTCTGCTATGTCCGGAAATGTTTTATTTGCTGCGGTAGTTTCAATTGCTGTCGCTTTACCAATCTTTATTGCAGTGGGGCTTTATAGAGCCATATTTCGTTATAGTGGTTGGCCCGCGTTATTAGCCGTGGCTAAGGCTGCCAGCATATATGGTTTAATTTATGCATTTATATTCACATTGATTGGAGTGCAAGGTGTTCCGCGAACTATTGGAATCATACAGCCAATACTTCTTCTAATTTTTGTTGGAGGATCACGAACTTTTGCGCGAATCTGGCTTGGTGACGAGTACCTAAAAATTCTGAAGGATGCCTCTAGACCTAAGGTGTTGGTTTACGGTGCAGGCACAGCTGGCCGGCAGTTAGTTGCCGCCATGGCTAATAGTCATGAAATGCAGGTTGTTGGCTTCCTTGACGACGATGATCGATTGCAAGGCCATGTGTTAAACGGACAAACTATTTATAAGCCTGAGGATCTAGTCAATCTTGTTTCTACATTGAATATTAGAGATGTGCTTTTGGCAATGCCAAGCATTAGTCGACGGCGTCGTAATGAAATCCTCACCCAAATTCAAATGGCTCATGTGGCTGTAAGAACTTTACCGAGCGTCACAGATTTAGCGCAGGGCAGAATCAGCATCTCTGATCTAAGGGAGTTAGATATTGATGATCTTCTTGGTCGCGAACCTGTTTTGCCAAATCACATATTGTTGGCTATGAATAATTCTAATAAAACGGTATTGGTAACAGGCGCGGGTGGCTCGATTGGCGGTGAACTTTGTCGCCAGATTCTTTCGGTTAATCCAAGCAAATTAATACTGATCGAACAGAGCGAGTTTGCACTATATTCAATTCATCAAGAGCTTGAAGAAAAGCTCGCTGGCCGTAGCATTAACCTCGTACCGCTTTTAGCCTCAGTTCAAGACTTTGAGCGCATGCGAGAAATTATGTCTACCTGGCGCCCTGATACGGTTTATCATGCCGCTGCGTACAAGCACGTGCCAATCGTTGAGCACAATCCAGCCGAAGGTATCAAAAATAATGTGTTAGGTACGCTTAATACTGCGCAATCAGCTTTGGAAAACGGCGTCTCAAATTTCGTTATGATAAGTACCGATAAAGCGGTACGCTCAACCAATATTATGGGAGCTAGTAAGCGACTTGCAGAAATCATCTTACAGGCATTAGCTGCAACAAGTCCGGTTACAAAAATTAGTATAGTTAGGTTCGGTAATGTTCTGGGTTCATCTGGATCTGTGGTGCCTAAATTTCGACAGCAGATTCGTAACGGCGGTCCAGTTACCTTAACTCATCCTGAAATTACCCGCTACTTCATGACTATCTCGGAGGCTTCCCAGTTAGTGATTCAGGCAGGTGCTATGGCTAAAGGGGGGGATATTTTCTTACTTGACATGGGCCGACCAGTTAAGATAATTGATTTAGCCCGCCGCATGATTGAGTTGTCGGGTCTGACAATTAAGGACGAGCGAAATCCAAAAGGAGATATAGAAATCGAAATTGGTGGATTGCGCCCCGCTGAAAAACTCTATGAAGAATTACTGATTGGCAACAACCCCCAGCATACTTCTCATCCGAAAATCATGAGAGCTTATGAGGAATTTGTTCCATGGGAAAATCTTTATGGTGAGTTGAAAACCCTGGAATCATTGCTTCAAATAAATGATCTTGAGACGATTCGTTTGATGATGAAAAAACTTGTATCTGATTACGCACCCAGTGAGGAGCTTGTTGATTGGGTCTATTTGCAACAACAATCAAAAGCATAGAACTTGGTATTCGCAAGCTAAGAAAGTAACACCTTATGTGTGATGCTTAACTGTTTCAGCTTTCGATGAATATTCGTAACCGCATTCAATTTATTTGATTGTCATAAATTTAACAAAAATCATCTATTTGAAGAGTGACTAATAAAAATATTTTGCCCCATCATTTTTAATGAGTATGACAATAACTCTTAGGGTGTTAATGTTGATTTTTAAAATTGCCTAAATTTATTGAAGATGATGAAAAATAACTATAATAAATATTAAATTTATATTTTTTTAAAGAATAAGTATTATTTATACGAAAAATATTTAAATAAATGTAAACATAATTGATAAAAGCCATATCAGTAACTATGTTCTAAATTATTGCGCTTATTAATATTAAAAACATTTGACATTAAACCTTATAGTTTGAAATTTATTCGATATTAAATTTTCAAATCATAAAAATAAAAAGCTAGGTAATATTTTTTTAGAAAATAGGCAAAACGATTTTCAAATAACCACTAGGAGAGTTTATTGAGATATTCATTCGCAATGTACGCTTACATTTAAAATTTTTATAAATGGCAGATAATTATTGATGATATTAGATTAAATTTTTATAGGACTTTTAACTAATTAGGAATAAAATTTATGTCAGTCTCTAAACAGTATCAATGGCTGTAGCCCTTAATTGGGGTTGTCCCTAAGAGTTTTGAATAGAGTTCAAAGTGAGCTTTTCCGAGCATTTGGCCTGAAAACAGAGATTCATAGCGCTCAAGAGCTGCTTGGCCCATTTTTTTTGCTAATGGTATGTTCGTCAAAAGTTGATTACATGCTTCAGATAGTGTTATGGGATCTTCGGGGCCTACTACCAGCCCAGTCAGTCCATGTGCATTAACATAGGAAGTACCTGAGCTAATTTCGCAGCAAATCATTGGTTTTGCGTACATGCATGCCTCTAGTAGCACCATTCCAAATGCTTCAGAGCGCAAGTGCGAGGGAAGAACGAGGGCGGCGCAGTGGTTAAGTAGAAATTGCTTCCGTCTTTCAGATACTTCACCTATAAAAATTACATTATTGAGTTTATAAAGTTTAGTTAGCTTTTTTAAATAGCTACCCTCTGGTCCATCTCCAGCAATGATGATTTGTCCCTGAATCGATTGTGCCGCATTAATGAGCGTATAAAGACCTTTGTAGTATCTTAAAACACCTATAAAAAGAAGGTATTCACCACTTTTAACGCCAATTTGATTTAAGAAGCCCAGATTAGCATCATCAAATTGATTGGTATTGGGCTGAGGCCTGTTAATACCAAGAGGAATTACTGTTACTTTGTTACTTAATAGATAGTCTCGTAATACTGGGCTTGTGCTTAGGTAATTTGGAGAAGTGGCAATAATTGAGGACATGCAACGAAGAGTATGGCGCATAATAGGGTAATAAAGTTTATTAAGAAACTTTTGTTTAACGATATCGGAATGGTATGTCAAAACACACGGCTTTTTATTGGGCTGGAAAAGCTGCAATATATCCAAAAAAGGCCATGGGAAATGATAATGAATTACATCAGCCAAACCAGCTAATTTTTTGAACTCCGCTATACTATCAAAAGTTCCAATGTCACAAGACGCTGGAGCCATCCATGATCGTTTACGATAGACCAAACCTTCTGGTAACAATAAAGTCTTTGGATTAGGGTTTGGTGAGAGTGTATAAATAGTAGATTCTATGCCAAATTCTTTGGTTGCTATGCAAATTTGACGAATGGACTCCTGTATCCCTCCTTTAGAATCTGGATAGTAGGTCCTATAAACATGGAGTACTCTCACTGTAAAAATTGCGCTTAATTAAAAATCATTTCTATGGAAAAATTTAAGGGTCATAAAGGTACAAAATGATAAATAATTATAGTGTTGATCTCAATTAAAGCAAGTTTTTAAATAAGATTAATTAAGTAAAAAAATTAATGAGTAAGCTAAAGTCTAAAAATGATCTTGTTGTAGGTATTTTATCTATTCGTATCTGGGCTACTCTTGCATGGCATGATATTCGCCAACGTTATCGTCGTTCTGTTTTAGGCCCATTTTGGTTTACTCTAAGCATGGCTATTATGGCAGGGGTTTTGGGTACTCTGTATTCTTTTATTTTAAATCAAGAAATCTCGCAATACTTACCCTATTTAGCTGCTGGTTTAGTGGTGTGGCAATTCATTTCTTCTTCAGTCTTAGAGGGGTGCACAGTTTTTATTGCCTACGGCACTCTTATTAAGCAAATCGACCTACCACTAACAGTTCATGTTTGCCGAGTAGTATGGAGAAATTTTATTATTTTACTTCATAGCTTGCCCATAGTCATATTAATAATGCTCTTTTTTTGGAAGTTGCCAAACCAAGAAATATTCCTATTGCCTCTCGGGCTAATTTTATTATTGCTGAACGCAGTTTGGGTTGTAATTTTACTGGGGATCTTATGTACTCGCTATCGAGATGTTTTGCCTATTGTCTCAAATTTTCTTCAAATAGCCTTTTTTTTAACGCCTGTAATGTGGTCCCCTGATATCCTAAAAGAAAGAGGATGGGTTGCAAACTATAATCCCTTTTACCATTTGATTGAAATCATTCGCGCCCCAATTGTAGGTCAACCCATTCAAGCTGAGTCATGGTTTTGGTCGATTGGCCTAGCTGTCGTTGGTCTTCTTTTAAGTCAATACCTCATGGCATGCTATCGAAATCGAGTGGCTTACTGGATTTAAAATAATGAATAATGTAATTTCAGCACATAATCTATTCGTTGAGTTTCCGGTTTTTGAAAACTCGCATCGCTCTCTAAAAAAAGCAGTCATGAATATTTCTACAGGTGGAAAAATTGGTAAGTCTACCAACCATCATCCTGTAATTACTGCTCTTGATGAAGTTAATTTTACCTTCGAGGAGGGCGCACGCGTTGGGCTTTTTGGCCATAATGGATCGGGGAAGACAACCTTGTTACGGGTTTTGGCTGGGATATATTCACCAGCAAAAGGTAATCTAGAGGTGCGTGGACGTATCGCCTCTTTATTGGATCTGTCTATGGGGTTAGATCCTGATGCTACTGGGTTTGAAAATATTTATTTGCGAGGAATTCTGGATGGCTTGCAGCCGGTTCGTATTCGCAGCAAGGTTGATGACATCGCTGAATTTACTGAGCTTGGCGATTTTTTGAATTTACCAGTAAGAACTTATTCAAGTGGAATGATGCTCCGATTGGCATTCGCTATTTCTACTAGCGTGGAGGCCGATATTCTCATTATGGATGAGTGGCTTAGTGTGGGAGATCAAAACTTCAGTGCTAAAGCTTCGCAACGGCTAGAGGAGTTGATTGGAAAGTCTTCAATTTTAGTGCTTGCTTCTCACGATCAAGCTCTGATTGATCGTATGTGCAATAGAAAAATCCATCTTGAGCATGGAAAAATTATTTCAGATGAACTTATTATTGGCGTATAAATCAATAAGTATGAAATTAAATTGTGTTTAAACGCTTAACTATTTCACCATTAATTGAAACTGCATTATCGGTTTGGCCAATCTCTCGTGTAGCAGGGCTGGCAAGTGCCTACATAGCTTACCCTTTAGCAGAGAAATTTGAAAATCGTGTTATAAGAAAAAAAGTTAAAGAGTTACGACTTTTTTATAATTTAACTACTCGTGAACGAGAATTAATTGCCAAAGAAAGGTTGGGCAGGATTGTTGAATTTGCAAGCCATCACGTACCCTATTATCGCAATCTTTTTAAGCGGTATGGTGTCGATTCCCTGAAGATAAAAAAAGATATCGCCTATTTATGTGATGTGCCGTACTTAACCAAAGAAATAATCCGTGAGCAAGGTGATCGAATGCTCTCAGCTCCATTAAGTGAGGTTCGTCATCACTTGTGTAAAACAGGCGGGTCTACCG